>ERZ794946.359-NODE-359-length-18935-cov-4.464831_pt1 | contig 18935 bp, 20 predicted proteins | sample MGYA00433072_ERZ794946 | MGnify/ENA primary metagenome ERZ794946 (study PRJEB30137, sample SAMN04331413) | food metagenome | isolation source: Y3 must sample point D1 replicate A | place: Australia: South Australia | collected 2014 ...
GAAACCGAGGTAGGTGACGCCAGGAAGCTTGACACCAGGAACTTCGAAGCAGGGGGTCCACTCGTCTTCCTTCTTGTACATCAACTCGAGGGTGAGGGACTTCTCCTGGAAGTAGGTAATACGGGCCTTGGTGGGGGTGTTCGCATTACGGAGACCGCGTGCCTGGGCAGAATGTCAGTATGAGTTGAGCAAATGGTCTGCAGTGGCAGAGAAGATACCGAGCAACCAGCGAGCTCGTTGGCCTTGCCATCGTGTCCTTGGTCGTAGGTGGTGTGGCCATCGCCGAGCATAGCCATAACATAAGGGAAGACGACACCGGGTCTGTTGTTCTTGTATGTGTCGAAGAAGATACCGAGACCCTCAAACTTGTCCTTGTTGCCAAAGACAGGACCTTGCTGTGCTCTGTCCGTCGTCACCCACATGGCAAAGCCGTCACCGAAGAGGTTGCCCTGGCCATTGATGTCGAATTCAAGTTCGATCTCCCAGTTGGTGGCGGTCAAAGGGACTCTTGAATAGATCCATCCAGACTGCGAGGGACGGTCCGAGGTGAGACGAATGTGCTTGTCGGCGCGGATGATGGTGTCGCCGCCAAAGTCCCACCACCTGCTCTGCAAGTCCGAGTCGAGGTAAGGCTGTACCAAAGAATGCGTGCGGAGCTGTACAAGTGTCAGAAGAGGTGGTCGCGTTTCAACAGAGAGCAGTCGCAAGTCATACGGGAATGCTCTTCACGTCAGAGGTGTCTTGGGCATTAGTCCCAGCCAGCCAGGTTGCCGCAGCGGCTCCGACTAGAGACAAAAACCGCATGGCGAATGGAAATGAGCAAAAGAAACAAACGGCACCCGTGGCCTATGGAGAATGAGAATAGCTGATCTGTTCTATAAACAGCGCTAAAGGGGGTTGTTTCGTGTCATCTAGAGCTCCGCAAAGCCAAACAGTTCAAACATGCCCCGACAGGTTCGAGACTCGAGAAGCATGACGTGCATATCGACTTTTGTACTTTCAATTCCCAAATCCACAAAACATACACCCAACACATCATGTCATTCCTCGGAGGTTCAGCCGCTTCTTCAAGCGCCAGCCAGACTCAGGCCATCAAGCAGCAGGTCGCACAGGAAGCCGCCGTCGCAAACGCAAGACAGCTGGTCGAGGTACGACTGAATTGAGCTTTTCCCGTCCATGTCTCCCGCACTCGCTGACCACTGTCGCATCAGAAACTCAACGAACACTGCTTCGAGCGCTGCATCCCCAAGCCCGGATCTTCCTTGTCATCGGGCGAATCAACCTGCTACTCGCAGTGCATGGAGAAATACATGTCGGCATGGAATGTCGTCTCCAAGCAATACATCAACCGCATACAGAGAGAGGCCGGTTCTGGTGCCCTCATGTAAATTACGCTCAAACGATATCAAGAAAATAATACGAGGAAGGGGCCAATTGTACGATATGCATATGAAGATGCGGTCCAAATAATTGTACACTATCGAGCTCAATTTCTCGAATCTTTATAAATTCGCCTTTGGAGGGGGAGGAGGATTGGCCAATGTCTTCTGTCTCTGCGAGTAATCCTTGACAATGATGGAGCACTTGATCTCCTTGCACAAAGACTTTCTCTGGGCAGGAGGGAGAAGCGATGCGAACTCAAGGCCCGATGCTCTGCGAGTATTGTCAGCTCAGCTTCAATCTGCATGTTACCAGGGAGTATTACCTTTCCACAGCCTCAAGAGGAACCTCAAAGTCCTGCAGGGGCTTGTCGTTTGCGATTCTAGCGTTGGGCAAGACGAAAGCACCCAAGCTGACGTTTCCGCCAACTCTGCCATCCTCTGCGAAGATGACCTTGTAGAAGTGTGTAGGAACAGCGACATTGGGAGGGTTGCCAATGACCTCGTAGCTAACTCTCCACTTGCCATCCGCTTCCTTCTTGGGAAGATACAAAGGTCCAGTCACAATGCGAACCGAGGGGTAGCGTCCTGTGAGACGACGGCAGAAATCCTCAAAGTGAGCCCAGTAGTCTCTGTTGAAGCCTTCGCCGACCTGAGGACACATGTTGCTCAATGCAAAGGTATCGTCCATGGCCTGCTGCGACCACTTAGCATCGGCAGCAGGGACCTGATGACCTCTGTCGTAGCCGCTGCGGAAGTAGTCCTTCAGCTTAGCACGGAACTTCTCGGGAATAGCGTCGTCCTCGACAAAGACAGAGTGCTTGCGGTCTGCATTGCTGTTCTTGAGCGAAGCAGGAGTAATGTGCTCGACGACCCAGGCAGGGTTTCTCGTTCTACGATCGTACGCGGAGGTCAAGGAAGCGGCAGCTCTCAGGTCAGACACGGGACCAGGGAATCCGTATTGATAAAGTCCGTTCGGATCGACGGGTCTTGCGGCGGCAGCAAGAGCTTCCTGGACGCCAGACTTGACAATGGGCGAGGTCGAGTTGGCCGGAGAAGGGAAAGCGACGGCGGGAGTGTTGGCCGGGCTTGCTGTCTTGCGAGGAAACAGCGCGGCAGTGGTTGCTGCTCCGAACGCGGCGCCGCCAGCGGCAACGAGTGCGAGCGTGACTTTTGACATGATATCTCGCATTCACACACGATGCCGAGGGAGACGGTCGAGGTCAAACAACAACACGTCTGTACGCGCTACAAAAAGTGCTCGTGATGCTCTAGCGCCAAACAAATCCACGCCAAGCCATCCCATCAATGTACAAACTATATGGGTACCTAGGTAATCATGCATCAATGCAGGAACGTGTTCGATCATGGCTCGGTTAGCTGCTATGGATTTTACTAAATGTAAGAGACCTTCACACCCATCCCTATAGTTCTCTGCACTTTATGCAACCCACCCTGTAAGGTCCTTTTAACTCTGTCCCTGACATCGCGCCGCGCAAAGGCCAAAGTGAAAGCCATCAGAAAGAGTACGAACCGGAGCAAAACCATTGGGTTTTGCGTGACAGATTTGCCAGCATTCAAAATGGCCGCCTGCACTGTTGTAAAGACCGACCGATATACGCGTGGTGAGGGAGGCGTGGCCTTCTTCTGAGCAGGCTTCGCTTTCGATGCAGCTGTGTTTCTGTTGCCTTGTCCAGCTCTGGGATTGCTAGAAGTGGAGGGTGTTCTGTTCTGGGAGCCCGCCGTACGGGGCCTCTCCTCAGCTTCCCTCCGTTTTCTGTCCTGGTCTGCTCTGGCCTCCTCTTTCCTGCGTCGTTCATCTTCCATTCGTCTTTGCTGCATCTCCTCATCTTGACGGCGCTGGAGCTCCTTCTCTCTGATACCGTCAAGTGCCTTCTCTTCTTTCAATGTGTGAAGTGCTTGGAGGAACGCGTCTCTTCGCTCGTCGTCCAGAACCTCACTCATGCTGATGAAGTCGCGGGCATAGTCCCATTCGTCGTTTTGAGGTAGAACATGGAGAGTATAAAGCTCAAGAAGCTTGAGGCGGATGTTCAGATCGCGGGGGGTGCTCGTTCCATTCTGATGAGAGGAGTTGCGCATTGGTTGCTGAGAAGCTTCAAGGTGGGCAGCGATATCAAAGGTGGGGTTGGACAGCGCGGACAGGTATGTTTCGAGACGTTGTTGGTTCAGCTTCTGCGACGGCATATGTGCTAGGAGTAGGGTTGCGCTGTCGTGTGTTAGAAGACAAATAAGAGTATAGTTTTGGAAGCTTCTTACAGATTGACAACAACCTCGCCGTCTACCGCGCCGTCGTTTCCTTGATAGCCCTGGCGGACAACGAGGTCCCAAACAGTACCCTGACGAGCATAGGCAGCCAATTCCCGCCATTTGGTACTTCCAAAGACCAGCTTGCCCTCCTCAGGACCCAGCTCTATGATGGCATTGAGTAGAGTCAAGTAAAAGCTCCATACTTTGACTCTTGTTGTCTTGGATGCGAATGCGACAGGTGCAGCGTCGTGGTCGCTCTGTCCTTCTTGTTGCAATGGAGAGTCCGGAGCTTCCGGCGAGATGATGGGATCGATGGTAGATAAGGCTTCGTAAAGTCTACGGGTGAGAAACAATTGAGCAGCCTGGCGATAGGTTCTGGCTATATGCGAGGATTGGGCGCGCGCCGACGAAAGCGATGAGATGGACGAGGTCAAGTATTGCGACGAGAGCGAATCCTCGTACGACATGGTTGATGCCGTCGAAGCACTGGGCATGTCGCTCAAATCTTGATAGAAGTCGAGAAACGAACAGAAAGCATCCCCCTTTGTCGGCTATCAACTCATCTTCATGTGTTGCTCCTTCACCGGCTTCTGATCGTGGAATGGGCCGAGGTCCAATGACACGCCGACGCTTGGACCTCAGCATACCACCTGAGCATCATCCATTCATCGCGCCCAAGCCTCTTTCTCGCCTCTTCACATTGATATCACCACTGCATTGTATCGTGCTCAATAGATAGAGGCAAGGTCCACGAGGTATTTGCTCTACATCCAGAGCTTGTTGCGTCGAAACTATTGACTTGGCGCGGTAGGTATTCGTTTGCCTCTTCTCACTTGATTGTCTCTTACATCCGTCACTTAAACACCAATTTGCTCTGGTTTGCCCCTGCCTTTTCTATTCTAGACACTGCATGGCCCAACTGTCCTCTGTTCATCACACTTCAACATGGATATAGACAAATACACTTTTCCCTCTCGCCTTCTGGATGTGCTGGAAGCCATTGCGGAAGCACATTTTGTGTCTTTCGATCTAGAGCTCTCAGGCGTGCCTGTCAAGGGACAAGCCAAGGAGAAACCTGGCAAGCCCTCACTCCAGGAGCGCTATCTTGAGACCAAGAAGGCCGCCGAACAGTATCAGATTCTGCAAATTGGTCTCACGTGCGTCCAGGATGATGTGCTTCAGGGCGCTTATGTCTGCAAACCCTTCAACTTCAACCTCAGTCCCATAGTGGAGGAGCGCTTGGATGTTGACCGCACCTTCTCTTTCCACAGCGGAGCGGCCGAGTTCCTGCTCGGAGTCGGCTTCAAATTCGATCTTCCTTTCACCTCTGGAGTCCCGTACCTGTCCAGAGATGAAGCTCAACTTGCCGAGGATAGAGCTGCTGCAAGGAACGACAAATCGTCCTTCACAGACATCGAAATCAAACCAGAGGACATCCAGGCATTGGAGTTCCTTAGAAGAGTCCGCTCCGAAGTTGATGACTGGTTGAAGACTGGACAGCCAAGTGCTCACTCGGTCGTCATAGCTCCTCTGGAAACCAATGGCGCGGATACCAATCCAGAGTTGAATCGCTTTGAGAGAAGGCTGGTACATCAGATCGTTCGCGCCGAATACCCCACCCTTGTCAGTATTCCCAACAGAGGCCTTGTGCGCGTGTCTAGACTTGACCCGGAACGCGAGGAATACATCAAGGCCCAAAGGAAGAGAGAAGTTCAGGACAGGATTGTGAGACAGACAGGATTCAGGTGGATCGTCGAAGCTCTCTGTGGAAACCCACCCGAAGGTGTTGATGTCAGATCATTTGCTCAGACTCCCGGAGGCATTCCTGGTTTCGTCGACATTGACGAGCTGAAGTCGCGCTTCAATCGTGCCAAGCACATGATCCGTAACAAGAAGACTGCCCTGTTTGGCCACAACCTCTTCCTGGATCTCATCTACTTCTACAGAACTTTCATCGGAGCGTTGCCTGACACCGTGGAGGAGTTTGGCAGTCTGATCCATGAACTCTTCCCGATCATTGTCGATACAAAGTACATGGCTACTCACAACTGCGGAGACATCAACCCACAATCCTCTCTCGAACAAATAGCAGAAAAGCTTGCCGAACAACAGAAGCCTAGTGTCACCATACACGAGAAGCACAACAAGTACACCGACACAACAGCTTTCCATGAAGCTGGCTACGACAGCATGCTTACCGCCGAAGTCGCCGTGCGTCTCTCAGCAAAGCTCGAACTCGCTGGGAGTCACGACCAGGAGGACAAGCAAAACACAATTCCTCCTACTCCGCCGGATGTTGATGCTGGTGGTGTGCAGCTGGAGACTAGTACGGCATCTGTGATCGATTCAGCTATTGATAGCGTCAGAGGCCTTCTGCAAGCACCGTTCAAGGTCTTGGGAGGGCAAAAGACATCGCCTGAAGAACAGCCCATCACACAGATCGAGCAACCACCACACAACAAGTCAACACCCGAAGACTCGCTAGCCGAGAAGACCGCCGAGCTAGACATCACAGAGAATGACTTTAGCACAACAAGCAAGAAATCCAAGAAGAAGAAAAAGAAGAAGAACAAGAAGTCCAAGACAGCCGACTCTACACCCTCGACACAGCAAGGTGGCCGCTTCGCCCACGCCACAGCGTTCGACCAACTCCAAGATACCCAAGAAGAAGAGGACGAAGAAGAAGCCGAAACCACGACAGAAGAGATTCTACAATTTGACTCCTTGCCCTCGGAAACCGCACATGCTTCTGATCCCGTAGTGGCAGACACAGATGGTGTTTCTGACCCTCTGGTGGGAGCCAGTTGGGACAGTATACCAGCATTGGCGGAAAGTGATGCGTGGAAGGCACGTGAAGCTGAGGTCGGCACAGTGATGCCCTCCTTCACATCTGATTTCTGGAAGGTATATGGAAACAAGCTACGTGTCTTTGGCACTCAGGAGGGAGTCGCCATGCTTGCACCGCTTGCCTGAGAGTACGGAGATCGACTATTACTATCCACTTATCAAGCAGAAAAGGGGTCAGGCCAAGGAGGATTGATCACGAATAACTAGTCAATTTCATCTGCTCTCTCTCGCTCCGAGGTCGTGTAGAATGGGAATTGCAATCACGGTCGGATATCGGACCTGCAAGAGATCCCCCTCGGACGTTGGCGAGAAGGATTGATTTCCTTTCAGAGTCGATCAACAAGGGCTAAAAAAGGGACATCGACTGACAACAATCCCATTCTCTCCACTAGAAACCCACCTTTTTGCGAAAGTGGGTTTTATTTGTTTTCCTCAAATAAAAAAAAAGAGTTCCAAAAATTGAGTAAATGCCAAGGGTCACTGCCCCAACCCTGACCTTTTTTTCGCTTGTCGTTCCTCGGAGTGTGACACTTCTGCCATCGAAGCCATGTTGGCGTTTCACGATTCACGTTTCACCAGCAATGACACCCTTCTTCTTCTACGTCAGTGATATTCATGTCAATCTATTTATTTCCAGAACAGCCAGCACAGCCAAACTGCCGTTCGTGACGTGAATCGTGGGAATCGAAAATCGTAGGAATTTGCTTTAAAAAGGACCCACGTTTTTATTGGGCGGTGGGTGGGTGGTGGGTGCTTTTTTAATGTCGATCATTTTGCGGTTTTATCTTTCAAATCGGCGAAGTTTTTTGATGATGGTGATGATATTCGATGCGACGTGATCGATATCCGATGAGCAAGATGATAATTGCACCTTTTGGTTCAACGAGCGACATGATGGAGAAGAAACATGATCCCTAGGAGCGTGAAATCGAGTGACATTGCTATGGATATGAGAGTTGCAAGGTGTTGAGTTGACTGGGGTCTTGAGTTTGGAGGTTATGATTTTTTTAAAAGAACGCATCTTGTGATTGGAGTCGAAGTATGTATCGATTGAAAGAGCTCGTCTGACCATGTGGGCGGTCCAATCAGAAACGACTCCTCCGTATGTCAGGCCCATAGAGGTGAGAGAGAGGAACAGCTATTCTGAACAGAACAATTACAAAGGCGACTGGTTGTTGTGCTGAACAAATGCCGTGAGCTCCCTCTCGCCAATTCCCTAGGAACGTCCAGCAAAAGAAGCAGAGCATGTGCTCGCCAAATGTCAATGCAGGGAGTTTGACGAATACGTCGCCCTCGATGCCTTGCATATTCCTTCGTAGGCATTGCCCAGACTGCCGTGAGACCTAAAGATTCTCCATATAGACATGGTATAGAAGAGCCGAGCACTTCCCACCAATGTAACAAGCACGTGCTCGGTATTCGGTGACACGCGACACGAGTCGGCCGGATGATAAGGTCAAGAACAGGAAACAATATAGATGATGACTGTGAACGAACATGTGAAGGTGGCCAAAAAGTCTGCATGCATACTCGTAGCAGTCTGTGTTGCTCTTACCGGTGATTGCGGCACGGAGGTAATATGTGACTCTTTCGAAAAACATAACCTCGTGATGTTGTCTTCAATGCAGGATGAGGTCGGCTTCATGCTGGTGGTATTCCCGCCCGCATGCAGGTGCCGAATCAATCTGGTCATGAGGAGTAGACGTGGGGGATTACCAAAGGCAGCAATATTAAGCTCGTTGGAGGATGCAAAAGCCGTGACCCTTGAAGATCTGCCGTGAATGGTCGTGCCTGAGGTGCGCGCGTTCTTTGCTCGCCTATCTGCATGAAACAGAGAAGATATGTGGCTCTCGGTATAGCGAGCGCAAAGGCGTACAAGAATAGGTATTACTCCAACGCAAGATGGTGAGAAGAGGGCGCGGGGTTGGTGTTTGTACATAGCAAACTACCGAAGTCCAGCCAGCGCAGACGCATGAGCAAGGTTGCAGGATTCTGACCAGCAGCGGATTGGTTGCTTTGCAAGATCATCAATCATGTTCCTGCAGGTCGACTGATGCGGCCACCACGGCTTGCATCGACTTCTTGCAGATATGCACACGATTGCAGCCACGAGGTCAACAAAAGTCAGAAGCAGACACGTAGCCGAAGCGTGACAGTGTTCCGCTACGAAGATGTGCGTTTTCACTGCGATCGATTTATCAGAAGAGTCGCTCTTTGGCTGTCGTCAAAGTGTTTAGCGGTGGACAGCGAAGGACAGGACGCTAGCCGACCCGAAATAGTGATGGTGTTCCGTTAATCTGGGATCGCGATTATCAGTTGTGGTTCACCAAAGTATGACAACGGTTCAAGATGAGAACGGGTCTCAGCTCCGTTTCGGTTTCTCGGGCGTGCGCCTTTCCGCAACAACAATGCAACATTGTGAGGTTTGGCTGCAGATCTGGGCTTTTGCTGTGTGAGCGTTGAGTCTTCAACGCAAGCAAAATAGAGAGAACAGCAATTGGATTGGTAGGGGTTGGCGGCAGAGCAAGGCGCAATGAGGGAAACTCTGGGACAAGCAACAGACAGCAAGTCAACGAGCATGCGGCTGCGGTGTAGTGCGAACTTTGATTCCGCGATTGCTTTCAACAAAAATTGGGAGGATTGTCCGTTTCACCAGCCAAATCTCTTGTGAATTCGGGCGTCAGTTCGTGATGCAGACGAGGGATCTTCGTCAGCATGTGAAGAGAAGTTCGGCTGGAAGATTGTCAAGATCGAGGGACAGGGGATAGACGAGCTCGTGGTCAGTGGTCATGATGGCTATTCCTGCCTAACTGACAGCATCTTGACGCAATGCGGTAACATGGACAGGGCGCTGCCGCCCTTCATTTGTCTGGCTGCGGGGTGAGGGCAGAGGGAAAGATTGGTTCGAGTTACAAGTCGCCAGAATCATGATGCATTTGCAGGCTGGGCAGAGATTCAAAGACAGAGAGATGGTCATGGCGGGTCCCGGCAGACATGTCAGCCACTTGCGTATTAGGTACCCTGACGAATCAGCGAGAGTGCAAAGCGCCTGGGCCCGACGCTAGCGAGCGAGCAAGTCACATGGACTGCAGAGATTGAACTCCTGGCCGGGAGCCGTTGAGGGCCAGACGCAGAGTAGAGACAGCAGTCATGGACTTTGTGTTGGTAAACAGACATGGAGATTGCATGTATAGCAGCTGTATAGAGGGAGAAGCTTAAGGAATTGGGGGCTTGAGCGGGCAGACAAGCATCTTGAAAACAACGTGACTGATGGCGGGCTCGATGAAGTGATTTCAGGTCATGCGTACATGGGATGGATTAGCTCCATGATGAGATGAGAGACAATTGGGCGAGGAGCAAAGCGGGGTGAGGGATGCGGTGCGCAGCGGATGGGCAAAACGAACGTTTGACGGGAAAGGGAAGCTGAGGTCTTCAACCATCGCTCGAACATCACAAACAGCAAGAGCATCCCTTAGAGCATCGTCGAGTCCATCGCAGCTCTGTTATCAGCGATTGAAGGCTCAAGAAACAAGTCGCATTGCAGGTAAGACAAGCATCGGGGACGATCACGTGTGTTGGGTTGTGCTCCTCGTTTCAAGCACAGCGCAGGTGACACTCTCGCTCGACCCTCACACATTGCCTGCCCTGCCCACATCCACCGCTAAGACTGACCGCACTCGTCCTCGCAGCAGCCATCGATTTTCCCGTCTCACTTTCTGTTCCTGGCGTGGTATAAGTCCCTTCCAGCTTCGACTCGGTTTCCAATCGCCCAGGCACTCCTGTCGTCGCGCATCGCTGCATAACATCCGTCAACACAAGCTCCGAGCACAGGCCCGCATCGACGCATCCTCCGACCTCGTCCATCACCACCGACACTCCACCCCTCTCGACACCCACTGCTTCTCCCGACCCTCGGCGACCCTGCCCCCAATTCAGCTTCCATCTCTCTGTAATTCGCAATCATGTCGCAGAACAGGCCTTCGGCGTTCTCCAGCTTACGCATGGGCGGTAAGGATTCCCAAACCTCCCCCGCGCTGCCCATTTTATCCCCTGCTGCTAGCTGCGCGTCCACCACATCGCTCCGCATCTGCCCTTGTCGAATCCATTGCTATGCCCGCATACTTTGCATGTGCTAACGCAGTACAGAGGTAATTCGCGAAAAGGTTCAGGATGGCTTGACCGGAGAGACAAAAGAGATGCAGTACACCCAGTGCAAGATCGTCGGCAACGGCTCCTTCGGTGTCGTCTTCCAGACTAAGCTGTCGCCCAGCGGCGAAGATGCTGCCATCAAGCGCGTGCTTCAGGACAAGCGTTTCAAGGTCGCTATCCCCACTACCCACTCGTCCTGCTCGTAGACTGACACTGCGCAGAACAGAGAGCTCCAGATCATGCGGATAGTGCGACACCCGAACATTGTCGAGTTGAAGGCCTTCTACTACTCGAACGGCGATCGCGTAGGTCTCAGGCCATTTGATCCTCCGACCAAGTCACTAATGCAGCCTGGTCAGAAGGACGAGGTTTACCTCAATCTCGTACTCGAATTCGTCCCCGAAACCGTCTACCGCGCATCCCGCTACTTTAATAAGATGAAGACGACCATGCCCATCCTCGAGGTGAAGCTCTACATTTACCAGCTGTTCCGCTCGCTCGCCTACATCCACAGCCAGGGCATCTGCCACAGAGACATCAAGCCGCAAAACCTGCTCCTCGACCCTAACAGCGGTATTCTGAAGCTTTGCGATTTCGGCAGTGCAAAGATACTCATTGAGAACGAGCCCAACGTCTCGTACATCTGCTCACGCTACTACAGAGCCCCCGAGCTCATCTTCGGCGCAACCAACTACACGACAAAGATTGGTACGTACTCGTTGAGGCAGTGCCAGGAAACGATTACAGGCTGACCTGTTCGTGAATTTAGACGTTTGGTCGACTGGTTGTGTCATGGCTGAGCTCATGCTCGGTCAGCCCTTGTTCCCCGGTGAGTCGGGTATCGACCAATTGGTTGAGATCATCAAGGTCTTGGGAACTCCCACTCGCGATCAAATTCGCACCATGAACCCCAACTACATGGAACACAAGTTCCCTCAGATCAAGCCTCACCCCTTCAACAAGGTAATTGCCTTTTTGCCATGTCCTTTTGAAATCTTACTTATACGTCTCCAGGTCTTCCGCAAGGCTGACCCCAGCGCCATCGACCTCATTTCCAAGCTTCTCGAGTACACACCGACACAGCGTTTGTCTGCCATTGAAGCCATGGTCCACCCCTTCTTCGATGAGCTGAGAGACCCCAACACTCGCTTCCCTGACTCTCGTCACCCTGGAGGTGCCTCCAAGGATATGCCCGAGCTGTTCAACTTCAACCACCACGGTTCGTGTGACAAGTCCTCGTTTCATACCGAAGCATGCTGACGTGTAGCAGAACTCTCAATCGCACCCCACTTCAACCACCAACTCGTTCCCCCGCACGTCCGTCCTCAGTTGGCAGCGAAGGGTCTTGACATTGACAACTTGACGCCCCTGACCAAGGATGCTATGATGGCACGACTGGATTAAAGAAGATACAAAAAGAAAAACTACCGGCAAAAATAACTATACACAGGTCATGAATTAGCGATGCATACTCTTTTCAAGTTTTCAAGACCTTTCGATTGACCCATCAGCGGTCTGCTTTACCGGCGTCCCACCCTGGAGTCTTTCAAAATCTTTCTACGCATACGACAATGGGTCAGCGGACAAGCCCCGGCTTGAACAGAAAACAAGACGCCGGATAAAGCTGGTTGCCAGGAGTAATTGCTTTGCTGCTATTGCCGCCGCCGCTTGTCGCCGCCGGCATTGCTGTGGATGTCTTTTTCTTATTTGTCTTCTTTTCTTTCTTTCGTTTTACCCGCTGAACGGGCGGTTCGAGCAAGTTTATTTTCTTCCTTTTTTGCAAGTGTGGTGCGGTAGAAATCTTTGAGTTGGAATGTCCATTCAAAGATTTGACACTCGTTGCCCCTATCTCTCAATGCAGAGATGGGTTGTCAAGTCAATTGATGGTGCTCTCGACTATTGTTGTTGTTGTTTGCTTTTGCGCCCCAACAAAGGGATTGCGGGCGGCGCTCGGAAGAGTCAACAAGTTGGAGAAAAAGAAGTTATGATGGAGGTTGAAGGTAGTGGATGGCATGAATCAGGACGAATAGTGGCTTTTTTCTGTCTTTGACACAGCGGACAGAACGGAGCAGTCTGAATGAGGATTAAGTAACGCAGGGAATTTCCTTTTATCTTCATGTTTCTCTTACTCCTTTTCATCATGCTCGATTTCTGTTCTTCCCTAGAGCCGCTGCTCTTGCGAGAGTTGATCAGCGAACAAGGGCGAAAAGTGAATGGTTGATTCGCAGTTGGCTATCTGATTTTAGACCAGAATTGATTTTCTTCTTTCAGCTTCTGCTTCCCCTATCCTTCACTCTGATAAATTTGATTTCGAAAGGGCAAGGTGATCGCTTGCTTACTGCCGTCCACTAAGACTGTGTCATAGACCTGCTTCTCAAATTGAGGGAACTCCAGTATCGCCGTCTCTTTGTTCCGTCCTTTCATCGAGACGACCAAGGGTGTTTCACATGTATCCTCAGCAAGTCTGCCGTCACTTGATGACCCTATCCCACCTAAAAGGATATCCTGTCTTAACAACTTCTCTACTCTGAGAGCTGTTAACATTCACCGCTCTCTCTCTCAACTTCACACTATCACACCTTAGCGGCTCTCCAGCTATATCTTCTACTTGAACCGTTACTCTTCTTCTTCTTCCTCCACCTCCACCTCCGACATCGTCTTCTACTTCTGCCACTACCTTGACTACTTGCTTGTCTTCCAATATCCAGCGCCAACACATAGGTCTAACCTTCGCTACTGTTGTCGAACAAGGAGACTTCTGAGTACTTACCTTCAAGATTCACAACATGGCAAGACAAACCGAGATCGAGAAACAGCTGATCATGGCTCGTAAGAAGATCGGTTATGAAGAGCTGGTACAGATTGAGGAAAAAGCAGATGTCGAAATGGAAGATGTTCAAATGGAAGGAGCAAAGGTGGTTGGTGAAGAGGAAGCTGCAGCCGAAGTTCTTACCCAATTAGGCAAGTTTAGCATCTCAGCAAAGGCCGAAGTTCCGCGAGCTCCACGACGCTTGGCACCACTTCCTCGAAGAGCACGTAGGAAGGTCGCGAGCGACGCGGTTCATCGTTTTGTCCAACGAAACGACTACGACAAGGACTTCGAAAACAGAATGGCCGACGACAGACGCGGAGGCGGTAATTTCAACCGCAAGAGACGTTTCAACAGAGGTATCACAGCACCGCGAATACATGGTCGTCGCCAATCCCTAAGCTAACCTTTTTTTGTTTACAGACGATGATGAAGGCGGCTACGATCGCAGACCCCAGCGCAGAAGATACGAAGATGCACCTCCAGGAACTCGCCTACGTCGCCAGCTTCTCGCCGTTGCTGAATCGCCTATGCGCAACCCCGAAGACGAAGTGAAGGACATCGCAAAGCTGGTTACCGACAACTACCACGACAATTACGTTAAGGAGACATATTGTGATCTGGTCTTGTCGCTAGTGCTGGAGCAGCCATTCAAGATTCCTTTCGTCGCAGCTTCGGTCCTGTGCGCCAACAACGAGAAGAGCGAGGCAGCCGCTGAGGTTCTGAACCGTACTTCCATCCTGCTACAGCGTCATCTCGATGCTGGCGAGTGGCGCAACGTCAAGCTTTTGCTGCGTTTCCTGGCCTGCTTGCAACCTCTGTTCAGTGACGATGGAGTCTTTGGCATTCTGAACGAGCTCTTCGACCGCGCTGTTGATCTCCAGACTGCCTCTTCGGACGATGCTGTTGGTCTCGAGCTGGTCAAAATCATCCTTTTCACCATCCCCTATGTGCTCGCTGCACCCGGTACTGGCTTGGAAGAGAAGGCAGCTGAGCTGTTGGAAAAGACGGACATTGTTGCATCCACACCACATGCCCTGGAAGCTCTGGTCGACCCCTACCCGACAGCTGAGGGCGAGCAGAAGCCCATGGCTTGCCCCAGCATTCTCAGTGCTCTGCAGACACAGCTCCAAGGCGAGGCTGCCTCTGGCTGGAAGCTTGAGTGCATTCCCCGCTTGACCCGTGTTACTTCTCCGGCCCCTATCGAGGGTGAGAACGGCGAGCAGGCTGCACCCGGCAAGCACTCGTTCCCCCAGCTCTCCGTACCTTCTCCTGTCAACCCTGGTCCCCACTCGCTCTTCCCCGAAGTTTGCTTCTCGCTGTTCGCCGACCAAGATGTCGAGGTGTGTACTTCACTGCCTCCCTCGATCGTTCTCAAAGCTAACTTTCTCCTAGTCTGTACCCCCCACCTCCAACATTGCTGCATCGCTCTTACGGGATGCTGTCACGGATACTATCAACATCCTCGACTTCAACCGAAACGCTGCTGCAAAGTTCCTCATCGATGTTGACTGTTATTGGCGCCCCGACACCTTCGTCAAGCGCGCTACTGCCTTTGACAAGCTCAAGGACATCCCCGAAGGCCGTTCGACCTGGAAGCCTGAGGACTTGGTTGTCGACGCTGTTTTCTCCCAAATCCTGCGACTCCCAACCTCGGAACACAAGCTGGTCTACTACCACTCCGTCATCACCGAGGCGTGCAAAATTGCTCCTGCCGCCGTTGCTCCTAGTTTGGGAAGAGCCATCCGCTTCCTCTTCCGTAGCCTCGATGTCATGGATCTCGAACTTCAATACCGCTACATGGACTGGTTCGCTCACCACTTGAGCAACTTCGAGTTCCGTTGGAAGTGGGCCGAATGGATCGACGATCTCGAGCGCTCAGATCTTGAGCCCAGAAAAGCCTTCATTGTTGGCTCGCTGGACAAGGAGATCCGTCTGTCTTTCGCCAAGCGTATCAGGGAGACTCTTCCCGAGGCCTATGCTCCTCTCATCTCTGAGGGCAAGATGAAGGACACTCCCGACTTCAAATATCTCAACGAGCAAACTCCTTACTCTCAACAAGGCAATGCCATGCATGCACTCATCCGTAGAAAGGCCCCTGAAGAGGAGATCGAGGTTGTCATCAACGAGATCCAGGCCCTGGCTAGCGAACACGGTGTTGAAGATGTCCTTGTGCCTAGCACCGACGCATACATGACCAGCATCTGCTCAGTCGGTAGCAAGTCGCTTTCTCACGTTCTGTCTTGTATTGAGCGTTGCAAGGAGCGCCTGCTCGCGATTGGCCCCCAATCCGAGCTTGCTCGTCGCCAGATCATCACATCAGTCATTGATTACTGGGCCGACCACCCCGGAACTGCTGTCAACATCATTGACAAATTGCTCAACTACACCATCATCACTCCTATGAGCGTTATCGAGTGGGCATTGCACGACCACATGCAGCACGGTCGCGCGCTTGCACAGACTCACATCTACGAGATGATCTCGGCCACCATGTTCAAGGTCAGCAACCGTATGCGCCAAATTGTGCGCGCTCGCGCCGAGGCCGATCTCTCCGAGGAGCAGAAGGCCTTGCTGGACGAGACGTTGGTTCGTGAACGCCAGACTATGCGTGATCTCTTCAACGCCATCATCGAGGCTGTCTCCACTGTTGCCAACGCAGCCCAGGATGACATGATCGAGCGCTTCGATGGTGACAGTGCCGAACAGACTCTGCTCCAGCAGTGGGGTGCCCGCTGGGCTCGTGTCTGGAGACGCAAGATGGCTGTCGAAGAGGCTGTTGTCGGTGAGGCCGCCATCGAGATTGCCGATGTCGCCAGAGAGACCGAGAGAGTCAAGGCAGAGGCACAAGCCGCCGAGGCTGCTGCTACCGCTGCCGCCGAGCAACCTGCCGACACCAACATGGAGCAAGAGGACCATGACGTCGCATAAAAGTCTTGAAATTTAGGAAGTATTTTTCGACAAAAAGCGGATGATGAAACGCGATGGGGAGCTTGGGACGGACGGCTGGTATCTTCCTTTTTCTGTTTTTCCTTTTGCGTCTTTTTATAACCCCCAAATACCTGCCGTGTATATCCAAGAAGCGACCATTTCTCTCAAGTTGTTGTTTCCTTGTCTGAACCGTGTGATATCCGCCTGTGCTCCTTCCTCTCCAAACTCGGGAAAGACTTTGTTATTTGTGGTCGTTCTCTCCTTACATGCTAGTCACAGCTCGATGGTCGAAATTCTCGCTTGCTGGTCTTTCGGTCCATCGCACCTTTCCTCCCGAGTTCGCGTCGGTCACACCTTCCTGTAACAAGCGACGTTCTTTCCTTTTTGTATGAGGGTGTAAGATCCTGGGCTGCTCTTTCTCCTTCGTGCTCCTCACTTGCCCGTTCTTTGGATACTTCCTCTATTCCGGATGTGTGGATTGGTCTGTTGGTTGTTTCATGATCTGTCCAATCGAGAGTTTCTTTTGTTTCCAGCTCTTGCCTTCGTTGGGAAAGGGAGGATTGGGAATGAGCTCAAGTAGTTCGTGCTGCTTTCTATTAGCCTATGCATCTGACTGTTTGCTTCTTGTCGTTAGCTCATCTCTAGTGGCTGACATTCGTCAGGATACATGATTCGAGGCGCGGATGGCATTAGATGTCAGGATGGTTGTAGCTGCAAAATATGCTGGATCGCTTGCTTTCGATCTCGGATGAAGTGATGTTGCTTCTTATTCCTTATGTTTTTTCCTAGTACTATGATATACCCTTTTCTTTCTTCAAAGCTTGATATAACAAGGATTGGGCTATTCTTGAATCATCTTTTTGGGTTATCAAGTTTTGTTGTAAATCTTGTCTTGATGTAAAATTTTGGGTGAGTTTTGTACAGGATGTTGCTTATGGTTCCGAGTAGGATAGAGATTCAAAGCTGGAAATGAGAGGTCGTTGCTTCTTTGAGAAGAGTGTCGTATCATGATCACTTCGTTGTCGTTAGTCGCCTTCCTTGTTTGTAGTACATTTCTTGCTTGTGATATTTTTCACTTCAGTTTATTCTCCCGGTGTTTCGTTTGGAGGACTTTGGTAGCCTGCTGATGCATGAACCTATTCTGTCTTCGTTCCTGCTACACCCTCAATGGTGCTGAAAGATGCTGCGAAATATGTTCAATACATCAATTGAACTCGCTTAACTTGACAGCCATCCAGTCCCGCCCAACGTCCGCCAACGATCCTCCAAATCCCAGAACATCTGCCCAGCAGTTTTTTTTCCAACTTTTTTTTCTTCTGGTTCTATCTCATCTCCACCATCATCGTGCCCGACGGCGGTGGAACGACTAGGTAGGCGTTCGCGCTTCTACATTAGTGTATTCCCGCAAATGGTATTTCCGCAGATGGTATTTTCCGACTTTTCCCATTTTCGATATGCAGAATTTTTCCGCCTTCACCGCTTCCTCGCATGTACTGTGCGTATCCCTGTTGACTGCATATATTGCGTGGCGGCGATGGGGAGACAGCAGATTGAAATTGATCGTGCTGGGGTGGCATGCATGTTGCACATGTAGAGGGAGGCCTGATTTCTTAACATCTGCAGCTTGCGGTGATGCAAAGTGATTCATCGTGCATGCATACAGCCTGATTGAATGAATGATTGATTGATTGAGATCTTTGTCGTCATCGAATTGTTGCCGTGAACTTGTTCCGTCATGTATGATGGGACACTTGCGGTGAGCAGACAGATTGCGCGTGCAGTTGTCGAAAGTGCTTGTAATGGCCTCTTTCAGCAGACTCCGTCGGGACACATGGTCTGTTGATGTGCGGGTGACCCTGTCATTGATCTCTATGAATGAACACGGCATGTCCTGGATGTTGATCAAGGATTCAATGCCTCGAGAGGGCTCTGCAGATATAGCTATGATACTTTGAGCATATCACAGCCTCTTAACTTGCCGTGCCGACGTTTGCAGTATGTAGAGGGCGTTGTCGAGCACAGGACATTGAAAGTATGAATTGATGTGAGGCGTTTGGCGGAAGTGAGGTGGATAGATGACCCATGATCGCATCAACGTGATTACACAGAACGAGGTCGATAAACGCAACATCACGATAGGCGAGGGACGATGGATACAATAATGGAGACAGGTCCAGGGAAGCAAGAATGGGAAGAAATAGAAGACAACAGACGCCAAGCCAAGATTGTACAGATGGAGAGAACGAGCAAGCCGGTGCAGCGCAGCGCAGGAACCACCAAGGACAGGTAAATGAAGATGGAAAGGAGAGACTCGCAACGCAAGGAAGAGCTTAAGCCTCCAGAACAGCAACCGCGGATCTAGAAAAAGAAGTCATAAAGCTATGATACCCAATATGCTGGTACAGTATGCGATATTGAAACCCTTTTCAGTGGGAATGCCCTTTACTTCTTACTTGGTCCTCGAGCTTTCTCATTTCTGTCGACTTAGGCAACAACACCCTCTTCCTTCTTCTTGGGCAAGTCCTTTGTCAGAGCCAAGTATGCAGCGGCAG
>ERZ794946.361-NODE-361-length-18874-cov-3.998618_pt1 | contig 18874 bp, 12 predicted proteins | sample MGYA00433072_ERZ794946 | MGnify/ENA primary metagenome ERZ794946 (study PRJEB30137, sample SAMN04331413) | food metagenome | isolation source: Y3 must sample point D1 replicate A | place: Australia: South Australia | collected 2014 ...
GTTCTGAGATCAATGACTGGGCAATGGGCGACGACTTGATGGTATGGTCTGTAATATTTCGAATCCAAGACACACCCCGACTTGTGGATGAGCTCAGGCACTTGTGAGTAACGAGAATCGTATGAGCGCAGTACCGGATCAAGTCTCAGAGAAGCCAATCCATAGCCTTTCCATGTGCTTTGAGCTTTTTATTAAGATAGCTTCTGAAAGCTGAATATTCGATACGACAGAACATAGCTCGAGCGGAGGAGATCATTTGAGATACGTTCATGATTACTTAATAGTGAATTTCTGTAGACATCTTCCAAAGCACGACTGCACTGCCAACCCTTCTAGTCTCGAGGCGGCTGGAAAAGCCTATGTTCAGCATGGCGCGGGCGATCATTACCTGCCAAAAGGTATGCCTCATTCATGTGAGGACAGAGACAAGTCTTCCATCGAGCACCACAGATATAGCAGAATTGTGCGCCACATCGACACCTAGACGATTCTCAGTTTTGTCACTCAGAGTCAAAGGGTGTGTGATACTTACGTGATATGATTGCATCCAATCGTGAGGGCGACCACACGGTGGCACTTCGTGTTGTAGCAGCGCTGCCAACCCTCTTTCTCGGCCATATCGAGTAAACTCTGCGTGTCTTCGTCTTTGGGACAATCACCACGGTGAGCCTTTTCTTTGCAGATTGTGCATGTACGCTTGCCGCAGTCAGAGCATGTTGCAACGTCGTTCTCGATGCTGCTTTCGGGTATGAACGTGTTGCACTTCAAGCCATGGCAATACGTTCTCTTCGTGGGCTCAGTGTCGTACTCGATCTTCTTCTTTTCGTATCTAGCAACGAGCTTGTCGTCGAGCAGTTTCCTCACGTTGTCCAGCGAGATCTCTATATCGCAGCATTTGGGTGGATAGAGCGGTTCGTCTCCGATCGTGTACTCGAAGAAGTTTGCCAAGCATTCGAAACAGAAGAAGTGGCGGTCGCAAGGTGCTTTGAAGCTTTGGTGTCTGGTGAACCTGGAGTCGCAACCCGTACAGGTCAGAAGTGCTGCGTCGGCTTCGTGATGGAGGTTAGAGAGAGCCAGGGCGAGTTTGTAGTCACAGTCGAGTTGCCACAGCCACTTGTTCGCAAATTGGTGGTCAGCGATGTCGGTTTCAACGATACTCAGCTCTTGGAGTTGGAGCTCAAGCGCGAAGCTAAGTGCCTCATCGTCCCTTGCAACCTCTCCGATATCCTCGCGTTGCAAGCGAATGATGAGGCCGGTTAGACCCACGTTTTCTGGCTGGTAGAAAGAGTTCATATTGGCGCGTGGGATGAGAGAATGGTATGGAGAAGAAAGAATACGCTCATCGACCAGGGCACGGGTAGACATCTTATATCGCGTCCACATCAGCAAAGGTCCTGCACACAAAGACAATGAGAACCGACCTTGAATCAACACTTGATCTGAGACTTCGAACAAAGGTCGTGTCTAAGACGACATGGTTGTTGCCCAGCCTCGAATTGAAACATATCTCAAAGGGATCGCGAATGTCCGGTGTCTATTTAGAAGCAAACGAGTAGCCGCACAGTATGCCGAGACGGCAGACGCAACGAGCGTGCTTGGTCGTGCCTTCCCTACCTTGACCGGAGATTACATTCATGTTCCTGCTTTAATGTCGAAGGAAGAAACGCTTGTCGCATGCGGTACAACCAGCCTTGTGCCAATGTTTTGTGTCGAGCGTACCTTGTCGTAAGGTGGAGTCTTAAAGTCATACGGTGAGATCTGTGGCTACTGACTGGCTGACGCGAAACAAGACTGAGGTGATAGGCAGTAGAACTATACGTGCACCAAATCAATACAGGTCTTTCTCTTTGCCTGTTGCTTGGTGTAAGGTTGAGAAGCTTCTGGCTCTGAAGCCTCATGACCACCAACCTCTCGCATCCCGGACAGGAGGAACTTCACGCTCCTCTGCTTGCTTCACCAAGTCGCGACAATGACTCTCACGCGGGCTCGCCCACACAAACACCGGTATACGACCGCTGGATCTCCACGTCCCTTGCGCCCTGCGCGCCTTCCGAAGTTCCAACAGGCCCGATCACGGTATGGGTCGTAGTCCAGCAAAATGGAAAGCATCGATCGCTCCAAAGTCCAAACTCGAGCTGTTTGGTGAGAGAGCGTTCCTTAGCGGAATGATGACGGCCGACCCCGCTGCTCGACTTCCTTGCCCCGCCAAAGACCGAGCCTCGGGAGCGTGGATATAAAGGTAGAGCTGTTTCTCTTTGACAAAACCAAGAGGTTATTTTGAGACGATTTGTTTGAGAAGAACAGATCAAGATGTCGCAGACTATGAAAGCGGTTGTGTTCAAGGGCCCTCACAAGGTCGTGATTGAAGATCGTATGTTTTTGGACATCCTAGAAACGTGTATACCAAAGCTCACCAATATTGCAAAGGTCCGGTTCCTAAGATTCAGGAAGATGGAGATATCATTGTCAAAGTAGAGTACACAGCACTCTGCGGCAGGTGAGTAATAAAATAACCGATATGAAATTTACACGACTAACCGGTCCTCAGTGAACTGCACGTCTTCCGTGGCCACCAGGCTTCAGAGACCGACTTCATCATGGGCCACGAATTCACCGGTAGAATCACCGAAGTTGGCAAGTCCGTAACCACCTTCAAGAAAGGCGACCTGGTCGTCTCCCCCTTCACCACATCCTGCGGCGAATGCTTCTACTGCAAACACGGTTTCTCTTCCCGCTGCGAGAAATCATTGCTCTTCGGTTGCCCCAAATTGGATGGCGGTCAAGCCGAATACGTCCGCATTCCCACCGCAGAAGGCACCGTTATGAAAGCACCCGAAGGCGTCGAAGAACAAGCCCTCGTCCTCATGGCCGACATCTTCCCCACCGGCATGTTCGCCGCCAAAAACGGATTCAAGGAATTGAGCAAAGAGGAAGCCGAGGAAAGTACCGTTGTGCTGCTCGGTCTGGGTCCCGTTGGTCTATGTGCTCTGGTCAACATTCTGGACTACAAGCCCAAGAATCTTCTCGCCGTTGACAGTGTGGACAGCAGATTGAAGCAAGCAAAGGACCTCGGAGCAGAGACTTGGAATTTCATGTCCGATAGAGAGGGTTTGGAGAAGAGAGTCAAGGAACTTACTAATGGCAGAGGTGCCGATGTTGTGATTGAGGTCGTGGGTCTGTCGCCTGCACTCAAACTCGGTTACGACCTTCTCAGACCTTGGGGTATCATTTCCAGTGTCGGTGTACACAACGCAGAGGTGAGCACTCAAATCGAGGCGTCTACTTGTGACAATTTTACTAACGTATGTTTAGATCCCGTGGACTGGCAACCAGGCTTACAACAAGAACCTTCGTGTACAAATGGGTCGTTGCCCTGTCCGTTCGATTTTCGCAGAGGCATTGGAGAAGCTCAAGCAAAAGCAGCACTTGCTTGGATTCATGTTTGAGAAGGTCATGCCGCTCTCAGAGGCTCTCGAAGGCTATGATCTGTTTGACAAGATGAAGGTGCAGAAGGTTGTGTTTGAGCCTAGCAAGTAAGCGAGGATAGTGGCCCATATTTGGAATACTTTGGAAGATATCTCTTGGATGAATTGGATAGCTCGACAGCTAGGGTAATTGGCTGCCTGAGTGTACAACATGTTTATCGGATCATCAGCAAAGTGGCAGGGTGATAACTAATCGTGTGTTCCATTTGTTTTGTTAAATTGTCATTCGAGCCGAGCAATAGCAAATACTGGCAGCAAAGAGCTCCTATCGTTTTGAGCAGCAAGCAAAGTCCACCCTATCCCCAACACCGTACCAGACAAGCAAGCAAAACAGTAATCCATAACAGCTCCTAGCTTTGACACCGCAACTCCTTGCATTGTTCTCATAAATCCCATCCATAGCAAAACGCCTCGTTGACCTTCGTAAAGTGACGAAGTGCCATGCTCAGTTGACGTTGCAGAGCAGTTCTGCTTCCAGAATGTATTTGCCCTCCTTGTACTTTTCAGCAGGCTCGTACGCCTTGTCGTACTTCCACCCGACCGTCTCTTTGCATTGTCTGCAGCTGATGTCTCGTACGACATGTCTTCCAGTAGTCATGTTGCGCTCGCCAGCCTCGCCTTGGTTGATGTTTACGACGTTGTTAAAGAGGAAAGCCTTTCCATGCTGGCCACGGAAGTTCTGCAAACGTAAGCTTGGTGGAACCCAAAACGTATTGCACTCGCGAGGACGTACTCTGCTCACTATGTCATCGTGGTCGGCAAGATGAGTCTTGCATGACTTGCAGCCGTAGATGCGCTTGCAGTTGAGGTAAACGTTGTATGCCAGGCCCATGTTGCTATCAGCTGGGCGGCTGCGTGATTTGAACCGTATCTTGGGCGAACGGGAAGAGGCTTCTCGGGGTGGGTTTAGGTCTCGAGCGGACAGGCAGATTCGTCGTTCAAGATGTGGGAATACGGTGGAACGACGGTATTGAAGATGAGAATGGCACGTATATATGCACAAGTAAGCCCTTCGGGTAAAGGTACAAGTCGTGATTCCTCAGTGGTTTTGCTGGGCGAGCAGAGTGCTACGATGGGTGGGAAGAGTCTGGCCAGGACCCTTGGTTGTGGAGAGCGGCGGTAGACGGAGTTTAGAAAGTGGCAACAAACGGACGAGACGGGCGGTGAGGAGGGGTATGGCAGTGTTTTGACGTTTGACGGTGGTCTTGAATAGCTCGCTGAGATGTGGTAGGAGACACAGTACGAGCTTCAGATGAGACGAAGGCTATCAAGGCCAGTCGTTGCAGAAGGCGGGGCAGCGAGACAAGGTCGGAGCAGTCGTGATCAAATCACGTGTAGACGTCAGAAACACCCTCGTGGGTGGAAACCAGGTTGCCCAAAGAGGCAGGCACAGGACAGGATTGATTCTCAAATGCGATGTGAATCAATCATGTGTCTCTGAAAAGGCAACAGCAAATGTGTGATGGACAGGAGGCTCTCTACCCTGCATGCTTTCGTTAACGATATCGGGAGAAGGAGCGACCCCCGGCGGGCGGCGGCTTGATCAGCCCTGCGCGGCCGAGACACAGCCGTCTCATTCCCGCCCTGACGTTCACGTTGGTGACGCTTTCTCTTTGTTGTACACTTCGCAAGACTGCTCTTGCTGTCGCAACACTTGTCTACAGCCATCGCCACCGTCTCATCTTGCACACCTACAAGTCTCTGGAAATTCTACTCGCTCTGCGACCGCTGTCAAAGCCGCTTTCTCGATCCCATTCTTTCAGGCGCATCCAACGTGACCAATCTCTCTTTCCATCATGGCCTCGGAAACGATCAACTTTGGCCAGATATTCGCTGTTGCCGTCGTTGGCTTCCTCCTATATCGCTGGTTCTCCGGTCCTGCCTTACCTTCGTCAACATCCTCGGGCCGGAATGGTGGACGTCAAGTCAACCCTGAGCATGTCGAAGCGGTAGCACAGATGTACCCTCAACTGGACAGACGAGCAATCATATGGGATTTGCACCGAAACGGAGGCAGTGTCCAAGCGACTGTCGAGAGACTGCTTGGCGGAAGAAGCCTAGAGACAGTAAGTTCAAGTCCCTCGCTTGCTTGGATCGTCAAAGCTGACAGTAGAATTAGCCTCCTCCCTCTTTCCAGCCTCCGATACCTCGCGCTGCTGCCCCGCCAACTCCCAGCAGACCTGTCGTTGTAAACAAGCCCGCCCCTAATCTCATTGCCCGCTACAATCTATCTTCCCGCCTGGCTCCTCAAGAAAGTACTCAAGAGTCTGAAGCATCTGGCGCAAGCACTGGCACCAAGGGATGGTCCCAGAACAAGACAGAGCGATCTGAGATCCTCAAGCGAAGAAGAGAGGAGATGGTGCTTGCTGCGAGGAGAAAGATGCAAGAAAAGGACCAAACCAAGGCTGCATAAAGCACATGGTTTTGGCGCGTCGTGTACATATATACCCGATCTCTTTTTATGAATCAGCTACTACTCCTTCACGACATGGAAAGCTCGCCTTTGACTATTGTGAGTTGAAATGTTGTGAATTGTTGCTGGAAGGTCGCACTCTGAGTCTTTGATGTGAGGAGCAATTTCAACTCTTGTCATGTACTTGGATTTGATTGTGATGTCCTGGATGCCTACCTGGTCGCGTGAGGAACATGATGAGAGCAAGCATGGATTGATCGACGATTACATAGCCCAATAGAGCTAGCGTCGGATCGGCCCTTCGGCACGACCTGTCTCTCGGAGACGAGGCCAACGCCAACGCCAACGCCAGCGATTGTAGACCTTCACAGAGCTGTACTCTAACAAACGCACATCTGTCATTGAACATCAACCTTTGACCCACGCCTTGTTATACCGCCGAAATGAATCGCTCAGGTATGCTGAACCGCCCAGTGCTGGATGCGACGAGCCGCATCTCCTTGTCGCCGAGTATGGGCATATTCTACAATGACTATGCGCGTCTCAGGCCAGACAATCGGAGCGGTTGCGCATGCAGACACAGCCAAAGCAGTACCCATGTATAGTATGAGACTGACGAACTGTTACAGCAAGTGGACAGCAACCACTGCGCCAAATGACGGGCAACGTATTCCAGACACAACCGAGCGCGAATCGCACGACGCCGCTCGCATCGCAAAGAGGGGGACAGACGGCAAAGCTAGGTGCAGGGAACTCCAGTTGGGCTTTCGGTATGCCCATGGGAACGGCAGGAGCACCTGGACTCAGCAACAGCAGCACGACGCGCACACCTCTTGCCGGTTTTGCTCAAGCCATAGGTGGCTCGGCTTCACAAGCTCCTCTTGATCTCTCGTACGTCAACCATCCTTTTCTAGCACCCGTATCGTTGCACAATTATATTCGTATCGAGCATGAATCCAGGGAGAGGTATCGAAAGAGGCAGAGGAAGAGGCAGGGGAAGGAAGAGATATATGAGTCTCAACCTCGAAAACGACCATGTCTACAACTCAAACGTGCTCGGCATCAGACCCGATCGCCGCACCACATCGGGCCACTATCTCGGGCAATCTCAGGCTGACAACGACGACAACAGAGACTTCCCCTCGCTCGGCCCGCAACCGCACCAGGCCAACAACGTTGCACAAGCGTGGAACAGCACCGCTCTGCGCACTCCTCAGCAGGCTCCCGCTCAGCAGCGTGCCGTATCTCAGCAACAACAGCAACCACCGCCGCAGCAACAGCAGCAGCAGCAGCAGCAGTCGCAGCAATCCACCCAGCCTCAGGTGCAGCAACAGCAACAGCAACAACAGTCGCGTTCGGTGTCCGCACAAACCCACGAGTCACAACAGCAAGAGGCATCAAGTCTCGAGAGCCAGTACGACGGTCAATCGCCCACATCTGGTCGTGCTGGCAGCGAACAGCCTCAAGACGAATTCCCTCCTCTAAATAACCAGCCTCAGATGCAAATGAATGCCCGTGTCACCGGCTACGGCCACGAGGACGCCGCTTTTGGCTCAGAATCATCACGCCCCACAAGGCCCGCCGCTCCACCAGGCATCGAACACCAATTAGGCTTGCAACAGCCACCCATCGGCCAGTCCAGTACGCCGCAACAGCCGTCTCAGCACTCCAACTTCGCTCCTCAGATGGTCGACGCCCCCATTACCAACCAAGCAGCACCACAGCAGCTGAAGCCTTATGATGAGATGAGTGAAGCCGAGAAGTGGGGTCTGCCAGGCCTTCTGGCCAAGATTCGCAGTAATGATGCTGGTTCCGCCTTCACTATGGGTGTTGACATCAACTCGCTCGGTCTTGATCTTGACAGGTGAGGGTTCCTGTGCATCTAAATAAATGCTTGTGCCATGCTAATCCATGCCATCACAGCCCGGAGCCATTGTTCGCTACCTTCTCGACCCCCTTTGCCGACAACAGATCGCGGCCCGTCATCCCTGAGTTCACGTTGCCTGGCGGCTACACGGTCACCAACGTTCCATCACTAGCTTCCCGCATGCCCGCCTTTTCGGACGAAACACTTTTCTTCGTCTTTTACCAAAACCCTAGAGATGTTGTTCAGGAACTGGCAGCCGGCGAGCTGTACAGCCGCGACTGGCGCTGGCACAAGGAGTTGCAGCAGTGGATGATGAAGGATGCACAGATGGCGGCACCGCTCCGTGTCAGCGAACGCAGCGAACGCGGTGTCTACATCTTCTTCGACGCTAACAACTGGAGACGCGAACGCAGAGAGTTTGTACTCAACTACGATCATCTGGACCAGAGACATGGCGCCACCCAGCCCCAGGCTGCACTTTAGGGAAGTGTTCTGGCCGCCGCCTCAACTTCCGAAGCTCGTTCTTCTGACATCAATGCTCGCGCCTCCTCCAACTCTTACATCCTTCGCCTTGAAAACACTCCTGCCTCGACTCAGCCTCATTCAGCCGTGTCTTCTATGCCTCGTCCTCCTCCAGCCTTGTTGTCCTCACCGTCTATCAACTATGCTCCGTCAAGCACATCGTCAGTCACCGATCTTTACACCTCTTCATCCTACTCGACCCCTACGCATCGTCCTGGCCCTCTTCCTATGTACCCTCCTGGTCTCCGTGCCAGCACCCCAGTTCCTCGCACTCGTGCCCCTAGAGCTCCTCATGCTGTGACTAATCCTCCGCGCCCTGCATTACCTACTCCATCGCCTAGGAGTTACAAAGGCTATACGTTTGGCCACCTCGCCGTCCCTTACATGCTGGACGAGATGAAGAGAAAGGATGCTGCAAGAAACAGTGATAATGGCCCCACCTACTGATTGTTCGCTCCTCTCAATGGGCGGAATGGTTTGCTTTCCGCGATTACAGTTCACCGAAGGACTCTCTCGCTAGTCATCACAGATACAGCTCAACCTCGTCGCCTCAACTTTCACCATGGAAGGAACAGCACATGAAATGACAGCCAGACAATCGCTTTCGCACGAGAAACATGGGACGGAAAAGAATACTGGCTAGAGGAGGCATATAACGTTTTCATCAATGATCACCCTAAGTTCACTTCATATTGTTGTTCCCGATTTGTTTGTGAAGTTCCTAGTTTTCCATCGCAAGGCACTGTCTTTTGACCATAAATTTCTGCATTGCGACAACTTACCTTGATGCTTGCTATCATGTAAACCTTACGACAAGGAAGTAAGAACTAGATCTGCTCTATAGGAGGAAATCGTTTGATGCCCATTCAAGAAAGGTCATTGAAAGCATTTTTTCTCCATCTGATCACACAAGTGCAGCCAACGCAGTGGTTACATCCTTGTTGCTTCAGTGGATATGGTAGAAAAAGAGATCAAAAGACAGGCAGCCAGATTGGATTGGACGAACAAGCAGTGTTGTGTTGTTTTCCAAGCTGAGAAATTCAAATTGTGGTTTTTTTAGTAGAAGAGTTGTTGGAAGGGTTTGTGATGACCTCTCCTGCTATCACTTCTCTTGTCACCTTGAATGCTTTGATGGAATTGGAAGCATTGACTGGATAGTGTATAGACGTCCCTGACATAATCTTGTTGCACACGCTCGGCTAGATCTTCTTTGCTCCAGCAGAAACAGACTAAACTTCATATATGCATGCATCCTCTGGTGATGTTCGAGTGGACAGCTCGTCTGCGTGTGGAAGCCTTGCGGATTGGAAGCAATATCTTCGATCATCGCAGTGGCGCTTCTAGCTCTATCGGTAGGTGTCCAGCCACTTCGTGCATTTTGACGGGAGTGGGAAGCTCATGTCTGCCAGAACTTCCATCATTGACTTCGAGCTCTGGCTTGTAGCCGTGCCATCCATCGACTTCTTGCACAGCTGTATCTCCATGTTCGAGCTCCGAGATGCCTTGAAAAGCTGCGTTATTTTTTTCGTCAGTGTCGTGACGTGTTTGCTCCGTAGAGATCTTGACCTTTCGGGTTGATCGTCGCTTGAGCCAGATGGTGGCTGCGATAATTGAAACAAGTACCACGACGGCCGCAACGACTGTACCGGTAATAGCACCGCCACTGAGACCGTTGGGCCGATCATCTTCTGTTTTGTATCCAGACGTATGGATAGCGACGATGTTTTGTTCAACATTGGTCTGAGGAAACAAAGCTTGCGAGACAGAAAAGTTGCGATGGCCGTAGTCCGCAACAAGGTAAGCCTCTTGCAAGAACACTCTGCCGAGGACGAACTGGCTCGAGTTTTGGGCCTGCTTGAGAGGAAAGTATCGCGTTTCGGTATTCACATACGGTTGCGTAATGTTGAGATCGAATGCCGAGTATGGAAACACGATGTCGACAGTACTGTCTGCACTGTTGCTACCGTTGGCTATTGTGAATGTGAAAGTCGGGTTGCGTGAGAGCAATGCGCTATGCGTGTCCTCGTCGAGAAGGTACAGTTCGGCAGTAGCGTTCCAGGTCAGGTTGAAGGCCTTCTCGAATTGCTGACAGACATTGACGGGAAGCCACATCTGTGTGACGGCAGAGTCTAGGAAAATGTCAATCTCAGATGTCAGCAGCGGTGGGCTCCCAAAAGTGTCATAACTGATGGATCGAAGCTTGACAAGAAGATCTCGGGAGAAGTCTGCTCCGAATGGGAAAGAGACATTGTTCGGCGTGAAGCGAGTTGTGTCGTATCCTCCAAGAGTTAGACTGCCCAACACCGGTGGGGTTTTGTACTGCGCGCCAGCTGTGTACGCCCAGGATAGACTGGGTATCAGACTCTGGTTTTGAAGTGTACCCAGCAGGCTTGGTTGAGGATCGTCAAGATCCGTGAAGTTGAAAGGATACGGGCTGAGACCAAGATTTCCAAGCCAAAAGTCATTGGTGCCAAAGCCAGCTATCACTTGTCCTTGTACAGTCGGTAGACCAGAACCTGTCAAGCCTAGATTTATTGTGTCGAAGCCATAGTATGCATTACCCGTGAGGCCGAGATAGCCTTCCACAAAGGTGTTCAAGGAGTAAAGTCCTTCACCAGATAGACGTCGAGTGGACCAAGAAGTTGATTCGTTCCGATGAAACAGATATCCACGTTCGTTGTTGCAATTTGTCAAGTTCGGATTGGCGACAGTGCAGCCTTCGTCGATGACGACCCAGGTGCTGCTTCCTGCGCTTGCTGAAGTCGAAGGAAGAAGCCGGACTGTTTGTCCTCCAACTTCAACGTGGAAAGTCGACCATCTTCCGTCAGCTCCATCCCTACAAAATCGTCAGTCACGCCGCAAAAGGGGTTGAGATATCCTTACCAGTAAGTGCTAGGTGGTATACTCAGCGGAGCGACTGAGTCGTCTCTAGCCTGCGATTGCACAACTACGCTGAAAGTCGTGATGGCGAAAAGCACGAGTGTGCGCATCCTCGAAGCAAAAAGCATAATGAACGTATTAGCAGCAGACCACCCATTATTGAGTGCCTGAACGAACAGCGATAACCTGTTTACATTTAACTTGTGTGTTCAGAACATGCAGTCAAGCCGGGCGAAACGACTGGCCAAGATCGCATGGAATCTACAAAGTATGCCTGCGGCCGCCCGTCTTGAGCGACATGAGGCTGGCAGACTGCTTACTCCAAACTCAGCATCTTCCTCGACTGACTGTATTCAGAGGCATCAGACGCGCGTAGTGATTATGCCCTTTAGATGAGGCTGTGCCTGCTAGGTTTGTATCCAGCCTTGTCGGGTCAGCTGTGAATGCAGGCAGGAGGGTTGTTGGTTGTAGACAACCTTTGTACAGTAAGTCTATTGGTCTGTGTCTGCAACTTCTTGTGAAACCACACAAAGGACTGGCCAGCGCGTAATAGGAACGATGGGTCTCAGTCAGTGCGCTCGGACTACCCACATTCACCCATTACCGACATAGCATAAGCTCTCCATCGTATGAACCTTGCCAATGTTTCCGGTTCTATAAGGCCTCTGGCAGCTGCATCTGCCAACTTTGCTCAGATCTACCGTTGATTCCCGTTACCGACAATGAAGCAACAACTGTCACTCGTTACTGCCATTCTGAACTTGTTCTGGGTAGGCGCGTCAGCTGCAGTTTTCGAAAGCTACTGTATGTATCGCTGTCTTCAAACAGGAGGTCATAGACTGAGCGTCATTAGATCCAAACGCGCCTACAAGCTTCTTCTCCTCTACAACAGGCCCATGGCTCGGTGTCAATAGCTACACATGGAGTCGATACATCTGGCCCACAACAGTCGGAACGATCGAGGTTATCATAAACACGGATACCAACAAGACGTTTACCACGACCAGAATGAATACCGGGTATTCTGCCAATGGCAGCCTTGCGATCCTCACACGAACGGATACAAATCTTGCTGGAACAGTCACGGGTATTGGGCAGGATCCTTATGGAGCCAAGATCACAGCGTATGCATGCCGCATAACTTCGGACCACTCACGATGATCGTTACTAACCCAGACGACAGAGCATACCCAACACCGGTCTTAGCTCCAGCAACAGACTTCACTTGGGCTGCGATGCTTCCATCGGTATATCACGGCTCTTCCTGCTGCTTTTTGCAAAGCACAAAATCCCTCACACCTTCTCACACACCTTTCGCATCGCCTACCGGTGCTACAGATACTGCCGATCCTTCAGGCTGGCTCTATACTCTGATTGGTGTTTTGTTCAGCGATCCCGAGACCACTCTTCCATCAAATGACTTCTCGGCCATGTGGACCGGACAGTCGTTTGGATTTCCTTATTCCGGCTGTCCGTACACAATGTGTGACGATTTCACTCCAAGTGCCGCTGGTGCAACCGCTGTACAGAGTCAGGCTTACTTGTTCGCGGTTAGGATCATCACGACTTCTGGCGTCGACCTTTTGTCTCTAGCTAGTGGCATTCCTACATCATCTCCTTCTGTAACCTCTGGTGTTGAAGCCGATCCGACCAGTGCGGCCCCCACCAGCAACCCCGAAACCTCCTCGCTTCCAAGCTTTTCTTTGTTCATGCAGACTAGCTTGCCTCAATCCAGCACTGCAAATGCTCATCAGACTGTGTCGCTAGTAACAGAAACACCCACGCTTGTAACGAAGTCTACGATGGACATGTCGTTGTCTCCGGGGATATTTGGGAGCCAAGTCGAGACGAAGCCATCAACAAACGTGATCACCGAATCTGCTACCGGTGCAGCAACTACTGTTTCCGGGTCCGTGATCAGTCTTGGAAACGGAGCGACAGAGAATGTTTTTGGCACGAGTACAGAGAGTGAAGCTTCTCCGTCCGGACTGAGTGGTTACACCTGGGGCGAGGTGGGCGGCAGCAGTACGGTTCCGTCCAATCCTGACAACGGCATCTTCCCGAACTCTAGTGCATCGTCTGCCTCTGCATCCGAAGTTGTTGCTTTCTCGACCCCTGAGACCTCCCAGCGGAGTGTTACGTCGATCACCAGTAACGGTGAAACTGCTACAGAGTTGGCGAGTTCCTCAGCTCAGACAGTCAGTAGTTCCGATGATGCGCAGCCAAGGAGACAGGATATGGGTTTGGCTGGTCTTAGCATCCTCGCCCTTGTTGTGTATCTGGTGTGATGGAGATGTCTACAAGGTGTTGATGTCATGTTTTCTGATAGTATTTTCATGAAAATTCACAGTATACGGCTCTGCATTATAGCTAAGAAGCTATTGTGCAGTGTCGGCTCATGGAGTTTCCCGAGGGACCTTGAGTAGGATGTCCAAAGAAGAAAGAGCCACGGGAATACCGGACATAGACACAGAGATTGTTAAGTTTTAGGTAGCCTTGACCAGGAAAACTGCTTCATCTAGGTCAGATTAGCAAGACCGTCGAATGCTTGACCTGATTCTCATTGAGCACCTTTTGAGCACAGGAATACTAATTTATACGTTCAAACGCGTCCACGGTCTCTAGTGCGCGTGAGTCGCGTATGGTTGCTACGCCCGACTTGAGGAAACAGATACGCACAAGCAGCGAGACGTAGTCCTAGATCGTGTTGGTAAATGCCGTATCGTACTCAAGTATGTGGAAGTTTCTGTCGGGCAACAAAAATATGCGACCTCTAGAGGGAGTACAAGCTGACACCGTTCAGCGGAACATGATTTAGGACCTCTAGGCTCTACCAGGAGCTGGCTCCGATGTGTAGTATGGCTGCTTTTTTCTCTCATATTTCCTAACAGGCAAGTCTCGTGTTGTTTCTCATGTTGATACTCTACTTGCCCTTACACCGCATATATCGAAGCGGGGCACAGACAGAGGTTACAAACAAGTGCTCTACTTCGCAGTCGCAACGGGTCGCAAAACTGTTGCTGTTGGATCGAGTTTTCAGATCGAACGATACCTATGCAGGCACGGTGCCACAGCCGAGGAGCCAATCTTTGAGAACTGAAGCTTGGCACAGTATGCTGAAACCGACAAGCGCCCAATAGCCCTTTCGATACCTGTTCATCACGTACACTCGCAGAACGAGATCAACATGACTAGCAGGTAACAGAAGATCAAGCTAATGAATTCTCTATTGCCAGAAACGCTGGCCGACTCTGGCTAAGAAGATGGTCAGGCAGTCTTGGAATAGGGATGGTGGTGGCATGGAATTTGCGGGGTGGCAGTTTTACGAGCGATGCACCGATGGCTCGATTTGCATCGAGATGGAAGACATGGATAGTTCGCGCCAGACATCCGGTTTGCCAGTCCCATCGAGATGAAGTGAAAAGACGGCTTCACGGTCGCACCTGACTCCCTCCTTGTCCGAATCGACCGATAGCAAAATGGCGTCCTTCCATTGCCTCTTCTCCGAAGCCTGCTCGCTTTCGTCAAGCCACGCTCTCAAAATATCACAACTTCTACTGCTCGAATGTCGTTGACACAAAGTCGCGTTTTCCCTGTCAGCTCTCTGGTTCATATCAACTCGATTCCAATCTCCATCTGGCGTCGGCGCTCCGACGACACTACCCCCGCCCCCCTCTCTCCAACCGAAGCCCACAAGCAGCCCTCGATCTCGCAGAGAGACGACTCCAGCCGAACAAATGCTATCCAGAGCTATGGCGCTGCCATCGGCCTCCAGAAAACTCCAGATGGCAGTCTGTTGGTCTCGATGGCCAGTGACAACTCGAAGGCCATCCTTGGCTACTCCCCATCGCATCTGTTTGCTCTAAAAGACTTCTCGCATCTTCTCGAGAATTCAGAGTCGGATGCATTGCTCGACCATATGAGCGAGGCTCACGACCGCGCCGGCTACTCCAATACTCTCAACGTTTTCAACATGTCCCTCAAGGATTCAGCTGGTGCGACCAATTGTTTTTCATGTGTAATCCATGCCGATACCAATAGACCTTGTCTGTTTGTCTGCGAGTTCATCCCTCAACCTGTCTTGCCTACTGCTCGTCCTTCCCATTCTCAATCCCGGAGAATGAAGTCTCAAGGACAGAAGACCACACCGCGCCCATCCATCTCTAGAAGAAGCAGTGCTGCCGATACGCTCATCACAATGTCAAAAGCACAAGAGAAGATATCCTACGCTCCAACAATAGAGACCCTAATCCAAGCTCTTGTCGTGTCTATCAGAATCGCCACAGAACATGAGGATATTTCCCTCCATCGCTTCCATGGCCAACGAAAAGGTCGTCTCGTTGCGAAGAGCGATAACGAACATAGCTTCAAATATCTTGCCGATTCCTCAGGCCCGGAATCTTTGACCCTGTCTTCTGAGTGCAAAAAGGCGTTTGAGACTCTAGAAGTTCAAGTGCACGCCAGTCAACAAGTCGGTACTGCCAGACTGCTGCATCGACCTGGTGAGACATTCGAACACCATTTGGATGGCGCATGCTACCTGCGAGTCTTGCCTGGGTTTTCCTTACATGATGTTGACGAGAGGGGACTTCAATCTCGTGTTCTGATCCCATTGATGATTTCTGGGAAGCTTTGGGGTGTCGCCGTCGCTAGCAGCTATGCCCCGAACCGAGCGCCGATAACGTTCCTCGATCGAGGTCTTTGTAGACTAATAGCTGATTCGGTCTCGACCAAGATGGAGAACATTGTCGCTTCCGAGATTTTGGACGCCCGGGGCCCTTTCTCGTCCAACCAAGGTCCCAAAGATCAGACTGGACTCGCCTTTTCTGCTCCGCGAGATCTGCTAAGCACCCTCAAAGCAGACTTTGCCATTTCATATATCAACGGTACAAAGGTTCTCATGGGATCTGCAAGAGAACCACAGGAAGGGTTGGCTCTGGTGGAGTATCTACACTTTCGCAGACCGGATGAGAATTTGATGTCTGTTGACATTGCAGCTGACTTCCCTGATCTACAGTATTCGCCAGGTTTTCACTCCGTGAAGGGATTTCTATTCATCCCACTTTCTCCAGACGGCGAAGATTTTGTCGTCTACTTCCAAGAACAAAAAGCTGACCATCTCGGCCTTGGTATCAACGGTTGGACTGAAGTCGATCTTCGCAATGCAGCTATGATGCGTGTAGTTTATTGCAAGTTTAGCTCGATATGGAGAGAGAGGGAAGATGCCTTGCAAGAAAGCCGCCTTTCCAGGCTCTTATTGTCCAACTCGAGCCATGAGTTCAGAACCCTACTCAACGCCATCACAAACTACATGGAGTTTGCAGGAGAAGGCAAACTCGATGCCAAAGGAACCGGACTATTGGATTTGGCCAGGAACACCTCGCAACAGCTGTTGCTTGCTGTCACAAAGCTGCTTGACTGTATTGAAAAGGGTCTTGCTCCTACCGCAGTGGTTGAGTGAAGAGCTCGTTTTCTTGGTCTCATCTAAATAACGGCGGAAGCCGGAGAATGACACGATCACATGTGCCTGTCAAAAGAGAATTGATGGATTGCTCAGTCTGCCTCGGAAAACCCGATGCCACGCCGCTGGTTGACTGTTCTTGAACTTCAGACCACCGGCTAGAGTGCTGGAGTTGTACCATGTCGAACGGTGAGATCTTTATGGCGTACAGCGTCAAGTTCAACGCCGGGCACACCGTAATCATTCCCGAGCCCTCAGCATTTGGCAAGAAATATCCCGACAGGAGACGACCCAACATTGCGCTGTTGAATTCATGAATCTCTGAGCTCGCAGGGGATGCTCGGATCACCGCTCCTCTTGTTGCGACATCCGAGCATCAACAGCCCCCCTTGCGTTAGAACTTCTGTTTATATTGGCTTTGTCGCAGTCACTCTCTAACTCAAATTGCGCCCGCCCAAAGGCCTCGGAAGTTGCTATGAGCCAGTCTCGCGCATTTGGTGATACGAGATGGATGAGGTTGTGGTACCACGTCTCTACATTGTTTAAGCAGCCGCCGGATGTCCCTCGAGTGAAGAAGCTCGGTTGCTGGAATTGGGTGCTGTTTACAGAAACCAACATTTATCTGGCAATTGCGTTGGTGAGTCCTCCTCTGTGGGTCGAGATAAATTGGCATCTCCGTCACATGTATTGGGAGGCCAAACGTGTAGCTATGTTGGCGTGATGTGGTGGAACTCTGGCATAAACAGGATGTGTGTTACTTAAGTCTTGTAAGCGAAGGGGAAAGGAAAGCATGTTCACGTTCTCTTGTAGCTCAAATCACACCTCGCATCATTCGCCGATGACAGCTATATACCAGTGCATCTGCGGTTTTGATGATATCTTTCATCGATGAGTGGCAGACGGATTTTTTGCCAAATTGCTTTGTTACGGAGTTGGAAACTTGTCTATCCTATCTCAGTAGAGAAGGTGCGATACATAACGCTAGAATTGTACGATGGGAAACAGAGAGGAAAGACGTGTGGACATTATCCTGATCTGGATTTCCCGCGCCCCACACGTTCGTCAGGTACGACTTAATATATGCCTTCTCGTGCTTAGGGTATTCGTGTATCGAACTTGCTAGTCAGATGGACTTAGGCCATGTTTGCATAGTTCACACCGTACAGGCGCTTTGATACTGCAGACCGACTATTGATTCTAGTCTATGTGGAGAGTGCGGGACGATATCCACTTCTATTGCAGCAAACAAGTCGACAAATTAGATGACCATGCTTCCTCGTATGTTTGGATTGGTGAGGAATTGGCGCTTGTGTCTGGTATCTCGCGAGGTAGGAGAAGTGAGGCATGGCCTCGTGCTTCAATTCTTGAGTGAGATGAGAATACGCATATGTGGTGGACCATGCGCACTTTCTGGCCAATCTCGTCGGCCACTTCATATGCGGGATTCTTGAGGCCGATGGCTCAGCTTCCTCGACTCGATATGGGTGGTTGTTCGTATAGATTTCAGGCGAGGTCGTTGACATGCTTGGCTGAAGGATCCGTTGCCGGACTTGCTGATCACAAGACTCGGGTATGATCATGGGCGGGCTCTTGTTCGGTGGTACACCTATAACCATGGTGCCGGAAAAGACATGATGGATCGGAAAGTCGAGGTGCCGTCGATCGAAGAGCTGGTTGTAAAGCTTCACTACATTGAGGGGCATCTTCAAATGGCAGTCTTCCTCATTTGTGGTAGTGCCCAGATGTCAACGACTTCTTCCGCCATGGTATGTGTGTCCGGACCGTGTCCATCGCTCTTTTTTTCAGGGCTCGTCCCCTCGATTCCATCGTGTTTGTCGCATGCCGATTTCACGCTCTCGACAAGGCGCTCTCTGTCTGTTGCGAGCGGCTTTGGGTCTTCGCATTCGGTGACCGCGCTCAATAGCCAGTCCATGCTGCGGCTGAATGGGTGGGAGGTATTGTTGGACTCGAGGTTCTGGTCCGCATGAAGCACTTGTCTGGCGAGCAATTTCGTCTCCAGTGAGAGGCCTCTGGGGACTGTGGGGTCGATGTCTGGTGCTGATGCTGTCGATGTGCCAGTCGTGTGACTTGGCTGTTGTAACAGGTTGGGTCGAGCGGAAATCAGAGATGCGCCCAGCTTCGAAGCACTGCTTTGCGCTGCCATGGTGAATAGATGGAGGTTCGCTGTGATGGACCGAAGAAACGAGTTCGCTGCCTACCTGGGATGATTGAGACAAATGATATTC
>ERZ794946.363-NODE-363-length-18821-cov-4.745923_pt1 | contig 18821 bp, 16 predicted proteins | sample MGYA00433072_ERZ794946 | MGnify/ENA primary metagenome ERZ794946 (study PRJEB30137, sample SAMN04331413) | food metagenome | isolation source: Y3 must sample point D1 replicate A | place: Australia: South Australia | collected 2014 ...
GATTAAGATTTCTAAAATGATTAGGGTTGCAAGATTGGAATTGCAGAGTAGGCGGGATAAATTGTATGATTCTGGTTTCTTGCAATAGGGATTTGGGGAGAGGGAAATGTCGATAGGAGAAGAAGAGATGTTGGCGAAGTGGGTGTGGCATGAGCTGGCGGTGAGAGTGGCGATTACGTTGTGATGGAGATGCAACAGGGATGCAACAGGGATGCTACAGAACTGCAACATAGCTACAAGTAGATCACAGCAGGATGTCGACGATATTACTCACACAGAAGTCGACAACTAGCATCGCCATATGATCACAACTGAACCTGCCGTACGACATGCTACAGGACAAGCCCCGACAAGCCCCGACATGGTCGATAACATCGTTCACACTGCTCAACACTCCACATACCACAGGGGACATTTGATCATTGAAGAAGATTTTCCTTTTTTTCATTCACAACCACAACACATCAACATCTTCATCTATCCGAACGGTCGGAAGCGACCGCATGTTGACACACATTGTCAATACAACCTTTGCCAACTCAATCCCTGTCACTTCCTTCTCTATGCTACAGACACATCCTCCTCCCAACTCATCCTCCCATTCATAGCTTCGTTAGGCCAAAATATAAAACCTCCCCAGGCGTGATGAATTCGTCTGCATTCTTTCCCTTCGCCGCCTTTTGATGCAAATGCAAACATTAGGCTGGATCCGGGCCATGCTTGACCGGATCTGCAGCCAGTAAACCCTCGCCAGTCGTTTCCTCGTCTCCCTCGAAGGGCCTTGGGTCATTGCTCAGATCTTGCAAAGATCGAGCTTTTGCAGAAATGTTTCGATGAGAGAAACACTTCTCAACCCGTCATCTTTTCGTACAACAAGATGTATGCAACCTTGTTGTCCTTGACGCTACTCTTGTCCTTGGCCAATGGCGTGCGCTTGCCAGATGATGAGCCGTTGGCGACGGCAGATGTCCATGTAGGCTTCTTGTTGGCGCCATTGACCTCGTTCCAGCTTCGTACACTGTCCGTGTCATCATCGCCATCAAGACCTTCGAACAAGTTGCGCTTTGAAGCATCCTGGTCGGCCTTATGCTGTTCGAGGGCGCGTGCCAGTACCTTCGGATCTTCCTCAGAGCCACCCTCTGCCACATCCTCAGGGCGGATGCGGCGGATGATGGTGTCGTCCACGCGAACCCATTCACGCTCATCTTGACGTAGGATGTCAACAGTGTAGTGACCACCAGCAGCGCTCTTACCGTGGTGGTAAACGACCGAGGTCAGACGGTACTTGGGAGCACCACCCTGAACAGCCAAACCACCACGCTTCTGAGGAGCGAAGACATCCTTGGGGATCTCCAGTTCGAGCGGGTAACCAACCTTCTTCCAAATCTTTTGTGTACCACCAGTGTTGTCGTACTGGAAGCGCTTCAAATGAAGAATCAGGACAGGAGGCAAGCTCTCAATGAAGACTTGCTTGACAGCAGTCGTGCCAGGACCACGAGGCGAGCCAAAGTCTCCAGTCAAAGTCTCCGGCTTTGTGATGGCCTTCAATGCTTGGATGATGTTGTTGACGTCCGGAGCACCGATGTCCAATTGCAAAGGCTGGTAGGGTTCCATGGTGACTGAGTTCTTCAGGCCAGGAACACGAAGCTCCGAGCGAAGGGATCCTCCAAAAATGCGAGTGATAGGAGTAGGCAAGGACTCGCCACTCTGACGGGTGACAGATTGTTTCTGCTTGGGGCCGACCTCGAGCCAGCCAGCATCAGTGTTAGCTCCTGAAGGGTTGCCAGAAGGCGAGGCGGGCTGCGCGGATTCGTCCGAATCCACTCCGGCCTTGCGCATCACAGTCATACACTCATCGTGGATACCATCAAGCAAGAAACCAAGGAACTCCTCGGCATCTTGCTGGTGACCACGTCTCATGGATGAAAAGCGAGGCAGCTGCTTGATCGTATCGTAAACATATTCAGGCGTAATGGAATCACCGTACTGTTCCAGTTCCTGGTCCTTAAGGCGCATGCGAAGCTTCTCAGCAGACTCTGCGCTGTCAATCGTCTTGAACTCTCTCATGAACATAATCCTATGATAGTCAGTATCATCTCCTGTGATCCAAGCAGACCAAACTCACATAGCGTCGACAAGAGGAGTATCACTCTTGAAAGAATGAGCAGCTCTCTTGCTGACCTGATCCAGGAAGTTGTAAAAAGGCATACAGTATACAAGTATTTGAAGAATCTGAAGAGATTAGTAAGGCACTCTGTACCAGGATTTGAAGCTCAACGTACCGAGTTCATATAGCACATGTTACCAGTATTTACAAGTCCCCTGGGCTCCAAAAAGGCAATCTTGTCATTGTCGTCAACATTGAACTGCTTGAGAGCGCCAGCAAGGGTGCTGGCTCTTGAAGGAGGTGCACCATTAGTCGGGGAGGCACCGTTCACTGCAACGGTAGATGCAGTCGCGGCAGCAGCTGCTGCTGAGTTCTTCGAGCGCATCAGATCTGCCCATGACTTCGGTGCAGCCTTAGGTGCGGGAGTGGCAGGCTCAGCAGGGTTTCCTTCGGCGGGTGCGTCAGCTTGAGCATTGGCAGGTGCGGATTGCTCAGTGGTGCTGGCAGGAGTGGGCACAGTCTCAGACGAGGCGGTCTTCGGTCTGGCGGCGGGAACAGCAGGTACGATAGGAATAGCCGGTCTTGCATCTTTCTTGGCCTGGCCCTGGGGGGTTGCAGGTTTGGAAGATTCTGCGGGAGCTGGCGAAGGAGCAGCTACGCTCACATCGGCTTCAGATGGAGCTTGAGATGTTGCGGGAGTTTCTTGAGCCGACGGAAGCTGGGAAGGGGCGGCCACAGTCGAAACGTCAGATTGGTCAACATCGGCGGCAGCTTCGGTCGCAGGAGCGCCACCTCGTGATGGCAAAGTAACGGCATCGTTACTGGCTGTCAGATCCTGTCTCTTCCTTCTACGCTTGGATGCCTTCGCAGGAAAGGGTTCGTCGGTGACCGAGTACCAGGGTAGCTACGCGGGGTGAGCAGTGAGCGGGAAGGATGACAGACTAGAGAACTTACGTCGGGGTAGAAAGGCATGCGGCGTATGGCAGGCAGAGGCTGAGCGGCGGACGACCTGCGTGAAGCGGGAAGAGATGGTGTTGAGGTCTGTACCGAGGCCGGACGAGGCGAAGGCAAGGACTGAGGAATCGAAGTGGCGGGTGTCGGCGGAGCATGGTACAGAGGCGATTGAGCAACGGGAAGCTGATGCAGGGGCGATTGAGACGGAGCGGGCGCAGGAGGGGCCATGTAGGGCATGCTCGTCTGTCGCGTGACGGGCTGAGGCATGCCAGCCATCTGCGGTTGCGAGCTAACGACTACAGGCGAGCGCGGAGGATACTGCGGCTGTTGATGTTGCTGGTACTGATGCTGATGGTGTTGGTGCATTGGGTAGCCATAAGCCGGGGGCATCCAACGCTGTTGCGGAGCGTAGCCCATGTGCGCGCCGGGATGGCCGTAGTAGGCCTGGGCGCCCGGGTGGTGAGCATACTGCTGGGCGTAAGGGTTGTGGGCAACCTGTTGCTGGTGGAACTGGTGGTGGTATTCCTGCTGGCGGCGCGATTGACTGTGGTGTTGTTGCATGGGAGAAGAGTGAGCAGGCAGAGCGGTTTGCGGAATATGCGATGGCCCTGCCGGCAGATGATGGTTCATCATGCCGGCGGTTGACGAGATGTGGATGGTCGCCGCACGTCAATTTGGACTGACGTACTACGGCCAACAAAGGTGCGCTGCTTGTCGAGGAGTTGGACGCGTGAAGGGAGCCAGATTGCGAGAGGATGGCAGCAGCGCAGAATGCAGAGCGGTGATGTGCAGCAACTGGTTGACGACGATGAAAGACTCAAGTGGTCAAGGCGCCAAAAGTCGGCGGAAGCTCAAGGGAGTCCCGCTGAGTGATCGATGACCACGATTTCACCTTGCGGTTTTTTGCTTGTGAAGATTATTATCTTCCGAATGAGGTAGCTAGCTGTTCTCTTGTTCTCGCAAGACGCATTGAGAGATAGGGAACAAAGAAGCTGAAAGCGACTGGCTGCTCTTTCCCTTCCATGCGCGTTTGTCTCTTTGTCTGTGACGACGCTGCTGCTGTTTCTGACCAATCGGCGCTAGCCAACTATTACCTCCGACAATCTGCCGCTGTGGAAGGACCGACGACAGCCAGACCTCACCATCGCCGACCTCTCTAGATGTGAATAGTGTCGCTTTGATATATTCCTCCATCCAAATTCTACATTTACAATGGTTTCAAAGAAGGACATGCGCAGAGGCGACCTCGGTTCGACCCATCTTCATCATCATCTGCGGATTCAAGTCTGACCACGCGACAGTCGTCCCCTATGCTGAACCAGCCAGCGCAAAGAGTGATGGCGATGTCACTGGTACATATAATCGAATTACAAACATGCGAAACGTCATCTGACTTGCGTAACTATAGCTGTCTTCGGAAGCACTCTTCCCATGGCCGCTGTGAGTACACTTTTCAATCACCTAGTCACATGACTCGACTGACAAGAGGCCAGATCTTCACCAGAAACAAGTAAGGATTACCGACAACATCAATCTGAAAGAAGTTCTCCTCGAAGTGAATATGACACTGACATGGCCCCCTCTTCAGGATGATTGGATGGGTTGCTGTCATCTTCGCTGTTCAGAACTGGCTATCAGAGACCCCCGAGTCCGCAAAGAACGGCTCGACACCCGGATACATGACCGTCGGCATGGCTCGTAAGTAATTCTGATTTCTTCCCTCGTCATCTCCTTGCTAACATTGGAAATAGTCATGTCAACTGCAGTCGCATATCTTCCCCTCTTCATGCCTCCTGTTGTAGCACCCGGCGTCGGAAGCGGCACCGAAGCACCCGCCGCTGCTGCTGTTCCTACTCCCTGATTTTATTTTGTTGTAAAAGATACCAGAACTTGTATATCATTCTTCCGTTTGTCTCAGACATTAATTTTTATGGTGTACCTATCCTGGCCGAGTGTCATATCATCGTCGTTCAAGAAATCAGTGCACTTTAAAATGGCTCACTGCGAGACACTCAAGAAGCAAGAAACGAACAATATAGCATTTTTGATCCGAAAATGGGAGGACAGGGGGGTATCTAGCGAATAAAAAAGCAACAGCAAAAGCAGCGAAATGCAACCTCCGTCTTCTCTGGCAAACAACCTCGCCCAAAGGCCTCAACAGTAACCTTCGTCGAGCAGCGCCTACAACGTCTTAGCAGCTTCGGCTCTCCTCTTCTCCACACTCTTTGCCGTGACAATTGGTCCGAGACGCGAAGATGCTTGGATCAATCCGTCAATAGTGACGACACCTCTTGCCATCTTTCGGTCCATGTAATCGTACACTGCAGCAGCCGAGTCCAACTTCAACAGTTCGTCTTCATTGAGCTTCAGAAGTGCGATAGCTACATGCAGAAGGAAGACTTGCTGGTTCTGTCCAGGAATGCCTAGTACAACATCCCAGACACGGAACAGTGCCTCTACTGATAGAGTGGAAGCGAAGGCTGTTAGGAACCAGTTTATCGGCACTGTCTGCTCATCCAGGACGTCGAGCTCATCGAGATGAGTGCCCAGACGAGGGAGTAATGTGCGGATGTAGTGACGTAGTACAATGGTATCAGCACGCGGACCTTGCCAATCGTGTTCGGCTGTGAAGTATGATGCAGGCAACACTTTCTCGATGAGGAAGCAGAAGACCCAGAAGGCTTGCTCAGTAGTCGGCATGGCGAGTAGAAGATAGCCAGCAATAATGTTGAAGCCTTGACAGTATCCGATGTCCTTGTTTCTTATGGCGAAACAACCGAGTAGCAGGGCTAGCGCATCCTGATTCTTCTCTTTGCGAAAGTATACATTGTTGGTCAGAGTGCGTGGGGTGTCCATCTCAATGTCGTGCAGATATCGCTGATCATCAGGATGAGTGTGATATTCGGTCGCCAACATGGTGAAGTCCTCGGGCGAATAGTGAATGCTCGATTGTGCACTTTCCAGCCAGATCTTGGCACGCGTCTTCATCGGAATACCGTCAAGAACAAACTTGACGAAAGGACCACTGACGCCAGATTGTGCAAGATTAGCAATGCCTACAGTACTGGTGCCCATGGCCTCAACACGATTCTTGGGTACTGTTTCTGTCGTGTTGGTAAAGATGCGCGAGAATCTGTTGCTAGCAAGCTTCGGCTCTTCCACCTTGGCCATCAGTCTGTCGTAGGCTTGATCTCTGGCAACTTGGAGTTGGGTGTACTCGACCGAAATCTCATCACGTAGACGCTCCGCATGGGTAGTAAAGTCTGCAGGATCACAAAGCTGCTCCAAACGTGGCATTCCATCATCAGTGTCGACCGATGAGATACTAGCACTGTCGGTCATTTTGGGTCCATGCAGTTGGATTGGAAGACGAGAAAGCAGAGCTTGCTTAGTGACTTCGAGTGTGAGGAACTCATGCCATGGACGAGATTCCTCATTGGTCTCAGCGTTGCCATCGTTCTGGGCATCTTCTTGAGCTGCTATGTCAGTAGCCTCTTCATCATCTCCTTCTTCGATAGAAGTGATAGAAGCTGAACGTGTACCAGAAGTAGCGCGAGTGACGATGGAGGTAGTGCGACTTTTGGGCACATATCGATGCCTCTCCAAGGACCAGAGCCACTGCTGGACACGAGGTCCGTCGATGATGAAACCATAATTGTCAGCGATGAAAGCCCGGAAGATAATCTTGATGACTTTCATATCAAGCAAAGGTGGCGGTAGATCCTCGTTCTCGATTTTTTGTTCCATCTCAAGAGGCTTGTATGATGACATTGAATTCGAGCGGGTGGACTGGGCGACACTCGGACTGCGAATACCCAGCATCCTAGGGTCCAGCATGGAAGCAATTGAATGCCGGTTTTGTTGTTTTGTAGGCTGACGTAGTGAGCCTTGACCACCGAAAAGGTTGAATAGACCACCTCGTTGCTTGGGCATCCTGTTGCTGTGATGTTGTTAGTATGGGAAGAGAAGGAATGCTCGGTTGCAAAAACTCACGTATCGACCTTCAAGTTCGTACCAGAATGGCGAGGAGCACGAATAGTGGAAGATCCAGAGGGAAAACTGGGACTAGCCGAGGTATCCTTTCTTACGAGAGGCGGAACAGAGTCTTGCGAGTTTGCAGTGACTGTGAGCGAGTCGGTCGAAAGAGTGGCTTGAGCCTCGCCAAACAGATTGTCCGATGAAGCAGATTCCAGCTCTTCTTTCAAGTCGTTCGTAGCGGCCTTCGCAAAGACAGGCGAATCCCGCACCGTCCGGTCGGCTTCCAATCGCGACATCTCATGGACAGCCATGAGATGGTCCTTGAACAGTGTACCAAAATCCTCTACTTTTCTGCGAAGCCTCGAGATCTCAGCATCGCGGTCGCTAACGTCCTTGGCCAGTCTTCGGATGACCTTGCCTGCGCCACCTTGACGCTTGACGTATGCTACGACGGTCTTGTCGTCTGCATTTTGTAGTACTTGCGGATTGTTGAGCTGATCGTTGACGTCGTTGAAGAGCGGTGGGCGTGATTCGTCCTTGGGAGCCATGTTGAGAACGTTGATCAGGGAATGCGAGGCGGCCGAGACTTGATCGAGTGGTCGTGTGTCCTGCTCAGAGCCAGAAGCAGCTTCGGCCTCAGTCTCATTTCCTGAACTGGCAGCGACTTCGCCGTAGATGTCTTCGGCGAGAGAGTTTTGCCTATCTGGAGCGTAAATGGAACGGGACCGTTTGCTGGACGAGTATGACCGAATTGAGGCGTCGTCTCGGCTGCCGTGATTGCTGCCATTGCCATTCATGACAGACAAGCCGTTCGCCGTAGTGCTTGCATTGCTATTGTAGCTCGAAGTGATATTGTTTGGCGGCGAAAAGGGTTCGAAGGATGTGAAAGTCGTGTTCTCTTGTGGTCGGCCTGCACTCTGGAGGGATTGATTCGATGCTCGGGCACGCGGTCTGATCCTCTGAGTCGATGACCTTCTCGAGGACGACGCTTGACGCCGGATTGGCCGTCCAAGGTCGTCCATGATTCAATGAATGCGCTGAACGGAGATGTCTGTTTCTTGGGCAAAGAAGACAACGACGACGATGGTAAACATGATTGTTTAAACCTCCTGCTGATCCATCCAGACGAAAAGGTTCGGTCCGATGAGCTTTCCCCGCTTCCGCTGCAAACCGTCATCGAGAGCCATCCCTCTGTCTCATTTCCACGAAGGGGTTCGAAGGGATGCCCAATCTCTCCTGCATCTTGGATACGTGCTATCTCGACCCGCGCGACCATCTTTGCAAGCGTCATCATAGTCTCACTCCTATTGAAGCCCATCGCTCTACAGGCTTCAATCTATATCTCCTGGACGACACGCGCAACCCACGCTCTGCCAAGCTGAGCCTCAAGGCATGACGTTTAGCGGCCTCAGAATAGATGGAAGGCGCATCGCAAATTCTTCCAGAAATTTTCTCCCAATCTAAAGAAGACTTGAAACATCCGAGGACAGGGTGACACGATGGTCCGGCGCCGAGTCCATGGATGAAGAGACAGATGGATATCGGTCCCCGAGATACAATACCTCTCGTCCCTCCTCCACAGGTTCGCGGTCATCAGGGTTCAACGGTCCCGCGTGGTCCTGGATGAGATGAACCAGTTTCGAAACAGCAAACGTCTACAGAGTCGAGCAGACATCACACAGACTATTTTGAGATGTCCGGACTCAAGCTTAGAATGCATTGATGCCCGATGAGTCTGCCGTTACAGATGTCGCTATATGAAGCCCCTGACAGGATGCGCTTGCGCTTGCGCAAGGCTATTGAGCGGACGTTCGACTGGCAGATATTATCCGGTCGGGTGAAGCTGGCCATGCATCCTATCTGAACCTCTCGTCCGTTCGCAACCTGGACCCATCAAGAGTTCCAGCGAACAGCAAGATCCAGAAGCTCACTGGCTTGAAGCAGGTACTGTTGAAGTGCTTCTCCATTGGCCCAAGATCAGGGACTGCGGCAGTCGCATGATTCAGTCAACCGGCAGACTCTTTCTGTACTCCCATGGATGCAATCTAGGATGGCCACGTTCTGGAATCCTAGAAGCGTTCTGCAGCTTGCATTGGGGCTCATGTAGCCAAAACTTGCAGTCAATTGCAACAGCCAATGTCTGGTAATTACTCTCTCCAAGCTGGAAGGTTGTCACCGTTCGAAACCCGGCATTCAGCATATAGAATTCGATCTCCCGCGGCGCTTTGGGGTCCGGCAGAATGGACGATCTGCCCTTCGAAGCTCTCAAGTGGCTTCTGAAGTCCCAGCCATGGCGACGTCTCCAGTATTGCCGAAGTTGACATACGAATTCGTCGGGTTGATTTCTGGAAAGATGTGTTTGCCCCATTTCTGGCCTCTTGGATTTTGTCACCAGTTGTGTGTTGAGTATCCGGTGTCGTAGTATGCCTCAGCGCAGTACTCGCTGAACGTGACCATCTCGACCCCGCAGACGTGGCCTCGTGGGCGAACTCGTACAAAGAGCTCACCATCGCATTCCTCGATGTCTGTAGAGGTGGCGCGACCGAGGTCACGGAGTGAACGGAACAAAGCTTTGACAAGCGTTCTTCATTCCTTGCATTGTCTTTGTTGAAGAGTAGTCAAAGCACGCTTCCAGGACAGAGTATGCTGATTGACTGTTTCGCATTCAATGGATGTACGACAGTCCAAGGAATATCAAAGAGGAGTCCTCAGGCTTGCCTGATTGTACGAGGTCGAAGCGGTCATTTTATTTCGGAGCCGGCCAGGCATTCTCTTTCTGGTCATTTGGACGGGGTCGTAGTTGACACAAGCCATGTCGATCAGAGGTCTTCTGGAACTGGGCAACTTAAATCTGTTCTTCCTGCTCAGAACAATCAAGCGCTCATCGTTCGGTGGCAGTTGGCTCTTTTCGACCAGGCCATCGCAAGAGCGCATATTCGCAGAGCTTGTCTGTACAGTCGTTTTGGAAGACCCGAGAGGGTTTTTCGTCACAAGCTATCGACCTGGAGCGGAACCGAGTCATTTGTCCGTCAGAAACGTCGTTGATCCAATGTGCCGTCCGCCGTGTGGAAATTGATGTCGAGAGAAAGCAAGTCGTGATGGAAGACGTGTGAGAAACGAGAAGCTGCAAGTTTGTCGAAGACGGACGTGACGTTGTCTTCTATTCCTGATGCTCGAGCATCTTTGGTGCGCCTTGCGGCGGTGTTGCAAGGTCGAAGGCAGGAAGACACAAACTCAGTCCGTTTCTCGAGCAAGCCGGGCAGATAAGAAGCGATTCCTTTCGTCGGCCAAATCGCGCGATGGAAGGATGCGTCTTCCTCTCTCACCAGGGCTCAGAGAACCTCGCCTCCGAAGATACGCTCCACGTTCTGATGCGCTAGAAGAGTGCATGAAAATTCGTGGGATGGTCGAGATGTTTCAAAGAGGTAGTGAGAAGCTTGCCGAGAGCCAACCAACCCTTGTTATCCACCATTCTCGTAGCTCATTGTCAAAAGGCACGAATGAATCGAGTTTGCTTTGAGTGTCCACTGGAGATGTCTGAACCATCTTCTGGAGGGGTTGAGCCTCTCGCCATTCACGCACAAGATACGGGGCACAGCACAACGGGAGCAGTGCAGCAAGTTGTTCCAATGGTATTCTTCTATCTAGGAGTGTTCCTTGTTCTCCTTCTCTGCCTTGACGGCCTCCTTCTTCTCCTCGTCCTTCTTCTGGACCTTGCTGCCGGGCTTGATGTTGCCCACGAGGCGTGTGAGGCCAGAGGCCATCCAAGGGCGACGTGGCTGCTGCTGCTGCTGTTGTTGGTGTTGCTGCTGCTGCTACTCAACAATCAGTATACCACCCTGAGCCTGTCGGGGGATGAGAACATCAGTATCACATACCTCTTGCTCGTCGCCAGTGTCGCCCTTGCTCATACGACCCTGTCTCTCCTCATCCATCTTCTGTCCTCCCTGTTAGCAATAGCACCCTGAGAAATCCCACGAATCCACTTACGGCAAGCCACTTCTGCAGCTGCTTCCTCTTGTTGTGAGACTCGAGCCCCCATGCTCGGCTGGCCAGGCCGGAGAGCTTCTTCTCGGGGCTTTGGTCGTGTTCGTTGGCCCAGCGGTTGGCCAGACCGGGACCGGGCTTCTCTTCTTTGGTCATTGCTTCTATCGCTGTTAGTATGGCTCGTATCATCTGCAGAGATGCACGACATACTTTTGGTGCAGTGGTGGTGTGATGAGAGCGAGAAGAGGAGGGCGCGCGAAAAGTGCAACTCGGGTCAGGCTCAAGAAGTCGAGGAGGCAGGAGCGACGACAACACCTAGCGCCTGAACGGGAGGCGACCGCACATGCATGTACCTGCCAACCCGAAGCAGCAGAAATGCACGATTGAGTTGAATTCTCTCTATGGGTCCAGAGAGATGATGCTTTGCAACTCCTCGACTCTCGTATCTCGACGGAAATTTCGCAGTTCTGAAAGGCATCTTGCATTTTGACAGCATGTCCACGAATTGATCACAGGCACAAGACACAAGAAGAGGAAGGCACAAGTTAAGCAGCGAAAACTGTAAATACGAATAAAGCCAGACTGGCGTGGGTGGGGTATCATGCGATAAACTCCAGAGAAAAAACAACGAAAAAACAACAGCCAGCTGCGCGGCAGCGATTTCTCATGCCCTCGTATACTTCATAACAATATCATTGCTCATGGCATCATGCGTAGCAAATGGGAGACCGATCTTGGTTGATGACGATGATGAAAGCTCAAAGTCTCAATGTGCGGGTCGATGCTGCAGGCATAACACGTCAGAAAACACGCCCATGACACGTTGAAAAGGGCACTCAACACGTACGCTTGGGTTCCAAGTTCACTTGCCAAAGACGTTCTTGACCTTCTTGACGGCATCGTCGAGGTTGTCGATGATAACGTCACGCTTGCGCTTCTGAGGGCCAGCGTAAGGAGGGTAGGTGCACTTGCCGGTGCCGTACCAAGGGTCGTTAGGAGCTGTGAACGATCATCAGTATCGAGCAAGGAAGCGAAGATCTCAAAAACTTACTGCCGTTGACGCGGTAGTAGTCGGCAATGTGGTCCTCAGGCAGCTTGCGGGCGTTGGCGGCGACTTGGATCTGAAGGAGAGTGATGTTGCCAGACTTGTATTCGGGCAAGTACTTCTTCACGTCGAAGGCAGTGAGACGGGGCATCTCCTTGGACTTCTGAGTAGCGAGGGAGTTGAGGCTGTCAACGCGCTCCTGCTCGAGGTCGTTGGCGCTCATTCTGCTGATGCGGTCGTAAGACTCATCAAGTGCGTTGATGATGTCGCTGAAGGTGGTGCACTTCGAGCTGGTGGAAGGGTTCTTGGGAGTGTGGGTAGGCATCTTGAATGATTGAGATGTTTGATAAGAAGAAGGGTGAAGAAGGTTTGTATGATGTTTGGGGTTGGTTGCAGACGAAGGATGCGTGTGCAGGTTGTGAGAAAAGATGGGTGTGAAAAGAGGAGAGTGGGTGGATGTGAGAGGAAGACGGAGAGCTTGGATGGTTGGTATAGACGGTCCAAGCTTGCCTCGACAGTCGCTGAACGCCCAGACTTTCACTTGTTCGTTGTTCGGCGAGCCTCCGTCCAATCACATGATGATGACATCGTCGACGGCAGGGTCTTCTCGATGGTCGACATCGGGTTGTTCATCGCCTTGGAGTAAGTCGCAGTGCCTGGTTTCGATAAGAGTGCCTCGTGTAAAGTGACCATTGGGACCATTAACATCTACTTACTACACATGCCGAAGGGTGTCGACCTTCGGCCATAAGGTAAGTGCTATCAGCTACAGACGATACAATGCCCTCAGAGCTAGAAGTACACCCCCGAACCGTCGTCAATAGCTCCGTTCGCCAGAGGATCCTCGGCCATCATCCTCTGCTCATAGCTCAGTCCGTCCGACACATCTCAGCGATTTAACGCAGCATCTTGAAACGAGAGAGCGCTGTAGGTCAAACGTAGCTCTACGACGGCACATTACGCTTGACGAGTCTCACTTTCACACCTTGCTGCATCACGAACCAGCTGTAGAATGATGATTAGCACGACGGTCGAACGATACAAAGACCAATTGACTCACAAACACGTCTCTTTCCACTCTGCGTTCTGATCGGCGAGCTCAATGTTATAGTGGAGGAACAGGGTTGGTATCAGCTTGGACATCTCCATCCAGCTGATATCTGAAGCGGACATGGTCAGTGACAGACCAGGACTATTTGCAACAACAATCACTTACTCCTTCCAAGGCACATCCGAGCACCTGAACCGAACGTGAAGAAGAAACGACCTGGCAACATCAGTATGGTCACCACTTGCTGTCTCGAATCGACTTACGCATATCTCCGGTATCCTCCTTCAGCCAACGATCCGGGCGGAAGTCCTCGACATCTTCGCCGTAAACTTCTTTGTTTCGATGAATCACCCACGGATTGGCACCAACGACGGTCTGCAGTAATGTCAGCTTAGCTGTCCAAAGTCAAAGCTCGAGGAACATACCCCGCCTGGAATAAAAGTGTTGGCAATTGTGGCGCCGCCAGCTGGAGTCACTCGAGGCAAGCTCATGCCCACTGCCGGGTGACAGCGTAGCGCCTCATACATGACAGCCTGCAAGTACGGCATGGCATCTGCCTCTGCCAGCTTGACGGGGTTGCTGAGCTTTCCTTGCCTTCTGAAATCGTCAATCTCCTCGATCAGTCTTTGCTTGTACTGCGGGTTCTTGAGCAGGTAGTAGATGATGGCACGAGTGGAGATCGCAGTAGTATCGCTACCAGCGAAGATGTTTGAGGTCGCCATGCTGATGACAGCATTGTCGTCGAGTTCACCAGGCTTGTCGCTCTGGGCTTTGTGCAGCTTTGAGAGGATGTCTTTGCGCTCGCTTCCACGGTCCATCCTGGCGGAAATCTCTTTGGCGGCCAGGGTACGAAGAGATCCATGGCGATTGTTAAGAGCAAGACGATTGCCGATGATGGGCATCAGGCGGTCATGAAGCCAATAAAGCCATGGGACTTGTCCGATCCATGCGGCAGACTGTAGAGCGCCTTCAATTTGTGCGAAGGATCCATCGTCGGCCTGAGCATCCATGAAGCCGAAGCTCTTCGAAAAGGTAATCTCTCCAATAACATCTTTGCGACCGATTAGTCAGGTAAGTATAACGTAGATGAATATTCTGCCTACCGAAAGCAAAGAGCTGTGCCCATTTGCCCATGTCGACAACTTGATTCTGGCGTTCGCTCATTGCATCCAAGAACCTCTTCACGCTGTCGTCGACGTACGGCTCCAGATCCTTCAAGCTTGTCATCGAGTATGCTGAGCTGATCAAGCTTCTCTGCTTGCCATGCAGCTTCTCATCCTTCTCGGCGAACAAATCAAACTTGCGGTGGCCTTGCCACACTGAATACCAGTCACTCTTACGAAACTTGGTACCAGCGCCGTAAATGGTCTTGATGGCTGAAAGGTCCGCTATGCTGACTTCGTTGGGGCCATTGCGAACGATAGGGCCGTGCTTTTCGTGTAAAGCGATCATGGTTCTATGCATGTCGCCGTCCCAGCTGTGCTTCGTGATCCATAATCGAGAAAGGCTGGCCCAGAACGGTCCGGGAACAGATGCGAGAGGATGGAAGAATCTTTGGTATACCACGTACGCCGATACACAAGCTGTGAGGAAGAATGATAGCAGAACAACGTTAGAGGCTTGTCCTATAAGCGGGATGGTCGGGGATTGGATTGCAGGCATTTTGTCAAGATTGGTCAAGTCGAAGCAACGAGATGTGGACGGGTGTCCTCTAATTATATGACCTCCCTACTGTGTATCACTTCGGAGAGTTCAACGAGCAGCCCTACTCAGGACGATGATTTGACGTCTGTATAAGCTTTGGAAGATGGGGGAACTCATGCCGAACCCTGAGGTACACCATATCAGGCTAGTCAAAGCTCATCTGACCAACGAGAAACCTCCAGCGATGCAGGAAACAGAGAGAGGAAGACGGATCATGTTCGCACCGAGAACGAGTCTAACGAGAGATGGAATCATGGAGGTAAACGCGGGGTACTGCGATCATGGGGAATGTGGAGGTCCCGGCTGACTAATCAACAGGCCTCGACTCGAGATCTCGACAGACTCCCGAAAAGCACTTCGACTTGTGCCGGCCGCGGCTCTGCCGGATCACGACCAACGGCAGAACGAGGACTCGATTTCGGTCCACCAAATCGCTCTAGCTTGGCTCTAGATTGACCCCAGGAATGATTACGATTGGTGGTTTGGGGAATGGAGGCCCCGCAAATGTCATGTTGCCCTTTTGCGGCAGAGGTCTGTCTTGAATTCGGGAGCAGCCAGGCAGCCGAAAATGTTATAGAGCTCTGCCGTAGCTAAGTACACAGGCAAGTCAGCATCCATACATAAGCTATGTGATCGCCATCGTCTTAACAGCCATCACCTACCCAACTTCCTCTCGACTAACACGATATCCTCTGGCTCCGAGCCTATCCTTCTTTTCCTACCCATATACATAATACACCATCATCATGCCTACTGAGAAGTACGACATCGTGATCGTAGGAGCTGGCCCTGTCGGTCTCCTACTATCGACCTGCCTTGCAAGATGGGGTTACAAGATCAAGCACATCGACATGCGACCCGAGCCCACAGTCACCGGAAGAGCAGACGGCATCCAACCACGATCACTCGACCTCCTCCGAAACATGGGTCTGAAGCGCGCTATCATGGCTCACGAGCCTGCCAAAGTTTACGAAGTCGCCTTCTGGGACCCTTCAGAGCAAAGCAAAGGCATCCACCGCACTGGCACGTGGGCATCGTGTCCTAGCTTCCTCGATGCTCGCTACCCTTTCACCACTCTGCTTCATCAAGGTCTGATTGAGCGCGTCTTCATTGCCGACATGGAAAAGTACAATGTTCAGGTTCAAAGACCTTGGAGAATCACCGGATTCAAGAATGATGGCTTGGACAAGGAATACCCGGTCGAGGTCAACATTGGACACGTCGATGGTGACGAGAAAGAGACGGTCAGAGCCAAGTACCTGTTCAGTGGCGAGGGAGCTCGTAGCTTTATCCGCGAGCAGCTTGGTGTCGGCATCACGCACAAGGACCCCATCACACATGTTTGGGGTGTCATGGACGGTGTCGTCCGTACCAACTTCCCCGATATCAAGATGAAGTGCACAATTCACTCCGATGCTGGCTCAATCATGGTCATTCCTCGCGAGGACAACATGGTTCGTCTGTACATCCAGATCGCTTCCTCGACAGACAAAGACTGGAACCCCCGCAAGCAAGCAACAACGGAAGAGGTTCAGGAGGCAGCCAAGAAGATCATGAAGCCTTATGAGATCGAATGGGACCGTGTTGAGTGGTTCTCGGTCTACCCCATCGGACAGGGTATCGCCGACCGCTACACTCTTGACGAGCGTGTCTTCATGGGCGGTGACTGCTGCCACACTCACTCTCCTAAGGCTGGTCAGGGTATGAACACGGCCTTCTTGGACGCTCAAAACTTGGCCTGGAAGATTCACCACGTCGAGAGCGGCTTCGCAGACCGTTCTATCCTCAAGTCTTACGAGGTGGAGCGAAAGTTGATCGCTGAGAACCTTCTCAACTTCGATAACCAATACGCCAAGCTGTTCTCACAACGTCAGCCCAGCGCCGGCGAGGTCAGCAAAGCATCACAACAAACCGGCGAGAACCAGGTCGAGGATAATGAGTTCATCAAGATGTTCAAGTCGTCTTGCGAGTTCACTTCAGGCTACGGTGTCGCTTATAACCCCAACATCTTCAACTGGTCGAAGGACCACCCCGCACAGTCTCCCCTGTTCCTCTCCAAGGAGGCCGGTACCACAACTCAACGCACTGGACGCATTCTCACAAACGCCACTGTCACAAGAGTAGCAGATGCCAACGTCGTCCACCTCGAGCAAGAAATTCCCCTCAACGGCAGCTGGCGCATCTACCTCTTCGGTGGTGAACCCAGCAAGACCAAGCGCGCCATCTCAGACTTCGCAGCCGGCCTGTCCAAGAAGAACTCCTTCTACAGCGCCTTTGGTCACCCCAGCCTCGACCAAGTCTCCTACCACGAGAAGCACAACCCTCACAGTCTCTTCTTCACCATCAACACCATCTTCAACGCCAAGCGCCCTCAGATCGAGATCAGATCATTGCTTCCCGAAATCCTGTCTCGCTACTTCGACCACGTATATGCTGATGATGTCTGGGACCAGAAGGTACCTGATGCCAAGGCAGCCGCTCACGCAAAGATGGGTCTGTCGCAAGAAGAGGGTGGTGTCGTTGTTGTCCGTCCTGACGGATATGTTGGCTGTGTTGTCAAGCTTGTCGAGGGCACTGGCACTGTCGATGCTCTTAACAACTACTTCTCAACCTTCACATCCAAGAAGGTCGGTGGTGCCGAGAGAGCAAGCTTGTAAAAAGAGTATATGTCAAGATATGATGCTATGGTCGGTTTAGTTTTTGTGCTGTTCTAGATATCCCCAAGATTTAGCGAATCTGAAATTTTGTCTCTTTATTACATCTACTACTTGTTGGCCGTTCAGATCCCTTTCATGTGTTGTTTCTAAGCTTGTACAGTATGGGAACGAACGATCAATTGTCGAGCTCGTCCCCATAGACTCCCTCCTTTGCGTGGATGCTGTGGACTGTGTGGTGGTCAGGGTGGGTAGTACGACCATGTTGAAATGCAATTATCACTTCCATTGTGCTTCTATTTTGCTAGCAAACCTTTAACATTGACCTTGTTAAAGGTTCAGACTATCTGGGTCCTGTCTAGGCTACATTCGCCACACGCACTCGCGTTTCGTTGCGTTGGCGATGATTTATTGGCGGTTCCGCAGATTCGATATCGAGCCACGTGCTAACTGTCGACCTTTCTCCTGGTGAACAAATTTTCATCATCTTCGTTTCGATGTCAGGATTGCAGACCAATACATTCTTATAGGCATTCAATAAGCTGTATCGTCTACCTATACATCTTGAGTCATGTACTTCTTACCACGACCAGAATTGCGAGGACACTCCTGAGACGCTCATGTTCGCTTGGAGCCGCTCCTGGATTCCGCTTTTCTTGAGCCATCTTGCGATGGCTTGAACCACAAATCAACGACTGTAACAAGACTCTGTTATAGTTATGATGCCTTAGGCCACCCTCTCCATGATCCACACCCACAAACAAGGACGGCCCTCATCTTAAAAGTCGGGCCAAGGACACGGTCTAGCGTGTGTGGGGAGCGAGGCCGAAGTCAGCCACCAACGACAGAGGCTGAAGCATTCTTTGGCTTTTAGCGGCAGTCCAAGCACTGCGCCGCAGTACGTACAAGATCCACCACGTCAGGATACGAAGGAAAAGATGGACCTTGAACCAACAGCTGGACGACAGCAAAGCAGCGACGCTGTTTGCATGATCGAGAAGGGCAGTGATATGAAGAGGGCCTCGAACATCTTTGCCAGAATGGAGCTGCAATTAACGCGCGGCCCCTTGAGAAGAGTCTCGTCAAACTCGTGTTTCAGATTGATCTTGTGTCAATCTTCAGGATTAGAGTGAGCAAGGTGCAAAGGTCGAAGAGCACAAAAAAGCGCCGACTCGCTGAATGCGCCCGCTGGACCTTTCTTTCCCCCTCCGTCACTTGCATCAAATCAAGCGTGAAGCAGCTGCAGCAGACCCCCTTTTTTAAAGTTGCCCTGCAGGAAAACAATACGAAGTTCTTGTTTTCTCTCGACATCATCCTAACGAAGCAAACATACGAGGCATC
>ERZ794946.364-NODE-364-length-18778-cov-5.596379_pt1 | contig 18778 bp, 13 predicted proteins | sample MGYA00433072_ERZ794946 | MGnify/ENA primary metagenome ERZ794946 (study PRJEB30137, sample SAMN04331413) | food metagenome | isolation source: Y3 must sample point D1 replicate A | place: Australia: South Australia | collected 2014 ...
TCCGCTGAGAGCTCGAACCATTCGCACTCCCACCGAGCACTCGCTGAGTTCCCAAGATCATTGTGCCTTTTGATGGCCAGAGCTTGGAGAGCGCTCAGTGCTTGGGGTGATTAGCTTATGTGCTTGATATCAAGTCCCTCGATATCTCGCTACACAGCCGCCATAGAACGGTGTGATGGAGACTTGTGTGTGGAATAATATGACGAAGAGAATAAGTCTGTTTTTTGAGACGAGGACTTCTAATTACGCACCAAGAGTAGAAGTCAGGAAGATGTTCAGAGATCGACAAGATGTTCGGAGATTTCTTGATGCATGGAGATGCGGGATCTGCAACGCTTCTCCGTCCCGAAACCATGACAGCATCAGCAGCAAGATGGTTACACATGTATCACCAGATTATCAAGTGGCATGAATAAGAAGAAAGAGGACTCTGCAGTATGATGGATGCTAGAGTCAGATTTGCAGGGTATCATGCTCAGCTCAGGTGATGTGGTGCAGACAAGAGCAGGCATGTCGAAGATCTGTTGATGACGATCACTCCGCATTCACATGCGACAACATGGATGCGTTCCTGCAGATATCGGCCCCATGTAAAAGTCCGAAGTAGATATATAGTCAAAGGGTTGGACAGGAGTACTTGACCATCAGCTCTCGTCTTATTACAAAAAATCAAGTCAATTCACAAAGCAAGGCCACAGACTACACACATCCACGAACAATCGCAAAATTACAGCAACCATGGCCGCCATCGCATCAACACTCACCAGCAACCCTTGGTTCTTCGAGCCTCTCCAGATCTTTGCGACCCTGGGTGCCGCCGTCAACTTCGGTGGTTCAGTGCTGCAATCGCCTCTGATCATGCCCACCGTGACCGACCACGTCGTTGGCGTACCAATCCATTACACCGCCCAGCAAACCGCCTACCTCCTCCACAACAGCGAGCACTTCTTCCCTCCCCTCAACGCCCTCTGCTCGCTCTCAAACCTCATCCTCACCAGCACTGCGTTCCTCCGCGCTCGCGATGGCAATCTCATCGCTGAAGCCAAATTCCCCAAGCTCGCTGCTGCTTTTGGATTGAATGTTGCAACTACGGCTTGGGCATTGTTGATCCAGGTGCCGATGAACAAGAGGATGTCTAGATTGGCTGAAATCCTCAAGGAAGGTGTTGCCAATGGTACGGAGAAGGATAGCAGACAGAAGGCTGCGGAGAAGGAGTTCAGAGACTTGCAGTTGAGATGGCGCAAGCTGAACTATGGCCGTGCTGCCATCATGATTGCCAGTGCTGTCGCTGGTGCTCTTGCATTGGTCGCAAAGCCTTAGGAGAGCAAATGATGATGTCTTTAGGTTTTCTGTCGTCCTTGTTTTGGTGTGGGGAGCCGGGAGTTCTTCTCTGGAGATGGAAGACAAACGCATAAATATTAATGCAAAATCGCACAAAGTTTGACCTCTTCCTTGCTTGCCGAACCTCGCTGGTTTCTCTCTCTTTCATCACAACTCTTGGTCGTTTTGAGAGTAGTCCTTTGTGGTTTTAGACGAAGTAGTGTCTTGATCTTTGCGTCTCAGTTTCCGTAGCACCCTCGAGCACCAGAAAACATGAGCCTTGCGTTTATCCCAGGCTGCGATCCAAGCAACATCAGACTCGAAGTCGTCGGTCATCTTCCGACAGTATTGGGCGTCGTCGAAGTCGTAGTCAGTGAAAGGGACAGCCTTGTTCTTGCTGACTTTCCTAGCTTTGACCAACTTTCGACGGGCTCGCTCTGAATGTAAAGACAGAGAGTCGTTACATGGATTCCACATCTTCGGAGTTGGTGGTGGTAACAATCTAGACGGGACGACAGCTTGAACTGTACTTGATGAAAGGTAGAGGAAGAGCTCTGCTGCTCTTGCGATCTTTTCTTGTTCACATGAATATCTTCTATCAGGTTTTATGCATCATGGAGCCAAGTACTACCACCCATGATCCATCGCCATGTCAAGGTCTTGTACGAGCACATATCGACGTAGCCGTGTCGAAGTTGGCAGATGGCATCTCGACACTGCCACGTTCTACATCTTGCTTATGACAACCGAATAATGCATGGCTTCCGTTGACGGCTCGACCACTAGATCTTTTGTAAGTGGTGCTGACCAACACGCGTCGAAGGTCTCTTCCTTGGTTCTGGGGAGACAGAGGGGCTTCGGAACGGATCACAAGGACTATTTGTCAGATCGAGTACCACATCGTGCACTGTTACCCTGATTCAGCCCACTATGTGCTGACTGAAAAAAGAGCAACCATACAATATACCTGGACCTCGGCATCATTATTATCCACCAGGAGAAAAGCATGTGCATTAGTGCGAATTCCAGAAGGTCGTTCGATTGAAGAATAGCATTAATCTCGGCGAGGAGGTATCATATAAAAAGGCTTATGCCGCCCATTCGTTACTCGTAAGGTATTCACCACCGCCTTGTTTCCATATCCAAAAGCCCTCCACAAAAATAATCAAGAATCAAAGAGCAGCTATAACAGTCAGTCGGGTAGGGCAATTAAGCGCTTTGGACGCAGGCTACCATTAACTTCTCGTAGTCGCCTCTTGTCTCGCCACGAATGCGATCGGTCAAGTCTCGCTGGAAGAAGTGTCTGTAGGCGCCACGGGCTTGTCCCATGCGGTGTTTGTCCCAGTGGATTCTCACGATTCTGTTGACCAGCAGGTCGTCCTTGGTGCCCATGCCTGACATGGCAGCTTCGAGTAGTTGAGCATCATGCTTGGCGCGGTCCTCAGCATTGAGTAGAATGTAGAGCAGAGCATCCTCCATATGGCCGCTGAAGTTCTTTTTCAAGACCTCGGCAAGTTCGCGGTGGTACTTCTGACGATATGCTTGGGAGATGGCACGGAGCTGGCCGTCACTACGCGAGGTCATGATGGCGCAGACAGCGACTTGGTCAGCTCCGATCTTGCTACCTTCAGTAGCCCGGTAGAGCTCGCTAACATCGGCCTCGATTTGCTGAGGGATGACGGGAGACGACTCTTCGTTGCGGCGTGCTGCTATGACCATGTCGAAGAGGCGCTCAGTTTTAAGCGATAGGTCGCCCTTGACGTCCGACTCCAAAGATCGCTTATAGACATGGTGGTAGTGGGCCTTTATCGCGTTCATGTCGGCATTGCTACGTCCCAGGAGAACGTCGTTGAGAATGGATTCCTTGGTACCCATACCCTTGATAGCTTTGTTTGCGTTCAGAACGTCTTGCTCGAGAGGACCACGTGCCAGTGCCATAAGGCCGTCGCGGAAGTAGCCCGATGTCTCGGACTCAATGTCTTTCAGAAGGTCGCGACGGTGGCGCTGGTTGAATGCCTGTCGGACACCAGCAGCCTGGAGAGGATCGAGAGGTGCGAGTATAGCGATGAGAGCCTTCTCATCGGTTCCGAAACCCTTCATGGCTTTGCGCAAGTCATCGGCCTGTCTCGACATGTCCATAGGAGCTACTTGGCCTGGAACGTAGCCAGCGGAAGGTGGTGAAGGAGGACCACTGCCGTACTGGGCCGGTGCACCATACTGTGGCTGGCCGTATTGACCGGGAGGAGGGCCTGGAGGAGCACCATACTGCCCTGGTGGGGGTCCAGGAGGAGGGGCACCAAAGGACTGAGAAGGATGGCCACCAAACGACTGCGATGGGTGATGTCCCATGGGCGGGCCAGGGGGAGCACCGTATCCGCCATGCTGTTGTGGGTAAGGTGAGTGACCTGGAGGAGGACCGGGTGGTGCGCCATAGGGTTGTTGTTGTTGCGGGTATGGAGGTTGGCCTTGAGGAGGGTATTGTTGGCCGTAGCCTTGCTGGGGAGGATAGCCGCCGTAACTCATCTTGTATAATTCAGGGTTCTGATTGCAGCCGTAGGTGGTAAGATGTACGAAGCTGCTCTGGCAGCGGGCTTGCAGCTTCCTTTATGTCATTTGCGCCAATTGCCAAGGCGACCTTGTGCCGGAAGGATCGGACGACCCAAGACCAAGCCATGCTCACAGGGACGACTGCGGCGCTGCGCCGCATAGGAATGGTAGTTTATCCATTAAAAGCGATGAGCGGGTTCGCACGAGATGGCTTTATGGTTCACCTGTGTTGCCTCTAGAGAGCTCAAAGTGATCTGATTGGAGCGCGTCAGGCCCGCGCAATCGGTTCGTGAGCGTGGCGAGGCTGTGCTTTGTGGCTGAGCGCAGTGACCCTATGCAACCTCTTTTAGGCGATGACTCCATTCAGTGCACCCGAGAAGGACAACGATTGTGGCAAGGCAAGGTAAGAGTTGCAGAGTCACGATGTGTTGAAGTTCCCGAGATTGTGTTGTGAGAGGAATGGTCAGACCTAAGGCGGCACTCGTCAAATCCACACGATTGCCGAAGCTTTAATATCGTAGAATACTAGATCTGGCGAATCGGTGCCTAAGATGCTCTAAGAAATTAGAGCAGGAAAGGCGTACGATCCTTCTACAAGTATCTGTCGGGCTCAAATCCCAAGCGGTGCTTGTAAGACATGCTCTACACCGTGCAATATGATAGTGGTCTCTGCAGCTCTTCATGTGACAAACTTTGGCACATGGAAAGGAAAGCCACTCGGGTAGCGGGGTTAAACTTCCAATGTCTCCTGTTGTAGAGCCCGAAGTCAAACCTCGGTTGAGGTGGGACAGGTCTAGAGAAACGATGCTGTGATCTGAAGCTTGACCGGGCTGTTGAAAAGAGCATAACACGCGACGAATGATTGACATTGTGGCATAATCGCGTTATTAGCAAAGGGCACGGCGCTCGGCATTTTAGGCGTGAACGAGGGCTCGGGATTGAGATGGTCAAAGATGCTGTGGGGTACTGCCGAGCTATCTAACGGCTGCTTGATGAGATGAGATGGACTTCTGTAACTGCCTGTAGTAGAAGCAGCAAGATGGCAGTGGGATTAGAGGTTGACGAGCAGCATCGAGTGTTGGGTCTGACGGGAGGATTACCACAGCATACGATGGACAGAATAGAAGGAAGGAGCGACCTTGAAGTGAGATGACGACTTGGCATGCTGGCAAGGTCCGAGCGCTGCGCCCGGCATTGCAGCGTATTTGATTAAAGCATTTGTTCGTTTCGTCTTTCGTCTCGTCTTGTGCTCGCTGTCATCTCCTAGGAATAACACGACCGTCTATCCTTCCGGACCGCTCTAGGATCGCACGATCGAGGGATCTATCGCATCGGTCACTAATAGAGTTCTAGCTTGCAGGCGCAAGTGCGGGTCAGCGAGTTGCATCTCAGTCGCAAACAGACAGCTCGTGTCCCGGCTCCGTTCAGCATCGGCAGACTCGATGGACTAAGGACCCGTAATCTCGCTGATTGAATGAGGCATCATGTCGTATAACCGCCCGAGCCGACGCCAGTCGCATGGTCAACAAGCGCAGCAGTATGCTCCGACCAACGGTACACCCGACGCCCAGCAAGCTCTCCAATCCTCGTGGTCCACGCCCGAGCTGACAGGCTACGGCTCCTATCCCACTCCCGGCGGCCCCGTTCAGCAGCCCTCCTACGCCGACTATGTCCATCCGTCGCAGTCTTACTATCCTCCGCCCGACCAGCCTCAGCAACCGCAGACTCATGCCGAGTACAACCCCCAGGCTTACGCAAATGTTGGCTACAATCCCGCCGCTTACCCTCCACAACCACCGCCTCAATCGCCGCGCGCTCCTTACTCCTACGCTCCCTCTGCCGCCTCTCCTCCGCACTCGGCCAGTTACCACCAGACTCAACACCATTTCGCACAGCCCATTCCTATGCCTGAACCGGGCCAACCCTACACGTACCCTTCTTACTCGCAGGACAGCTCTTCCTATTACCCTCCTCCACCTCCGCCATCGCATATCTGGTCTCCTTCGAATGGCTCACAAAACGTCCCGTACGGGAATATTCCCTACGCCCCGAGTACCTTGACACCGGACGAGTTGAATCTTCCATCACCCCCTGTGCATCCTGGGTATCACTCCTATAACTCTGCTGTTTCGCCTCAATTCTCGCTCAACAACCTGCCGTCTCCGTCCGGTCCTCCACCTCCTCCTCCAGCTCACGGCCAAGGCCCCCAAAGAAGCGGTACATTGCGGCATCCGCAGAATCGACCACTTCCGGGTCCGCCAGAACCGGACGTCGAACGTGACTACTTTCACCAACCTGTATCACTCCCATATCGTGATTCTTATGCAACCGAGCAGGAGGCGCAGGAAGACCTCTTCAACCAAGTTGAAAGTGCTGTGCTCAATGCTGGTGCTGCTTCAAGTGCTCGTCGCCAGAGCCCTCGCGTGCAATCGGCATCATCAGACCGTCCGCAGCCACTCTTCTCCCCAAGAAGCAGTGCTACTCCCACGACGCAGCCTTCTCGTGACAGTATGACCATTGCAAACATCATCAATGAGTACAGCGATGAAAGTGATGTTGAGGCCTTGGCCGGCTTGGAGGCGATGCGTATGGCCGAAGCCCAGGAAGCTGACGCGAACAGCAGAGGTAGTGCTCTCTTTGGTTACTATGGCTCCTCATTGGCGAACCTGAATGAGACCGATGATACTGAGGTCCCCATGGATATGAGTACGCTCAGCGGAGGCTATGATGCCCATATGTCCTACGGAGGCGATCCGAACACTCTGGCTGCAGGTCCCGACGCGAATGGATCCAATTCATTATCAGCATCAAACTCAATGCGCCGATCTGTCGGTTCCAGTAACCAGGAGAGCATATATGAGCACGGTATGAACCTCCAGTCCCGTGCACCACCAGTAGCCCGCGTGGATGCTGGGGGTACTGGAGGACTGACGGATCCTGATGCTCTCAATCGGAGACAGAGCTTTGACGAAGGCGATGAATACAGCCTCACGGATGACATTGCACAACCTGGCGAGCCTCCGGACATGTTTTTCCATCCCGGTCACTCTTCTCAAAGTCACGATAGGCCTCTTCCACCCCCTCCAATCGTTTCCGAAAATGCAGTCCCACGTCTAAACACAAGTTTGCTCCACCAACGCTCGAACTCGCTCTCGCAAACGCAGTACCGTATGACGCCCGATAATTACACGCCATCCACACTGGACTCTGGCGCTGGTACGTTTCCACGGTCTGCATCGCTTCTCAACCATAGTCAAACACCACAAGTACACCAGCCAGCGAGGTCCAAGACGGATGCTGAGGAACGAAGACTCAAGCAAGGATACCGAGGTTCTATTTACAATACTTTCGATTCGACACCTGCCGCAAGCACTGTCGCTCTTGATCTGCCTAGTCTGCCTACCAAGCGCTTCAATCCTGCTAAGCTTGGTGGATCCGACTTCAAAAAGTGCGAAGAACCTTGGGCATTGAGTTCGATTCTCCAGTGGTTATTCCTCGTCGCGGATCCTGAAAAGATGACCGAGTTGAAGGAATCTATGGTCAAGGAAGCTCTTGTTGCTCTCTTCACCAACAAGGTTCCTACCATGAATATTGCTGATGCTGAGGTTTTGAGTAATCGTGTCGTCGAGAACATGTATGCGGCAAAGACATTGATTGTCGTTGAAGAGTGGGTCAGACTCAATCCAGGACACATGAGTGGTGTCATTTTCCAGTTGACGCTCAACGGATGCTACTCGCATACTGTCCACAACCATATCTTCCCAGGTCGTTGCTATGCTCACCATTGCCAACGCACTCTGAAGAAGGTCAATCTACAGGCCGTCTCAACTCGGGCTTCTGAGGACTGGGCAACTTTCTACAAGCTCAAGAAAGAGGACGTTGAAGGCCACGACAAAAAGGAGATTGAGTTGCAAAACAATTTACACGAAATCGTACAGACCGAAGAGGGTTTTATGGAGAACCTCGACGTCATGATTCGTCTTTACCGCGATCCTTTGGCTACCGCAAACCCATCTATCATCAGCCCCAACCGCCAGGAGAGATTTTTGCGCGACGTCTTTGGTAAATTGGATCTGGTCAAGAAAGCGAACGTCGAGCATCTCTTGCCACAACTCAAATACAGACAGCAAGAACAAGGACCATGGGTCAAAGGCTTCAGCGACATCTTCAGGCAATGGATCCGCAAGGCCAAGACCGCGTATATCGAATATGCTACAGGATTTCCTAGCGCTAACTCTTTGATGCGACAAGAGCTGGAGAAAAACATCAGCTTCCGTAATTTTGTGGAAGTAGCAAGAGTCAATAAGCTGTCCAACAAGCTCGGATGGGACAACTATCTTAAGGCTCCTATCACAAGGTTACAGCGTTACAGCTTGCTTTTACAAACGGTTCACAAGAATATGCTGCAGGATTGCGAGGAAAGAACAAATCTGGCTACTGCAATAGAGGAGATCCGGGCTGTGACTCTGGAGTGCGATTCACGTGTTGCCGACCAGCAAAGAAAGGTCGATCTCTCTGATCTAAGTCAAAAGCTCATGCTGAGACCTGGAATGGCATCCGAGGTTGAGCTCAACTTGACGTCCATTGGACGAGAGTTGATTTACCAAGGAGACCTTCAGAGAATGGGTACCAGCAGATTCACGTGGCTAGAATGTCATGCTCTTCTGTTTGATCACTATCTCGTCCTCGCAAAGGCTATCTCAGTGTTGCAAAAAGGTGCTCCAAACAAAGTGGAAAAGTACGACGTCTCGAGATTGCCGATTCCAATGGACTTGCTAGTTTTGGAGAACATAAACGAGGATGCAGTGGTCCGATCTTCATACGTCAAAGGCATTACATCCGTCACTCCTCTGCAGGCAAGGCCACCGCCGTCGAGTCCGGATTTGAACAAGATGGCTCGCATCACGACAGCCCAATCGGCTCATCCCACTCTGGCCTCCGTCAACACGGGCTCGTCAATGACAAGTCTGAACAGCGTCGCTTCTGCGCCCTCCAAGATGTCCAGCACCACTGTTCTTGATGGCAACAAAGATTCGGAAAAGATTATGTATCCATTCCGCATCAAGCACTTGGGTAGCAAAGAGCCATACACTCTCTTCGCAGCCACAGCCGGTAGCAGAAGTGACTGGTACAACAAAATTATCGAGGCTAAGACCAAACACGCTGCTGCCCTCTTTGCCCAAAATGCGGAGCCCTTCCGGCTCAGGGTCATTGCCGATTCTGCCTTCTACTACGACTCGAACGCGAATCCCAAAGACCATCTTGGGGTCAGTATGGGCGGCAAACCGGTCATCATCAAAGGCACGCCCCTCGATCGTGCTGTCAAGGAAGTCGAGCACAGATTTCAAGCCACAGGTCGTCCAGCTCCAATCTGTAGAGCGCGAGTCAACTGTGCTACCAGCTTTACAACCTCTTATCCTGGCACGAAACACATGGTTGCAGTCGGTACTGACTTTGGTGTCTACTGCTGCGAGATGGATAACCCCAGAGGCTGGTTCCGCGTAAGTCACATCCTTTTCATGACCCCAAGACATCGTACTGACTATACAATAGGCAATTGCAGGCACGAAAGTCACACAGGTCGCAGTACTTGAGGAATTTAACTTGTTCTTGCTCCTTGCTGATAAGATACTCTACGCGCATCATCTCGACGTAGTCTGTCAGCCTCTTGCCACCAGTGCTGCCGAGACATCATCTTCGCGCAAGGCACCGCAAAAACTCTCAGGCAGCAGAGATGTAGGCTTCTTTGCTGTCGGTCGTATGAAGGATCGTACGCTGGTGTTTTACAAGAAAAGAGACGGTATCTCATCGACATTCAAAGTGTTGGAGCCCATTTACCAGAAGTCAACTGAGAAGAAACGCGGCATATTTAAGCGCGGAAATACTGAGTTCTTCCGTGACTACGACGACTTCTACATCGGCACTGAATGTCACGGCATGAACCTCTTCCACAGCAGTCTTGCCATCAGCTCAGACAAGGGCTTTGAGGTACTAACATTGGACAAGAAACAGCCATGGAGCGTACCAGACTGGAAGGCGCCGGAAGTTAGCAACATCCTGCGACACGTCGAGAAGCAAGAGACCTTGGGCATGCTCCGACTCAACGATCAAGAGTTCTTGCTCTGCTACAACCTCTGCGCGGTCTACGTGAACAAGCATGGCGAAATCAGTCGTTCAGTCGTCATGAACTTTGTCGCCAACGCGAAGAGCGCTGCCTTGTACGGTCCTTACTTGGTTCTGTTCGACAATGAATTTGTCGAAGTGCGCAATGCGCAAAATGGTCGCCTGAAACAAATCATTGCTGGAAAAGACATCAAATGTCTTGATGATGGCGGTGGTGGCACATTGAGCGGCGGCAGTACTAACACTGGCGTCGTCAATGGTGTACCTGTCGGCTACGGTGCTGCTAGCCGTACCATCAAGATCGTCATGCAGCATCCCGCACTCGAGAAGACGCAGATTATCGTCGAAATGGTGTTGAACAACGAGCAGAAGGAGTAAAGCAGGACATCTCTCTTCTGCTCCTGGCTTTCCTTTATTTCATCGCTCCTGCCTCAGGTTACCCGAGTTGACCTAATTCTTCTTTTTCTGTCATTGGCTGGTCGGGTTTCCATTTTGTTTACTTTCAAGATACCATTCATGTATTGGGTGCATATAAAGCGGAGCATGGTGTTTTTTTCTAGTCCGAGGCCGTCCACTTGGGTATCTGCCTTTTCTCAATTGACATGGCTACACAGCTTTGGTGTTTCCCGTCTCTTTATGATCAATCAATCTGAATCTTTGCCGTAGACGGTCGTGATGATGATCAGAACAAGGCACAAACTATATCCCCGCATTAGGCCGCATGGCTGCATCAGAGGAACGTGTTGCTGGTGTGTCTAATTGTCAATCGCGAACGCGACCGGGAGTTTGCTCCAGGGTCCGACACTCAAAAAAATGTTGATGAGACGCATGAGCCCACACGAAACCTACGACTGTCGCTGAGCACGCGATTGAGGAGGCTGAGTGGGAACTTGAGCTCGTACTTGTTTGACCCCGGTACCTGACTTGGTTGAAACAAGGAGGATCGTCACATATCATGATGCCCCTCAGGGCTCCCCGTGCGCAGGCTTCGTCAGAGGAGGATCGATTATCGTAAGCCCTCTTCGTACCTCTTCATGTCTGTCGCTCCTTTCAACTCAATTCTTGCATACACTGTACATAACGTCTCTTTCTCGTCACTCTCTACCGTGTGCTCTCATCAGCTATGATTTGAATAGGCCGCGCTCGCCGCTTGCCACGCTATCTTGTATTTTCTACCTATTCACGCCTATCGCATACCTATTCAACCCTTCCGATTGCCAACATCGTAGCACACCATGACGACCCAGCGTCGTCTATCGCCTCTCTTCTTCGCTCTCTTCTTGATCTTTTTCTTCTTCATCATCTTCCACACGACCCATCTCACTACATCGTTACGACATGTACCACAGGTGATGGGACTGAACGGAGATGAGGAGATAGACCCCGAAAATGTTCTCCCGGACCTGCGGGAATCGAAGAACATGCACACGTTCGCAAACCCAAACCCAGCCTTCGTACCCGGTACACCGAAAGATCCCAATGCAGAGTATACAAAGACTCTGGTGATAGGGCGCAAGAAAGAGGAGAACACACTTTGGGTCGATACAGAGTTGGAGGACATGCTGGCTCCCAAGGGACCTCTACGGACAGCAATCTACGTGGTAGACGACAAAGACGCAGAACTACACCCTCCGAAAAACAAGGGACACGAGGCAATGGTGTATCTCACATATATCATTGACAACTACGACAATCTTTCCGATGTCAGCATCTTCATGCACGCACATCGCTACGCCTGGCACAACAACGACATTATGGATCTGGACTCTGCGCAAATGGTCCGTAATCTGAATCCCAATCATGTCATCCGACACGGTTATGTCAACCTTCGCTGTCACTGGTCTCCTGGCTGTCCTGCAGAAGTCAGTGGTATTCATCCTGGAGCGCTAGTCGCCAATGCACAGAGACAGGAGGAAATGATTATTGCAGAAGCTTGGAGTGAGATCTTTCCTCTAGACCCTATTCCGCCAACATTGTCGCAGCCTTGTTGTGCGCAATTTGCGATCAGTAGGGAACGGATACAGGCTTTGCCTCTGTCCAAGTATATCTACTACCGGGACTGGCTGCTGAAAACATCCCTTTCAGACAGTTTGTCAGGTAGAGTGTTTGAGCAAATCTGGGTTGTCATCTTTGGCGGCGTCGCGGTAGATTGCCCTGCGATGCACCTCTGTTACTGCGACGGTTATGGTTATTGTTTCGGTGGCGCCGACAAATATGCTGAGTTCGACGACCTACGTTATGTTCTCAGAGATCGCGAAGATGAGATGAGAACAATTCGCAAGAATGAAGCTCTGATCGAGGAGGCCGAGTCTGGAGGGCGAGTGCCAGAAGAGACGGACAATTTGGTAATACCGGAGCCAGGGCGCAAAGAATGGATCCACGATCAGATCGATATACTGCGCATGGATCTCACCATCCGGCGACGCGAGGCTAAGGTAAGAGGGCAAGATGCTCGAAACCGAGCTGCAGAGGCAGGTCGAGAGTGGAAAGAGGGAGATGGATTCTAGATATTTATGAATGGGCTCAGGAGCCTTATACGATTGGGATAGAGGTATGGCATTGCAGGAGACATGCACGGCGTTGGTAGTCCTTTGTTTACTGTACATGTTGAGGGTACAGCGTACATGAGCAGAGTCCTGTTGGACATATATACACAAGTAAAACTCCTCCCGAGTAGGATGGCTTCAGACACCGAGGCTCCAGTGTTGCAATGTCAAAAGGAGAAGTCGGCCGAGCAAGGCATGATTGCATCTCTTGCGCGGCTCTTGGAGGCTTGGAGAACCCTCGGCTGCACGCGCCAGCCACTGTGGAGAAAGCTAAGGTTCGAACGGGCTTGCGAGCCGACAGGGTCCGGCCGGTCATTTTCCGAATGAGGACGCTGACAGCGGAGCTGTTGGGTCGCAGCGATCAACGCAGCCGAGCTGCTTTAATGCATGTAGAGCAAGACAAGGCTCGAATGTGAAGTCGAGAGTCGGAGTGCCATTCAGATGGATCTGATAATAGAGCCAGATGGCGGGGTTAAGTGCTTGTCTCTCGTATGTTTGACGAAGGGCGATTCAGGTGACGCAGCCAAGACGCGGGATGCCTCGGTTCCTTGTGAATGGGAGTCGACAATTTAATAAACGACAGCATCGAAACCTCGGGTCATTGGTTGCCAGATCGTACTCGTACTGGCGAGTAAGCAACAGATAGATCGCACTTGCTTCTCCTTCTCGTCTGCTTCCATCATTTCTCAAGCCGGTCGTTGTTCCGTTCGGAGGATTTATTGTATTGTATGTGCTTACCATGCCGACTCATGTTCGGAGTCGCCGAAGGGGCCAGCGCCGCTCTTTCAATCTGCTCAGTCCAGATGACCAGAAGCTGACAAGCTGCATGTAGATTGAACAAGACCACCGTTCTCCGTAATACCGCGATTTCACTCTTTACAACCTTTTTCTCCTAAGCCGGACCATCACATACGCCATGTCTCGACCTGTCGCTCTCGCAAGGGCAAGTGAGATTAGAACACCCCCTCCACCTGGCGCACCTTACAGTGTTGCCCTCGACGGAAGTGAAGAGGAAGGGCGTAGCAAGGTTTACAGGCACTGGAGATTCAAGGACGGTCTGCTGGAATCTTTGGACCCTCAAGTATGTCCATGTGTGCATGGCGTCGAGGGATGCATGCTTACAGGAGCAATTAGATCACATCCGCCCATGACTTCTTCGAAAAGACTGGTAAGTCGCTTGCAACTTGGATGCTACCTCTACAACAACTGACCCAGTACTTCAGCCAACCGCATCCCCAACTCGAGATGTCTCGGATACCGCCCCTACGATTCTACCACCAAGACCTTCGGCCCCTACGTGTGGGAGACATATGGCCAGGTCCAGGAGAGAAGAAAGAACTTTGGTATCGGCATGGTCCATCTTCACCACCAATATGGCATCACTGGTAGACAACACGGTGTCGGGCTCTGGTGCCAGAACCGTCCCGAGTGGCAGATTGTTGGTGAGTCGACGCTTTCTTGAAGCTTCACACACCAGACCCCGCTGACATTCGCAAGACTTGGGATGCATGTCGCAGTCTCTCTACACCGTCTCTCTTTACGACACTCTCGGCCCCGACACGACCGAGTATATCATCAACCACTCTTCGCTAGCCGCTGTCGCAACCTCCCTGAGCCATATTCCTACTCTGCTCAAGCTCGCTCCCCGCTGCCCTACCTTGAAGATCATCGTGTCGCTCGACCCTCTCAGCTCGGGCACCGAACTACCAGGAAACTCAAAGGCAGATCTGCTCAATGCTCTGGCTTCCGAAGCCGGTATTCAGGTCATCTACATCCGCGATGTTGAGGCTCTGGGTGAAGCCAGTCCCCGCCCCTACAACGTTCCTCAACCCGAAGACATTGTCACCATCAACTACACTTCTGGTACAACCGGTCCCCCCAAGGGTGTCGTCCTGACCCAGAAGAACGCCGTTGCAGCAGCTTCGGCTTCCATGACCTTGGTCGACATGCGTGAAAACGAAGTCATGTGCTCTTACTTGCCCCTGGCCCATATCTACGAGCGTGTGACCGAAGGCTCTGCTCTCTGGGCTGGCGGTGCTATTGGCTACTTCCACGGCAACATTCTGGAGCTCGTCGATGATTTCAAGCTTCTCCGTCCGACCAGCTTAATCAGTGTACCGCGTCTGTACAACCGCTTCGGCGGTGCCATCAAGACCGCTACTCTGGAAGCATCTGGTGTCAGAGGAGCTCTTTCAAGACATGTTGTATCAACCAAGTTGGCAACTCTCAACAGCCCCGATCCTAAGCAGGCAACCAACAAACACGCCTTTTACGACCGTATCTGGGGCAGAAAGGTTACAGCTCAACTTGGTTTGGACCGTGTGAGAGCCATGGTTTCGGGATCTGCTCCCATTGATCCGTCACTACAGCAGTTCATGCGTGTGGTCTTCGGAAACAGTTTCCTCCAAGGCTATGGTTTGACCGAAACTTACGCCATTGCTTGCGCTCAAGTTGAGGGTGATATGACAGCGGGTAACTGTGGTGCAGTCATGCCTACAAGTGAGCTGTGTTTGATGGACGTGCCAGACATGGAGTACTTCGCATCCGACAAACCTTTCCCTCGCGGTGAATTGTTGGTTCGCGGACCGACTGTGTTCAGAGAATACCTCAAGAACCCTGAAGAGACCGAAAAGTCGCTCCTGCCCGACGGTTGGTTCCGCACCGGAGATATCTGCTCAGTCGACGAGTTGGGCCGCTTCAAGATCATCGATCGCAGAAAGAACGTCCTCAAGCTAGCACAGGGCGAGTATATCTCACCAGAGCGCATTGAAAACGTTTACCTTGGTAACACCACTTGGTTCTCGCAAGCCTATGTGCACGGAGACAGCGACAGAGCATTCTTGGTTGCCATATTTGGTATTCAAGCTGACACATTTGCTGGTTTCGCAAGCAAAGTGCTTGGTAAACAGTTGGGCGCAACCGACATCAAGGCTTTGGAGGCGGCAGCACAGGACGTCAAGGTCCGCCATGCCGTGCTCAAGGAGCTTGACAAGATTGGCAAAAAGAACAAGTTCAACAGATACGAGATGGTACGCAACGTACGATTGATGGTGGAGCCTTTCACCGTCGACAACGAGCTCCTCACACCTACGTAAGTTCTTCTCATCAAAGCCGACTGAAAGTTTAGTAGCTAACAAGCACACAGCCTCAAGTTGAAGAGACCTCAGACGGCAAAGAAATACCGCGCACTCCTTGATGAGATGTACACTGAGGCCGAAGCACAAAGCAGTGCTAGAGCCAAGTTGTAGAGGAATATACTACAATCTAGATAGAGATGGCTCACTATTCAACACATACATGCAGTGTGCAGAAGAGCTCATGGTCAGCTTTCGAATAACATTAACGATTTCACAACAATGTCGCATCGCATCCTGTATTGACCAACCTTAAGCTGATTCTCGTGGACTGAATATAACTCCCAATATGCTAAACTTTGTCACATCAACTCTCTCGCGGCGGTATCACGCAGTATGCACTCATCAAGATATCCGATGGGTATAATCAGGACCATGCTAAACACAGAGAGCGAACGGGTATTGATAATTCCCTCGTTGGTATTGTTGGTATCAAAAATGATCGGGATTGTAGAGGGTCTTTTCGTGCATAAAAGGTTATGTAAGCACAGGGCCCCGAGCTTATTGGAGCGCGTCACTTTGGAAGGAGCTATTGTCATCGCCCTGTTCATTCAATTCCCTTTACATCAACCCATTCAATCGCGTCTTTTGACATTTATCCCATCATCAGAATTGCTCAATATCCATTGATCCGAACGAAAACACGATTGCAAACCAACGCGACAAGATGGCCGAGTACACCAAGATGAAGAACGCCGACCTCGAAGCGCTGCTTAAGGAGCGCAACCTTCCTCACACTGGCAAGAAGGCCGAATTAGTCAAGCGACTTCAAGACAGCGATTCGCAAACCACTGACGGCGCTGCGCCTGCTGCATCCAAGAATGAAGACGAAATCGACTGGGACGATGAGCCTGCCGCCGCAGCTGCCAAAGAAGCAACCACAGATGCCGCCGCCGTCGCAATCGCTGCTGGTGGTCAAGGTCAACCTCCAAACCCTCAAGCCGTCCCCAACCAGCAAGTCGACATCGACCCTTCGCAGACGAACGACCTCACAGTGACCCAACCCGCCGACGACGCGTCAACAGCGCCTGCCGCAACTGCCGATGCCACTGCACCTCCAGAAGCACAACCAGAGGAGCCGGCTAAGCCTGCTGTCGACTTCACTTCAGGACTCGCCAAGACGACTTTGGACCAAGAGATTGAGAAGCGCAAGGCGCGCGCAAAGAAGTTTGGCATGAACGAGGATGAGGACGAGGCATTGAAGGCGTTGGAGCGCGCAAAGCGCTTCGGCAACACTGAGATGCCCGGCAAACTCAACGAAGCTCTCCCTGAACGTCGCGAACGCAGTGAGCGCAAGAGAGGAGCTCCTGCTGACGCAGAGCAAAGCGCAAACAAGAAGCGCGACAACGCCGAGGTCAAGCGCGAGAACAACGACAGCAGACGCGGTGGACGCAGAGATGGTGGCAGAAGAGGAGGTGCACCTCAGGCAAAGGCTCCCGCCGCTGCTGCTTCCGCACCCGCCAAGAAGGAGAAGCCGCAGATTAGCGAGGCAGACAGAGCAAAGGCCGAAGCACGCAAGGCGAGATTTGCGTAGGAGGAACAACGCTGCAGTCACGTAACTTGGTATACTTATCGCTCTTTACTTCGTCTCCTGGATCGAGAAGGCTCTTCGTTCCACACCGTCGACTGCCATGCAACCACCCTTTCAACTGAAAGAACGACTGGATGATTCGTGAACTTGTGACAGTCAAGTATCTGGTGTTCGAAGGCTTGATTAAACCGGCTCCAAGGCATGTTCTTCTTCTTCGAAAAAGCGATCTTCTTAAATTCAGATAGCGTGCAATGAAAACATTCAACTTTTGGAGAACATCTGGCGAACCTTTCCATCGCGCGTCCTAGAAGAGTGCGACTGCACGAGTTACATCCGTCGTTTCCGATGATAGCCATTCGCATTTGAGCTCTCGATGGACGCTTTTTGATCTGAAGAGCTATGCATTCTATGTTTAGCACTATCGCAAATAAGGTGCTGGGGTCCTTCATCTTAGCCGCGTCACGGCCCTCTTCTGATAGTAAAGGCAGTACTGGGTATGCTCTAAGGTCAACACACTTTATGCGTCCAATCCAGCGGCCACTTACACCAGCGATTCACCAGATGACAGCTTTCGAATACCTCGAAATCATCCCACGAGTTAGTCCTGCCGCTGTCAAGAAATGGGGCTGCTACTATGGTTCAGTACGGGAGGACTCTGCTTGGTATGAAGGGCGTGGACCAGTAGCTTAGGAAGAGGTGCTTCTGCTTGGTTGATATAATGTTTAGAGTAGCATAAGGGTAGCGGAATAACTATCACAGAATCTCTCTGGAGATCATCAAATAATTCTTATGGTTTTTGTGCTTACTGTCCTTAAGTGCTCGTACACTTCAATGTTCGTTTGGCCAAGTGCATTGTGGCCAAGTCCTTTTGTTGGGCGCTACACCCTGTCATCCCATTCGCATGCCTGTTCAGGCAGTTGCAACCATCGAGGCTCCTCCTAGTGTGGGAGTATCGAATCTAGAGCTTTTTGTTCTCTTCTTCCGTAGAGTTCAAACATGACTGGCATGTTGTGGGCAGGTACGGTGCTGCACGCTACATTTTCGAAACTCTTTTCTCACTTAGCCTCAGAACACCACGGTCATTTTACTTTGGACAACCATCGAGCATGAACCATGTGTTGAATGTCAAAAGTCAATGCCGTACGAGTGGCCATGACTCGATCGAATGACTGCACGACAATAATTAGTATCCATCTTCAACACAGGCTACATCCTTCGAGATATACAGTGTCTTGTACAGATCGTCTTCAGATTGTGATTATATACTGAAACATCTGCGAGACAAGCACGTACGGCCACAGTCAGCTGAAAACTGGGCATCCCGTCCGCTCTGCCATACATAAGCAGTTGAACGGCAGATTAGTACTACGGTGGGTGACCACGTGGGAATCCCTGCTGCTGTACGTTTTGTATCCTTCTTTTTGGTGTAATCTTTGTGAAGTGTCTGACTGACTATTCGCGGTGTCTGTCGTTCCTCATGTTTTGGCTGTTGAGGGTGTTGACACATCTGATGCATGGTCAAAGCAGAGGTCGTGAGTACAACAGTCTTTCATCGTAAGACGAGAGCACTTTCGTTG
>ERZ794946.367-NODE-367-length-18615-cov-4.946444_pt1 | contig 18615 bp, 7 predicted proteins | sample MGYA00433072_ERZ794946 | MGnify/ENA primary metagenome ERZ794946 (study PRJEB30137, sample SAMN04331413) | food metagenome | isolation source: Y3 must sample point D1 replicate A | place: Australia: South Australia | collected 2014 ...
GAAGGTCGATCGTCATGCAAGCGCGAGCTTTAAAGCCAGACTCGAGGTCAGATTCACATGTACTTCAAATCATAATCCAGACGAAACAAAACATAACAAGAGGGAAAAGTAGTATTGTCAAAGAAGAAACTAAGCTAAAGAAGAACAGCAGCTCGTCCTCTTTCATTTCCCTTCCATCGCCAGACCTCTTCGCGAGGAAGGTCAGTCCAAGTCCAGACCTGCACGCCATGTCCTTGGTTTCTTCCTGCAATTTCAAGTCTAGGCATTGCGAAGAGAAAAAGGGTAAAGAGAAGACTGATGCTGTGTTCGACGCGGCAAAAAAAAAAGCACGTTGGGAAAGACGACGCCAGAAGCAACAAACTCCCTCCCTTTTTGCTCCGAGAAAGTGTCAAGAAGGAAAACGCCTTTGGGAATGCGAATCGTCATGAATAGTGTGAAATGTTTTGTGTATCGTGGTGTGTCGAGAGAAGAGTGAGTTTAGGCGAAACCGAAGTACTCGCTGCCTTGTGTCATGGCAGTGTACATCTGGTGTCTGAGTTGCTCGTAAGTTTCGTACTCAGGAAGGTCGAGTTCTGGAGATGTGTTAGCATCTAAATTTTGAAATTCGGAAGATCTCAAGAACTTACGGTTGAAGCAGGTGTGACTGCTAGGCAAACGGTCCTTGCTACCATAATCACGATGAATGTTGAATTTGGTGAACCCATTCATACCCTCAAGCTCCTTGAAGCCGTTGAGAGGGACCTTGGAGGTACCGGTAACGAATTGCAAGAGCTTGGCCTTCTCTTCCTTGTCGAAGCTGCGAACTGCGCGCCAGAACCATTGGATCTGAGGAGAAGTTTGCTGGTAGTTGTGGTAATCGGTGTTGCCCTTCCAGTCGTCGACATCAATGTCCGGCAGACCAGAGATGAGAAGTTCAAGTTCCTGCTCATTGAAGATTGCGACGAGTTCGGCGGGGATGATTTCGTGGAAACCTGTGAGACTGTTAGCACGTGATAATGTGATTGGAGTAGCGGATATAACTTACCCTTGAGGAAGTGCTCAAGTTGCTCCTCGACTGATTTTATCAGGCGATGTTCGACCACCAGGCGCACGTACTCCTGCTTGTTCTCCTCGGTGACAGGAATGTCACGACCGTTCTCGATCAAATCAACAGTTTCAGTCTCTCCAAATCTGTCAACTTCAACGGAGAAAGTCTCAAAGGTAACATCAGTTATGTCATTCTCAAGGATCCAGCAGAGGGACTTGTAGTAATCAAGATCAAGAGTCTCCATATCCTTGAGCGAGACTGGCTTGCCAAGAATACGTCTGTACACGGCTCTGCTGAAATGGCAGTCCAAAACACGTCCCTCGTACAGAGCCTTTCCGATGATGCGACCAACAAACTTGAAGAACGTGAGATGCTCAGGATTGATGTCACTCATGGGGTTGGGATGGAAGGTGGTTCTGTCCGAGGCAACAGGGTTGAAGAGGGCGTAGTCGGGATTGAACATTTGTCTGGAGAGAGCAGCGAACCACTCTCTGGTAACACCGCCAGCATCGACACCTTCCTCACCGTGGAAGCGAATGTTGAGCTTGCCATACTTGATTTCGTTAGGCGACTTGTAGTAGAGGTTCTTGAAGGAGTCCATGAAGATCTGGTCACGGCGAATGTTGAGCTGCACCGAAGGATGAGCAATACGATCCTCAGCGTTGCGAGTGTGCATTCTACGAGTAAAGTAATTGCGCTTGTTGTCAAATTCAAGCACCTTGGAGTTCTTGGCTAGAACGTCGAATGTACCGTTGAGGAGCTTGGGGTTGTTGCGGACAAGATCATTGAGGATCTTGCGATGCTCCTCAGTGAAGGAGAAGAACAACTTCTCGATGCGCGAGTCTGGCTGAGGCGTACCAGCTGACAGCTCTTGAGATGCAGCAAGGTTGGCCTCCTTGGAAGTGGTATTCTTGCAGACGACCATGAAGGATTCAATCAATGGCTGAAGGATAGTGGCCACGTTGTTCATGTTACCGCGTTGGCGGATTGCAGTGAGGCAGTCGCTCAGATTGGACCAGAGCTTAGCGAATGTCGATGTCTCGTACAGCGTCGACAGCAGATCTTGGCGGGCCTTTGAGGGAGAAGCATCAGCTGACGAGGAAGCTTGTCTGTCATGAGATCCAGAACGCCTGGGATCAAAGAGGTAATCGAGAGCCAGCAAGACACGTAGCAACTTGCTCTGGTGAGAACTAGCAGGTGAGAAATTGGCAAGAGCAATGCCTTGGATGTCAGTGCTCGTCTTGGCGTTCTGGATTTGAGGAGCCAGCTGCTGAAGATCAACAAGAACAGAATCACCCAAGTCCTGAGCACGGTGGACCAGTTCCTTGCCGAAGGTGTCCTTGGCACCAGGAATAGCCGAGAGATGGTTGATGATGTCCAATGTGCTCTGGAAGGTCTTGGAATTGCATTCACGAGCAGCAATGATGTTGACAACCAAGCGGAGATTCTCTTCCGGCACCTCAGGTGGAGTAAGATCTCTGTGCTTCTTCTTTTCTTCAGGCTTTGCGGCAGGCTCTTGAGGCTTGTCAGCCTCGGCGGGAGTCTCGGTTGTGGTCGAAGCTTCACCTTCAGTCATAGGGACGTCGGCAGCTGCATTAGCGGCCTCAGCTGCCCTTTCCTTCTCCTTTTCGGCATCCTTGGCCTTTCTGAGAAGAATCTTCAGCGGCTCGGTAACGCGAATGAGGAGAGAAGCCAGGGCCTCCATAACAGAAGAGTTCTCGATGATAGACTTGCGGTCGAGGAGAGTAAGCAGTGCATTGAGAGGATACTTGGCGGCCTTGCTCTCCTTGCCTTTGCCCTTCTTTGCAGATTTGGCTCTCTGGCTGATACTGGTCTCATGCTCGGAGAGGAAGAAGGAGCTGACACGAGGGTTCTCGTTGGCAAGATGAGTAAGGGTGGAGAGACACTGCTGGACAATCATAAGAGGCGAGATGTCTGTGCTGGGCGATGTGAATTGCGAACCAGTCAGACTGCGCTTCAGGGGCTGTGGTGTCTTCTGTCCCGACATCTGCTTGGCACGAAGAGTAAGGTGGGCAAAGCTCTTCTCCAGAGCATTGGCATCGGCGCTTCCATCCTGAAGGATAGAAAGAAGAATGCTGATAACCTCGGCGCGGTTCTGGGTGTTCTTGCAGATGTCTGACAAGATTGCCTGCATTGTGGTGCGTGCGCTGTCCTGCATGGCGACGAACATCAATCTCAGGAGTGTGGCCACACCAGCTTTATCAAGCATTTGAATGACAGGTCTGCGGACACGCTGTTCCTCAGGTTCGGGAGCTTCCTGTTCATCTTGAGGACGACCGCTTTCGCGTCTTTCACGTGCACCGCGTACTCGTTGAATGTTACCGAGCAGGGCGCGTGCCTCAGCCTGGAACTCTGCAGGGAACCCAGCAAGTGTGCCGGCATCTGCGTCCATGAGTACCTGTTGACGGAGAGTAGGGTTCAATGTTGCGAAGAAGTCGGCCATATCCATATCTCCGGCTTGGGGTACGGGGGCATTACCGCTGGCGGCTGCTCTACGACGCTGCTCGTCACGTTCACGACGGCGACGGTCTGCTGCTTCGGAAGCAAGCAACTCTTGTTGAATGTCCGGTGGCAATGCATCGAGGAACTCGCGGTTGATCTCACTAGACCTACTGGGTTGTCCAGTGCTGGTATCTTGAGTGCGTTCCTGAGCACGGTGCTCCTGGAACTGCTGCATGATGACTTCCTCGCGCATGTCTTCAGGCAGTGCGTCGAGGTACTCCAGATCGATGCCGAGATGTGTGATGTCCATCTCTCTGCCGCGGATATTGGTGACGACCCTAGGCGCGGCTTCTGCGGCGTCTTCTCCGGCAGGCTGCTCAATGCCTTCCATACTATCAGTGCCTTCTGCGGGCTCGCCGCGTTCAACTCTCTCGCGGGCACGAGCTTCGGCCTCCTCGGCCTCCTTGGCTTCACGTTCTTCTTGCTCCCGCTGTTCGCGAGCCTCGCGCTCGAGGCGCTCTGCTTCTTCCTTTTGGCGTTCCTCCTCACGAGCCTTTTCCTCAGCGACCTTGCGTTCGGCATCAGCCTTGTCCTTTTGACGTTTGGCTTCCATAGCAGGTGGAACGAGAAGACGCAACAACGAGTCGACGAGCTTCATGGCAGTGTCGAGGGCGAGGTGGCCAAACAACAAGCGGGCCTCTTCTTGCCATCGCGTAGTTGTAATTGTAGGCTGGAATGCTACGGATGCAGTAGGATCGCTTGAAGAAGATCTGCCGCTCGAATGGGCTTCACGACCGGTAAGACCTCTTGTCATTCGCTGAAGGGCACGGATGTCAGACATCCCGAATCTACCGGGACCACCGGCAATGTGGAAGACAGCAGGCGGCATACCACCAGCCAGAGCTGCTGACGGGAAACCAAGAGCTCCGGAACCATCAACGACACTGATTCTGGCTCCTGAAGGGCCAACCATCTGGATGAGATCGCTGACAAAAGAGAGCCCGTCTTGTCCACCAAGTCTAGGACGGTGTCCATGATGTAGCCAGTCGTGCATGTCACCAGGGAAAGGTAGACCACCAGCATTCGCGTGACGGCCTGATCGTTGAAGAAGAGGGTTTGTACCATCCTCGTCGCCGCGGCTAGTAGCACCTCCACGATGCGAGCGTGGAAGTCCGATTGGCTGATCTTCCATAGTGTAGAAAGGAACACCAGGACGACGCCATCCATGTGCTGAAGGCATAGCGGCAGTCTCCCAGCCCCATTCCATCTCATCGTTCTCCGGGTCGTCGTGCTCGGGTTCGTAGCCAAGGACCTCTTCGTCTTCGTCCTCCTCGTTGTCCTCATCGTCTTCGGCCATTTCTTCCTCGAAGTATTGCTCTGGACCACCCATATCAAGTGTCATGAGAGGCTCGTCACCTTCCAGTTGGTCCATAACGTCTGAACGATCGTCGTCAAGGACAGGAATGGCTCCACCGAATGGACCGCCGTGAGGAGGTACCAGAGCGTCCATGGGAAGAGCACCGTGGTGGTAAGGATCATCACCATCGTCGTCATCGTCGTCGTCCCAGTCCTCCTCATCATCGTCGTCTTCATCATCGTCATCTTCGACCATGCTGGCGTTTTCATCATCGCCGGTGATTTCGTCGATGATTTCGATGTCGTCGCCCTCATCTGAGTCGGCTTCGTCCATGTCAGAGTCGTCGTCATCTTCGCCGCTCTCGTCGTCCTCATCCATGTCCACTTCGACATCAATATCGCCGGGCAGACCTTCTATCGGGCCCATGCCCTCAATATCATCGTCTTCGTCACTGACGACATCTCCTTCATGCATGCCAGGACCACCTTCTTCGTACTCGTCGTAGTCCATTTCTTCGCCATACTCGTCACCCTCGTAGTATTCCTCAGCTTCGTCCGAGCCTGACTCATCGTCGTCGTCGTCACTGTTTGCAGCTTCAAACATGCCGAGGGTGGAATTACGGAACAAGTCAGGGGTCTCCTCACGCTCGTTCTCGTCGTCAGAGATGGAAGTGGCAGAAGAAATCTCATCATCCTCAGTAGTGCCAGGCGCAGAGACATCACCAGAGATACTCAGAGTGACACCAATGTCAGTCAGCAATTTGAGAGGGCGAAGGATGTACTTGACTGCACGCTTGGCGCCCGGGAAGTTCAGGTCGAGCTCGGCGATGGATGATGTCAAAGCGGTGATGAAGTTCTTCTCGTACATGAAGCGACCAAGCTGCTTTTGAGAGACGGTGACCATCTCGAGCATGAAGTGATTGCTGCCAGGTTGTTGTTTGCCGGTCAACATACGATAAAAGAGGTTGCTCAAGCTAAGAAGACGAGCATACTTCTGGTCGAGAGGTTCCGAAGATGCCATAGCATCCTTGTAGGCCTTGAGTGCATGTTCCAGAACGAACTTGCGGACGTAGGCCAGATCAGACTCTTCGTCGCTGGTTGAAAGCTTCAGACCGATCACACGCTCATTTGTCTTCGAGCAAAGTGCCACGAGCGTGTTAATGGCCCAGTTGGCAGTCGCAGATCGCTTTTTGGCAACGATGTCTTCGGGGTGGCTCAAACTACCAACCGGTATCAGACTGGTGAGGAAGTAATTCAAGAGACCAGAGCGAGGCTTGGATGGCGTGGAGACTTGGTATTCGGCCTTGCGTGAGAAGTTGATGAACTCGACTTTGGTGCGATTGTAGGACCCGAGCAGCTCTACAAGGCAGTGCAGGATAAAGCAACGGTATGCAAATATCGGGTGTTCTCCGGCCTTGAACACTGGCTTGTCTGACTGCTTCGGTTCAGGTTCAGTGGAAGGAGCAGGAGTGGTTTCAGCGGCGGGCGTGGGAGTTGAGTCGGACATCTCGACGTCCGAAGGAGTAGAGACAGCAGGAGCATCCGAAGGGATAGGCTTGGGAGGTTGAACCTCCTTATCCTCCACATCCTTGTATGAAGAAAGCTCCTTCAACAAAAACTGAATAACGCCGTCAGGGTTTTCAATTGACGGAGGCTTGAGATCACCAGTCTTGGTACGCTCGATAGTAGGTCGTTCGGGTGCAGTGCTTGAGTCGCCTGCAGCGGGTCCTTCTACCTTGCTGGTCTCCTCAGACTTATCAGCCTTCTTCAGCATCAGTGGCTGTGCGCCACCAGCGCGGCTCTGATCCCATCTCGCGAGTTGAACCTTTTCATTGGTGACTTCGACAAAGATTTCGGGACTGCGCAATGCCAAATAGAAGAGTGTTCGTGTGTAGAGTGTAGTGTCATAGGATCTACCCATGCCTTTACTCTCGAAAGTCGCTTGAATATCGGTACGCATGGTCTGGCGGATCGTCTCATCGTCTTCAATGATATGGCGAAGCAATAGAAGGAAGGTACTCTGAAGGCGTTCGCCTCCGACGCCCGCAAGTTGCTTGACCATAACGAAGAGTCTCTGAATCGACAACTTTTCACCAAGCTTCTTAGCAAGAGCACGACGACGAGTCAAGATTACAAGTGTACGCGTGACTGAGAGTGCAAGGGTTTCGTCCTTTCCAATCTTGGGCAGAATCTCGACAAGAGCATCAAAGACTGTTGACTTGTCCTCGTCGGGTACAACAGGAGCCTTGAGCTCGACAATGCCTTGTTCCTTGTGGGGATCCTCGAAAGGTGGTGTAACCCATTGGATTTGCTGAGGCTTCTCATCTTCAGCCAGAACGCGTTCGATGATGAGAAGCACGTTGCTAACCCAAGGCGAGGTTTCGTCCGGCTTCTGTCCTTGGAACATCTTGATGAAGCCGCCGAAATATTCGAAGTTTTCCTTGAGGGTTTCGAGGGATGCCTCAAAAAACTCACGATCTTGAATGACCAGGGCGAGCAGGTGAGCATAGGAAGCGATCTTCTTGCCTTCAAGCGGTGTACCTTCCTCAGGTCTAAGAGACATCAGAGAGTTGACCAGAGTCTCACCAATTTCGACCTTTGAGGATTGATCTTGGCCAGCCTTGGCGATAGCAGCTGTGATCAGGTCTGCAAGTTCGAAGGTGACGTCGGTATGAGTATTGAGGACATCGAGACATCTGTCAATGAGACCATCTCGAATATCCTTGCGCTTCTCGTCAAGATCTTCAACAGTCACAAAGCTCTCTTCCGTCACAATATCGGCGGGCCTTTGAGCATCATCCGATGAGCGTTGATGAACTGGAAGAGCACGCATCAGTTCCTCACCACCCCCTAGAGCATGAGAAAGAACTTCCGCAATGCCACCGCTGAGCATGTCTTGGGGTAGCATCATGCGGCGGTTGCCACTACCCAAGAGCAGATCAGCTTCAGAGCGATCGCCATCAGTGTCATGCGTACTTGACTCGGCTTCGTCTGCATCCTGCATCTCGACCGAAGGCACACTCTGAGACGCGGCTGATGGGTTTGCAGCGTCACCAGACTGCTCTTGGACAGGTGGCTGAGGTTCTTCATCAGCTGGAAGAGGGAGACATGGGATGTGATTGTCGGGGTTGTCCCTTCGAAGAATGTAATACTCCTTAGCCGCCGTCGCATTGTTGTTGCAACGGTACAGTGCCTCAACGCAAAGCTGATCTTCATCAAGGCCTTCGGTCTTCAATAAATCCTTGGACTCTGAGCGGATCTTCCACTTACGAGGTTCGGCAGCGACACGACGCTTCAGGTTCTCGCTACGCTTGACAGCATTGGACTCTCCGTCACCTTCAAGTACGAGTTTGAGGAGATCGACGACTGATTTGACGCTGTGCGCAGGCAAAGCCTCCATGACGGAAGACTTCCACATTTGGCTGACTTGGGGCAAGACAACGTTGCGAAGCTCTACCACAAACTGTGCACCCAAAAAGAATTCGCTCTTCTGGCGATCTCTAACAGACATGACAGTAGTCTGCTGAGCGTCGGTGATGTTCTTCGAATGACAGATCTTGTTGTAGAACTCAAGGATCTTGTCAATACCAGCAAGTGCCAAAGCATGGATACGCTTAGATGATGTGACAGTGTCAGAAGAAGAAGTGTCCTGAGAATTCTCCTTGTGCTGTTCGATGAGCTTGCTGAATTGCAGCAGACGAGTCTCAAGTTCCTTGAAGCCACCCTTGCGGTAAAATGCGAGCAGCACTAAAGTGAAGACTTCGCGATGGGTACCGTTGGTGCGAGTGGTCTTTCGCTCATCAACCAAAGCCTGCAGCGTGGAAGTCAAGACCACGATGTCGTACGCCACACGATCCACTTCTGACACGGTCGACGGTTGAGGAGTTGCTATGTGATCAATCAATGCGCCTGCTAAGTGCTCGGCCATCTTGCCAGCGTTCTGCTTTTGGTAGTCACTGAAGCTGGTCCGCGATGAATGCTTCCAAAGCAGCGATTTGCCTACGGCTTGGAAGAAAGACAACACGCCTGTAGACACCTGATTGGATAGAGAAGCCAGAATCTGGCAGTTCTTAAATTGACCAGTGTTGCGTGCCTCAATCTTCTTGGCTTCGACCTCTTGCTGTTCTGCTTGTGACGAACCTGTCTCAGCATTGCTGGACTGCGAGTTGCTTGAAGCGGAAAGACCCATGACATTGTCGGCCTCACTGTGGTCAAAGCTCATTCCGGAAATGTGTATCTGCTTTCTCCAGTCTTCGGGCATGTTGTTGCGCATAGTGATGGCCTCAAAGACACATGACGAGTACAACTGGCCGAGGTCATCGATCAGGTCGACATAAACATCCGTCAAATTAACTTGACCGAAAAAGTGGTGTGGGACTTGACGACCAGCATGGTACACGTGACTGGACAAAACCGTGGACAGGACCTGGCACAAGAACTGAATCTGAACCATTGCCTTGGCTGTGTATGTCGAGTTCAAGACTACGAGATTTTGAGAGCTTGGATCCGAGATAGTGGAGTCTGTCAAGTCACTAAAGTAGGTCTTTCCAGGGCGGTGTTCGATCAATGGTCTTAGCTGGAACAGGGCTAGTTGTGTGCGCCGAGCCAGGGAAGGGAGAACGAGATGAGGTTTGTGTTCCGCCAAGTGCAAGAACACCTGAATGAGCTCTCGCTGGGCATGGGTCTCATGGAAGTTGTATGGATTACAAGCAGCAGTGGCCATGTCGAGCAGAATCTCAGCACCAGCTGCCTCGCAGAAGGCTGTTGTGATTCCATGGTTGTGGAAGAATGCACTAAGAAATCTGCAAGCCACCGTTATGAAGTCCGAAGTAGCTTGACCGCCACTGCGACCCTTGACAAGAGTATCATTCTCGAGTTCAGACTCGGTGGCAGTCGCCTTCGAGCCAGTCGATGCAGCTTGGGCGCGGTCGTGGAAATTGGTGTCATCGGCATCCTCGGCGTCTTCAGCCTCAGACACAGTCAAACCCTGCAACGCGGCGCGTCCTCCTGCTACGTGCAAGTCCTTGTCTCCTGGAAGCCAGAGCTTAGCGCCAACACCCTTGTCTGCAGCCCGACGCTGACAGATGGTCAACACATTGCGAATCATAACAACGACAGCGTTGATGGTTCTTTCTTTGAGTTGAGGATGGTGGCGTGTCAGTTCATCAAACGCTTGTCCGATGAATGTGGGAACCTCAGAGTCTTCTTCCATGGCGCTGACATGCTCGGGGCTCTCGAATATCTCCAAAAACCTTTCTAGGGATTGGGATGCTTGGAACATGCGCATGCCGTTCTCGTTGAGACAGATGGCGCCAAAAGCCGTGGGTATCTCTCGCATAGTTTCACCTACCGGGAGGATACCTGGGGCTTTGGCCGTCTCTTCTGATGAAGGTCCATCGTTTCCAGAATCCGTGACAATGGGCTCGTGGACTACCTTATCAGTAGATACGTCTTCAAGCTCTTCGTCTTCGTCTTCCCTATCAGCATTTTCGACTACCACATCGGAAACGGTGATGGGTTGCTGGGTGACAGCTTCGAGGAATCCTTTGCTCAAGCCTGCTTCGGCAATGACTTGGTAACTGGTCGGCTCGTTGTGGATAAAGGCACTGAGGATGTTCATAGCGCCACTCCATACATTAGAGCCAAAGACGGAGGCGTTGGTGAAGATAGTGCGAAGTGCTTCGAGAAGTGGAGGCGAATCTATGAAGTTGCGTAAAAGACGGTCGTCCGTGCCGATGTTGTGGCCATACATGTGCGACACAAACTTGAGAAGCGAGCGCAGAGTTTGCTGAGAATCAAAAGGAATCTGATAGTCGGTTATCTTGGTCTTGTAATCAGTTCGTAGACCTCCTTGGTTCTGGGCAGCCTCGAGAGAACGGTGAACCTCAAAAGCGATGAGATCAGCAAGTACATCCAAGCCTTTGGCGTTGACCATTGCCTGGAATGCATCTCTCACTCCGTTGTGAATGAAACTCTCGAAGAAGCCAAGAGCAAGCGGGAAGTAGATTTCAGCCTGCTTCGTACGAAGCTTGAGAATGTCAACCAAAATATCAACGAAGCCAGCTGCCACGAGAACATCGGCGTTACGTTGTGGGTGTGGTGCTGCAGGGGTAAGAGTCATCACCAGCTCGAAGACGTTTTTACACCATTCGTGCTCTTGGGCAGGAATCTGCTCATCACCAAGCGTAGCAAGAACCTTTCTCAGGACGTAGAAGAGGACACCATGGCTAACAGTAATGTTAAGAGCGTTGGCAACTTCAGAGGCCTTGGTCTTGCACTTAGCCAGGGCCTCAAGAGCTTGGATGACAATGACGGTCATCTCGCGAGAAACTTCTTCTTGGCCTGAACTAGGAGGTTGGAGCATATCTGTGAGTTGCTGTGCCAGCTGAGTGCGGCGAGGCTCTTCGGAGTCTGGTTGACCAATACGTTGGTGGAACGTTGTCTCGCCATAAACATACGATAAATTGGAGATTGCCAGAATTCTGACAGCAACTAGATCGTGAACCGCCGCTCTGGATGTCTGGAAAGCAGATGCCACTCGGACCCTGTGTAGCAAATCGAATTGGTTTTCCTCTGGCACATTGGTAAGGTTCTCCTCCATAATCTTCCAGGCTTCGTTACCAGAAATTTGAGCAGAAGAAAGTTCAAAGACCTTGGGCCCGGCCGAAGGGCTTTCGGGCTGTTGCTGAGGACGGATGGGAGTCTCGGGCGCATCCGTGTTGACCGGAGTGCGCTCAATACGTGTCGAGCCCGGACCAAGGTTTGAAGTACGACGAGCGGGAGTGGGCGTGACAGGGGGCATGGGAGAGTCAGGCGTGTTGGGAGCGCCGATTTCGACAGATGATGCAGGTGCAGATGCGTCAGTCTTGTCGTAATATGTCAAGTGGACGCTAGAGAGCTCCTCCTTGTATGATAGAGGCACGTCCTTAGCCTTGACCAAAGTTTCGATGTCGGAAGTGTTGACGCCAGGCTTGACGGCGTCTTCCTTCTCCTTGATCTTAGACGGGGTCTGGCCGAAGATGGAAGTGGTCAAGGGCTTCTTGGGGAAAGGGTTGGCAAGCTTCTGAATGCGATCCAGGTTGATGCTGTAGTGGCTAGCCAGCAAGTTGTGGAGGGAATGTGGCGAAACCATACGCATGCGTGAGGTATGGTATCTCTGGGCCAAGCGCAAACACACACGCAGAGTAATCTTGAGCAGGCTGAGGGAGACGGTGTTGAGTAGGTGGTTGAGATGTGCGCTGCTAGCGTACAGGCTGCGGTTGCCACAGCGCTCAAGCAGGATTCGAGTAAAGTTGAGCACGCTCTCGATGAGCTCGCGATCTCCGTCCGCCGAGTATCCGCATCTCTCGAGCTCTTGCACCGACACTTCGGTCACTGATCCATCCTCAGCATCGCCCTTCTGTAGTAGCCGTAGCTCAAACGGCTGTGTCTGCGGGCCCTTGTCCAAAGCATAAACAGTGGTGAAAGCCTCGAGAATTCGGTCGAAACGATTTAACGGTGCAATCCAGTGGTAGAGGTCGCCTCTAGGAAAGGGCCAGTGGTGTGGAAAGGTGGCGATATGCGCGGGCAGCTGGTGCAGAGGTAGCTCAACCAGGGCCTTGATGAAGGTGGTGATGTACGGAGACTGTGGCAGAAGTCAGTCAATCAGATGGTGCTGCGAACAGAGAGGGCCAACTCACAATAGTCGCCAGATGACGCTCAGTGGCGGTCTTCTTGATCCTCCCCATGGCGTGCCGAGACACGAGCGCAAGTCTTGCGCTTCACCAGTTCAAGTGTTGTGTCTGGGTATGGTTGCGACTGATCCGATGCTCGTGGAGACTAGTCGTGGCGGCACAAGACCAGGAGGGTAGACTGTGTAAGATGGTGTGGGTAAGGTCGGAATAAGAGGTGCAAACAGATGCGCGGGCAGTTGCAGATGATGGTCGTGAGCAAGGCAGACGTCACGACGGCTACAATTTGCTCGGTCAAATGCGGGTCGACCAGAATCTCGATGTCGAATCGCAGTGAGATTTATCAAAGTGAAGGTGCGTTGGTGTCGCGCGGGTGTCGGGTGAAAGTGACGGCGGACCTTTTCAGCGGTGCAGCGCTTTCAAGATCGGGTCGTGTTGCAGAGTTGCGATGAGAGCAATGTGACAGATTCAAAGGTCCGAGAGCTGATGCATCTGGTAGCTTCGGTTGCAACTTGATATCATCGGCAAACGCCGTTTGCTGCCCGCTGCTTGTCAAAGATGCTCACGGACCCACCGCTTGCACGTCAGACTTTAATCTATCTCACAAATACAAGAGACTCCTTGCTCGTGCTCTCGATGATTGGAAGCTGCCTTACTTGGTGTACTGTATCGTTGTCTTTCTCCTTCACGCGCTCTGATTGCTGTTCGGCTTTAACAGCTTCAACAATTGTAGAGGTACTCAGAGATCTATGGAGTGATTTGGTCAAAGTTGTTACCCCATGCACTAACAAGATTGTTACCATTTTACCTTCCCTGGCTCCGTAGACTTCAAGTACCAAGCTACAAGGACATCCTTTTAGGGAGTCGGCTTCATGGTCTGGTTATCCAGATCTCCCGGCTGCGCTCAAAGAGCTGTACATTTTCACAGCCCATACGTGGCAGATCACTGGAGGTCACCAATCAATTCTATCACTCGGCCGGCGTCCGAGTTCAATCAAGTAAGGCAAAATGGCTGTTGTTTGGCGATGCTACACGTATACAATGAGTGTTTGGGCGTCAGACTAATGCGTTGTCTTGCCCAGGTTTCGCTGCCTTTGGTTTGCGGAGAAAGAAGTTGGTCTCTGCAGAACCACGGTATCGCCATCGTCCATCGCTTTCAGTTTATTTCACAGGCTTTCCGTTCACTTCAATATCGACCGTACCTTCACCAGGACCCGGATCCTGGTGCTGAGCACTAGATCCCTTTCCACGCCACGTACTGACCGCAGGAATCTTTGCCGAGTATCTCTCCTCTTGCGTGCCGTATGCTCTGGGCGAAAGTTTGATCAGCGTGTGCAGAGGGACCTCCATCCAAGGACTCTTAGCCTGGTCCACGCCCATAAAGTAAGCATAGATGCATCTCAGCACTGCCTGATGCGTTACGATAAGAATGTTTTCGCTACGCTCCAGCTCCATGATGATGGGCTCCAGGCGGATGACCACATCTCTGTAGCTCTCACCACCCAGGTAACGATAATTGTACTTGTCCTCGTCACGAGACTTGAAGTCTGCCGGAAACTGTTCTTCGATCTCCGCATATGTTAAGCTGTCGCACACGCCAGAGTCCAGTTCGTCCAATGCCTTCCATGACAATTTTTCGAAAGGCAGATATCTCGAGGTCTGAATGGTTCTCTTCAGTGTCGACGTCCACACGGTGAGTTCCAGATCGCCAGCAGATTGTTTGACGATCTCGGGCAGTTTCTGAGCATACATCTGCCCTCTCTCGCTGATGTTGGCGTCTCCACCAATCTTGCCAGTCAAGTTGTACTCTGATTCGCCGTGCTGTGGTCATTGATTAGTCCAGTAGTATGGAATCAGTGTTGTGGAGACTTACTCGTGACAGCCAGATGGAACGAGGTTTGATGTGCAGGTTCATCAGGTAGTAAACCACTCTGGACTGAAGATAATCCTTGATCTTGTTGATGATGACTTGGTGTCCAACATCAATCAGCTTGCAGTATGTGAGGTCGGCCTCGTCTTCATCCAAAGTCTCGTACACCTTTTCGTAGTTTCTGATCCTCTTTCTGAAGTCTTGTGCAGCGACCTCAGGATCTTGTCCTACATAGTCAGGAGAGGTGGTCTTGACTTCCTTGATGTTGGACATGACAAGCTCCTCGTCGTCGCATTTCGACTCGACAAACATTGTCTGAACATTGGCAGCATCGCATTGGTCTTGGATCCATCGTCTTCTCGATTTTGTGGAGTTGGTGGCATCAAGGACAGCAACAAGGCCCTCACCGTTGTCAAACCACTTCAGCATGTCGGCCACAGCAGCCTCGGCAGCAGCTCTGCGCATTCTTTCGCCCTCTGCATTGCTCGTGTCGAAGAATTCTGCGGAAGGATTGGGGGTATTTGTTCGGCGGTATTGGCCTACGTTGAAGGTTTTTGCGTCAATCGAGAGCCAGCGGAGGTAGCGAACAACTATGTGGTGGTTAGCATGTTTTGGATGGGCTGAAGGCTGAGGCAAGCTACCTTTCTGAGCTATCAAGCTCTTTCCTCTGGCCGGGAGGCCGACCATAACAACACAGATTCTCGTTTCCTGGGCCTGAACGCCGCTGCCATTAGTCTTCCTGTTGGGACGCATCATCTGTCCCTCTGACACTTTGCGCATCTCGGGCTTGTACTGCTGGCGAACATCGGAGGGTATCTGATCCAGAGCCATGACTGTCGAATTGGAGAAGGTGTATCAGTAGAGAAGTGGTGGTGAACGGTCTGCTGCGGTCGTATTCCGTGCCAGCGGCTTGCAGCGGCTTGAGAGGTGCCAGATGGATGTGTTTCTTCGGATTTCGAGACAGGGAGGTATTGGGGACAAATGCAGAGTAAGCAATGCTGTGTCTTCAGGAGAGAGTCTGGACTTTTGCAGCAGCTATGATTGCCGCGTGACTGCTACCGCTGCCTTGGTAGTTTCCGTAATAGATGGAGATGGCGGGGTTGTTCTTCTCCCCCGCGCCGATTTGCTCCGCCGACTCAATCGATGTCAGATCAACTGCTATTGGAGAAACAGCAACAACTGGGAACGTGGCGTGAGGTGGGATGTGTTCGAGAATTGTGACTTGGAAGTGCGAGACCGGATCTCCAAAAATGCACCGTCAAGCGTCAGGAGAGAAGAAATTAAGGCCGTCATTCGGGTTGCAGGTCATGACGCCAATGCGGCCAACCTCGGGTCTTCTCGGCCACATCTTGACCGCGCGGTTGATTTCTTTCTCACCAACAAGCTCTCCTTCTGTCCAGGCTCCAGAGTTGTCCTCGGTCGCAGCAGTACGGTACTCGAGAACGGCAGGTCCAAATCGACAGCTGGAAGAAAATTCACTCACCGTGAATGTGCCCTCTCGCAGCGTGCTAGCGCGAGGCCGACTGCCAGCAATAACTCCCTGCATCTTTCTGCTTGCTAAGGTTAGATGCTTGATGTAGAGCAAAGAAGAAACGGCTCTTCACCAAGCGACAAATCAGCACTCTCTCTTGGTTTTGTTGCTCTCAAAGTTAATATCTAGCCCTGGAGCCCTCTTCTCTTCTCAACAAAGAGCTCATCAGAATGACATTCCAGCGATAACGCCGATAAGCATGGGTGAGCTCTTCCGAGTCGATGCTACCATGACTGAGAACGCTTCCTCCAGCCCGCACAAAGGACCCTGGCGATATGTTGACATCCCTACTACATGTACTTATCTCGACCTTTGCATACCTTGGCTGCTTGCTTCCATCGCGGACCATGGAAAGTATCTGATTAACTGATTCAATGTGCTTCCGCTACCTTTCTAAGTTTAGAATTTTGCTCACGGTTAATCGTAGCTTGAGCCTTGAGGACAAGATTTGACATATTTCGTCAAGGATTCACGTCACACCGTGCCCTTCACGATGGTCCTGCCTACTGTAATTTTCGAATCTGCTTCAGGCTTTTCGAAAATTCATGAGCTTAACGTCTTCGCAATCAACTTGTATATGGCCCGTACGGTCTATATGGCGAATAATGTACCAGCAGTCTTCAACTTGGTTCAGTCTTCAAAGCCCCAAAGCGACATGGCTTTTCTGAAGTGGATATACAAGCTGTCTTCCCTTGCAGAAAATCTTCCTCAATTACATCACCCACGAGTTTGGTGACGGGATCGGGCGTCTTTCTGGTCGGTTCTTTGGGTTACCAGCCAAAGTACTTGAGGAAGGGGCGATTTACACCCGTCTTGTCTGGCCTCCGTTGCAGTTTGGCGGCTATCTTTCGATGAGGAAGCAACGGTTCTTGTTGCGAACCTGCTTCGCTCACACAGACCCAAGATGCCTCCAGCTTTCCATGCGGCCCCAATCTTGTCCCTCACACAAACATTATAGCGGCTATCAATTCTTGCTTGACCATATCCAATTTATCCAGTTTGACATCCATCATCACACATTGACACTGTTCGTCATGCGAAACATCTTCAAGAAACGATCGACACCACAGTCTCAGACGACGTTGCCGGCAGAAAACTCCGTCCTAACCAATGCGGATGGCCTTCTTGTCACTCCCGTACTACGCCCGGCCAGATTTGCCAGCACCGATTCCAACATCGAGAATCTCAAACAACACTTTATGGAATCACTGGCAAGGTACGGTGCTGTTTCAAAGTGCGTCATGTCAGTGCTGCCTCCAAGCACCGAACCTGCATCCCATGGATGTTGACCTGCGTACTGACCCTCGCTTCAGTGATGATGTGGTGACCACATTGCCTGCCCCGACCATGTACTCGCGTTGGGTTGAGACCGAGTTTTTTCTAAGCCCCATTGAGAAGTTGGTCATTGCTACGGATCCGCGAGCACGCCGCCAACGTCTACACCGCTTGCGCAGATACTACACCAATCCGATCGCACGACTATCCAAGAACAACAATAGACGTGCTGAAGCTCTCAAAGAACAGATGAAAGAACTAAATTGGCTCATCGACGAAACCAGCTCTCTATCTCTTCCGGAATACAATTTCCCCTGCATTCCCTCTGTCTCAAGCACATCCTCGCAGGAAACCGAATTTGGAGATGGGGACACAATTCGTCCTCTGCCCCGTGTCGCCCAGATGGCAAACGACGACGTGTCTGTCTCCGATTTTGCAGTGTACAATCGAGCCATGCAACGCTACCTTTCAGAAAGCCCCCAACTCTCGGCACAAGAGCGGTCTTCTATGGAAGAACTCCGTTCCAACCGCAAGAAATTGATGACTTCCCCAAGATTATCACGTATCACCGAGGATTCTGAATATCGGCCTGCCTCCCAGCGCGTATCACACGCCAGAGCCCGCAGATACATGGAAGAGATTGACGTCCGACCAGAGATGCGAGATCCTCACAAGTTCTCTGGTAGCGGCTTTTCAAGCGCTTTTTGATCATTCCATAGCTCTCCTAGGACAATGAAGATACCGCTCTTACCCCTAGGACACGACAATCACAATGTTTTGCGATGTGATTTCACTGGATCCTTGTCCTTTTCTCAAATATTTTTGCATCTCCACAAACACATTCGTGATATTTCAGCGATCTTGGGAGTAAGCAGTTGAGCTAAGATGCAGCCCATATTCTCAACGACTCTCAGCAATCAACTCCAGTGCCTCGATGCCGGGGGAACTGCACAATGGCTATTCAGGGACAAACGTCTGTTTACAGAAAGTTGTTGCCGTTTCTTTTCATTTTTCGCGATGCTCGACTTGCACTTTTAATTGGAATCCCGTCGTGATATCAACAGGCTCGACATGGGATTCCTTAGAAATACATACTCACTGCGAGATGAGCTCTTTCACCTGGACGGTGAGAAGTTGTATCATCAGTAGTGATGAGGGGTTTGATTTGGTATGAGATTTAGCCCCCTGCTGTATACAGTAGTCATTTGATTTTCCGCACTCTCTTTCGGCAGACGCTTGTTGGTCGATATCTTCTCGTATTTTCACAAGTTTGTTCCTCAGCTATGACAAGTGATATACTCAACTGCAGATTTTGATCCTGGCACTTCCGATCCTTTCTAGAGCACGCTGTAGGAGAGGAACGTGGTTATCGAGGCAGAATGACTTTGTGTTTTGTTACGTTCTTGGGGAAGATCAGGGGAGA
>ERZ794946.369-NODE-369-length-18598-cov-3.767675_pt1 | contig 18598 bp, 14 predicted proteins | sample MGYA00433072_ERZ794946 | MGnify/ENA primary metagenome ERZ794946 (study PRJEB30137, sample SAMN04331413) | food metagenome | isolation source: Y3 must sample point D1 replicate A | place: Australia: South Australia | collected 2014 ...
TGACCGCTTGCTTGCAGCTTGCTATATGATGACCACGAAGTGCCGCTCTCAACAGATCCTTGGGCCGATTCTGTTGGTCTACTGTCGTGCTTTGGCGCGATGATTTTGGGATACTGCCGGCATGGCCTGGACTCTGGACATCTGGCCGGAGCACAACGCGCGGGATACAGATGAATTGTTAGATGAAAAGCGACAGACGAGCCACTCGCAGATGTTGTGTTGCCGCCCAACCATTTACAATCAACCGAGCAGGCAAGCGCATGCCTCTTCTAGTTTGGTCAGGCTGCTCGATTAAGACAGAATTTGGCGACCAAACACGAAGCCTCTAGCTTAAGCATCGAAGCACCGATTGGTGGGAGATCATGAGACTTGCTATTGACCGAAGCAGATTTTCTGCCATCAAAACAAAAGATGCTTACACGTGGAGGTTCATGAACAGGAGAAATGCTGTACAGCTTCATACGAGAAAGGAAAACATATCGCATTAACATCAGACGTCAAATCATCCGCTCCTTTCTACCGCTTCTGAGTCGATCACTTGAAGCTCTCGACCTCGCCACCACCTCTGATGACAGCGACTCGCATCGTCGCTAACAAGTTGGTGGCTGTAAGGCTATGCGAGTACACACCTCCATTGAATGTGGCTGTCGCATCCTTTCCGATCGCCGACTTGACGAAAAACTTTCCTCCAGGATGCTCATCCAGGAATTCCTCAACGTCATGCACCACACCCGCAATGACCACCAAAGACCTCCCTTCTTCTTTCGCCAACCTCAAAAACTCACTCCACTCAATGACTGGTAATGTCTCAATTGGTACACCCCAATCCAGCACCCCTGCCCTCTTGTCCAGCATCTTTCTCGCCTGCTGTACCCTTCTCTTTTCAATCTCTCCGTATTGGAAACTCTTCAGATCCCAGGCCAAACCTGCCGACTTCCATCCAGAAATCAACCACTTACATGGATCATACTGCCACCATTCAATCGCGTTCCTAAAGTCGTTAGGGAAGGTATGGTGGAAATTGTGATATCCTTCGCCGAAAGTGAAGAGGGCGGTAATCAGCGAATCGCAAGGGGTATGGCGATCGTCAAAGGGTTTGTCGCCAATGTAATGGGCGAGTGAGTTTACAAAAAAGGTTGCTTGGTGGGCGAGAAAGATGCGGAGGACGGAGGCGTAGATGAGACCGCCACGGATGTCATTCCAGCAGTAGTGGGCGATGCTGATGGGAAGCATATAGCCAAGGAGTAGCTGGAGTGGAAGAAGGTACTTGTGTTGCCACATTACAATTCTGTCCTTGCGATGAGGTCAGTGGGTTGTGCTTGTTGTCATCGAAGGGCTTACTTACTTGATCTAGGTCGTAAACGTTGACGCGGCCGATCATTTTCTGATCTTGCTTAAAGACGAGCCAACCCATATGAGCATGCCAGAATCCTAGATGAGCGGCATATGGATCTTTGCTCGTGTCTGTGAAGCGATGATGGGCACGGTGCTTCGTTGCCCACCATCTGATCGAGTGTTGGAATGCTGCAGCACCCCCGAGTGCGAATGTCAGGCGGAGAGGCCATGATGCGGAGTAAGAAGTGTGAGACCACAGTCTGTGATATCCAGCCGTGACACTGATTCCTGTAAAGGAGTAGAAGAACACCGATAACAGGAAGGTGTTGAGTCGTAGAGGTGTGTACAAAGCTTGGTATGCTGCCCACACTGGCAACGCAATGAGGAAGATGACATTGATCCAGTCGATCCTCTTTGGCCAGTACAGTATCTCCGAGATCTTGTTTTTGAGAAGCTGAGTCTCCGTCGGCATGTTCTTTGAGAGCTCCATGGTGAGTGTTTGACAAACCGCAATCCAGGAACGAAATTTGCTTGGATTTATCAATCGTCCGGTCGAGTAATCGCGACCGGCCAAGCATGACACCAACACTCTTACATCTTCATGTCGTATCCGGAGGAATTGAATCCATCTTGACCGGTCAAGAGGCGAGCCTTTTCTCCACTCACTCATGCATCTTCGGTAGTCTGCCGTCAGCATATCCATCGCTTGGAATGTTCGGCGAACAAGAAAAATCCAACCCGCTCTCCTCGTGGATGCATTGCAACACTCTGATATGCTTGGGCGATGTGTTGTCGTTGCATGCGATCTTCGCTAGAGCACTATATCTAGTCAATGGTAGTCTGAAATGTGGGGTCCTCCTTGCATGAATAAAGCAGGCAAGCAAGAAGGATCCAGCCGCAATCTATTCCGGAAGGGAAGATAATCTCGACCCTGGATCTAGCCGTCTGCTTGGACCAGTGAGATGGTTGGCGGGGTTGGCCTATCTTCAGGCCTCCCGTGGCGGAGGAATGTTGCACAGGCTTCTCGTAGGACTTGAGTCCGAAGGTAACCACCCCAATGCTATAATTAATACCGCACATGCAGGTCAGAAAGGCTGTGCTGGATGATTGCGCAAGGCTGGAGAATTATCGACCAATGATCAACTGCCGTGGCTTCATGGGTTATTGTACCATTTCAATCACCTTCTTCCTCTGCCAGGAACCGATCATCTTGTCCATAAAACTACCTTCTCTGTCTGGCAAACACCTGCCTTCCCAAATCTATCCTGCCTTCCATCATCGAACATTCTTCATCACTCGTCATGTCAGACCAAACACCTTGCGTCCTAGTCACAGGCTTCACCGGCTTGCTAGGCAAAGTCGTCGTGCAAGAACTCTGCAGACGACAACTCCAAAATCTCCTACCCGACCACAAAATCCTCCTTCTCATCCGTCCCTCCAAAGATAGATCCGCTGCAGAACGCTTCACTCGCACGACCAAAGCGATCTGTTTCTCCAAACTCGAGCACACATGGCAGGATCTTGTCCAAGTCATCGAGGGCGATTTGTGCACTCCTGATTTGGGACTACAGCGGGATATTTATGCAGACTTGGCTCGGAGAGTCACGCATATCATCCATTGCGCCGCTTCCATTGATTTCGATCTGCCCTTGCAAGAGGCCTCAAGGTCGAATGTGGATACGTCGATGAACATCCTCGAGTTGGCGAGGAAATGTCCGAATCTGAGGCAATTGGTCGATACGTCCACGGCATATGTTTCCACTTGTCAGGAAGGGACGATTGCTGAGGCATTGGCGCCAATGCCTCTGAATATGTCCCCATCGCAATTGCATTATTTAATCCAGAAGGGGTTGATTGATGAAGCTGAATTGTTGGCGTCTTCTGGGCATGCGAATACGTATACAGTCACCAAATGTCTGTCTGAGCACTTGCTGTTTGAGGAGTACGGAAACGTCCCAGTCACCATCGTTCGGCCCAGCATCATCAGCGCAGCCCAGGAATATCCCTTCCCGGGCTATATTGACTCGTACGCCGCAATGGGCGGCTTCGTCTCTCTCTTCGGTTCTGGCTTCCTTCATGTCATCGAAGGCGACCCGACCGCAAGTTTCGACGTCGTCCCCGTCGATTTTGTCGCCAGTCGTATAATCGAAGAGTCGCAATTAGCAGTATACTCCGAAGATCGGCAAACCTCCACTACCAAGGGCTCTTTCAAAATCGTCCATTGTGTTGCTGGACTCAAAGACAGCATCTCCACCCCCGACTTCCGCAGGATAGGTCTCGACTACTTCGCCAACGTCAAGTCCATCCGTAAACCCTTCTGGGCCTACACGGGTCCTAGAGATTGGCGCTACTATTGGTACAAATGGACATCTCAAACCATTCCCTTGCAACTGGCAACCTGGTTCTTTGCAGCCATTCAAAACAAGGCAATGTCAAAACAAATGACAATCATCAAGCGGGGTATCGAAAAGGTGGATGCGACATTTCCGTATTTCTGTTTGCATACGTTTGACTTTGCGACCGAGAGGAGAATTGATGAGGGGTTTACGTCTACTGAGTATATCCAGGTGATGATACAAGGTGTGCATAGGCATCTTTTGCGGAGGGAGTTGTATGTTTGAGTAGTTTTAGGTGATATATTATTCTATAAACGTCTTACTAGATCAGCTTGATCAAACATGTGCCAGAGTGATTCCGGAGAATGATCTCTCTTCTGAATCAACGACTCTCTTCTTGTTCTGGCCATCCATGTCGAATCTGTACACGAAGCCACCCATGTCTGTTGCGTAAATGTGCTGGTTTCTTTTGTCAAGCTTGAGGCCGATGGCTTCATGCATGTTGCGGGCCAGGATGTCGTACTTTGGGTTGTCGCTTGCATCTTCAGCGTGACTGAGATTCTCAACGCTGATGCTGTTGATTGTGTTACCGAAAGGCGGGTCGCCACGGTCGGTCCAGTATAGCTTGCCCGCTTCCATGTCAATCTCGAGATCGATCGGTTCTGGCAGGCCATTCAGGATAGTCTCGATATCGGATCTGGATGATGCGTTCTGGCCAGAGGGCATGTCGATCTTTGCTCTGTAGATTCTACCCTTGCCGCCCTTGCTGGTACCCTTCTGTGTCCAGTAAAAGTAGCCTCTTTGGGTGTCGACAGAGATACCAACACACCATCTCATGTTGTCTTGAGATTCTTCCTTGACGTTCCAGTCACCTCTTTGGACCAGCGTCTCCTGCTCGCTACCGTCCAGGTTGCATCTCATGACTCGCAGACCTTCACGATCGCAGAAGTAGAGTTTGTTGTTCTCCTGATCCACGATGAGTTGCTTGGGAGTGTGCACATCACCCTGCTTGACAATCTCCTTGATGTCTGAACCATCGAGCTTACAGGATTGGATGCTTCCGTCATTCTCAGATGGGATGCCCATGTTTGTCCAGTAGATGCGGTTGTCCTTGACAGAGATGTCAAGGCCGTCGGGCAAGGTCAAGCCAGAAACCAGGGTCTTCGCTTCTGTTCCCGATGCTGATTGTGCGACGATCTTTCCGGCATGCATAGGGTCCTTTGTAGCATTCATGCCCAGGTCGAGGTAGTACAATGTTGGCGAGTGCAAGTTGTCGTGATGACTTGACTCCTCCTCGCTCGATTTGGTAGTGTAGCCGGCGGGGTATAGACCACCTTTTCCGCTCTTGCCACCTAGCTTTCCATTGTCGATGAAGTTCTTCTGCAAGTAGTCGACAGTATCCTTGGTCGGCAGCCCACGCTCCTTAACGTAATGTTCTTCAATGAAAACGACTGTGTCGAGACCAACTGCATCCATCATGGCGCAGGGACCAGCCTTGCCTCCAGAGAACATCTCGACCCAGACGCGGTCCAGTTCCTCAGGTGTGCTAACACCCTCACTGAGGACGGTAAGACATTCACGCTTGATGGCGGCCCAGATGCGGTTGAAGACGAATCCCGTGCTTTCCCTTCTGGCGACAATGGGGCTCATACCACACTCCTTCAGTCTCTCGACGTAAAAGGGGAAGACTTTCTCATCGGTGAAGCCATCAGTCATGAGTTCAACGATTCTGTTGTCCGGCGGCATCATGTAGTGGGTGTTCAGGACTCGTCGCTTTGTCTCGTCGTCGACCTTTTCCAGCATCTCTCCACTCTTGTAACTGCTCGAGTTGCTAGCCAAGAGGCAGTCCTTCTTTGTCATGTTTGCGAGGTCGGCGAAGGTGTCGATCTTGAGCTGCAACTTCTCAGGGACAGCTTCAATGACGGTCCAGGCATCTTTGACGGCGGGTTCCAGGTCTTCGAAAGCTATGGCTTTACCAGGTGTCGAGCATGAGATTGTTTTTGCGTACGAGGCGACGTTCTGTTCGACGTAGTGGATGGCAGCATTACGCTGTTCGGGAGACGGGTCTCGCACATGGACCGTCCAACCAGCAGCAGCCCATGTGCATGCAATTCGTCGACCTAGAACACCGCCACCAAGTACAGCGACAGGGCGGCCCTTGATAGCTTCAATCGAAAGCTCTGCCATCTTGAGGGAGATTATTAATACTATCGATAGGTAAGGTCGAGGAAATGTCCAGGAAACACTCGAATATAATGATACAATGGTCAAAGCCTACCTCATAGCGACAAGCCTCTGTATATATAGCAGGAGCGATGACGCGCCTGCAACCGTTGTGTCAGGACCCTTGAGGTTTATCCTTGTGATGACCCGAGGCGATTCGATATCTGTCGCGGACGCTTGCATTCGTCACCCTTCGGCGTACGGCTTCTCTGGGATTGCAATTTGGAACAACATGTTGCAAGCTTCGATATTCTGGCCTCAACAATTCTTGAATGTATAGCCGAGGTTATCTCGAGCATGTGAAGATGAGATCTGTAGAGGAAAGGGACCGTTGGAGGTCGGAGTTCGTGCGCACGGATCTCCTCGGGCCAAGCGGCACCGACGTCATTACCTTGCGAGAGCTCCCTCCTGAACGCAAACACATGCAACCCACGAATCAAACTTTACCGCACCGAGTGCGACAACATGGCTCTTGGAAGACCCCGCGACTGTAGGATGCAACAAGCGCTGGATGAGCATCTCCGTATCTGATCACAATCGAAAACAACACGAAGCTCTCACTGTGAGCGACCGTGACAGTCCTCGGAGCATCACCGTGCGTGTTCGGTTTGCTATTTCTATGGCAGCAAGCATGAAGGCGTCTGTTTGGTTCAGTGTTTATTCATTCAGAACAAGTTTCTAGTATCTACATCATATATCCTCTATGCCGCCAGCAATTTCACGGCCACCTGGGTATTATTGACCCATATCAAAAGCAGAATACTTGGTCGGTCAATCTGGAGACCGCACCGGGCTTCTCAAATCCAAGCTCAGAAAGCCCGTCTTTCATGCTGTTGATCAATGGCGGAGGCCCACAAAGCAGGATCTTGCTCTTGCCCTTGGGCCCTGGCAACTCGTTCTGGCACATCTCCTTGTCGATGTAACCTTTCGGACCCTTCCACTCATCGCTAGGCTTGCTCAAAACGTAGACGACTTTGAAGTTCTCTGGGTACTTTGCAGCAAACTTGTCAAGCTCGTCGCGCAGCAGAATGTCCTCCTCTGACACACTTCCGTAGAGAAGAGTGACCTTTGTCTTGTCTCGTGGGTTCTCGCAGATGGCACGGATGATTTGATACATTGGTGTGATACCGGTACCACCAGCAACCATACCAATCTCATCCGCAAGACCACGACCGTACTTCATAGCACCTTTTGGGCCTCGGAACTCGACCTCATCACCAACACTCAGATCCTCGAGATAACCGCCCGTGAGCTGGCCATCTGGGTAGCACTTTATGACAAGTCTGAGCTCTCCGGCATCCGAGTTGTTCGAGACAGGAGTATATGAACGTGAAACACTCTTTCCGTCCACATTGCCACGGATGCTTAGATGTTGACCAATGGGAAGACCGAGAATGCTGTCCGTCTTGGGAAGTTTGAAGACGAATCGGTAGGTGTTCTTCGACAATTTGTCCTTCTTGACCAAAGGCAGAGTCTGGTACTCCTGAGGCTTGAGGAAACCGGTAGCTTGAGTGATGGGCTTTGCAACCGTCTTCGGTTTGTAGTGTGCTGGCCAAGAGGCTAAGGTATGCTGTTGTTGGAAGTGGCGACTGATCCAGAGCAGCACTGCAGCTGAAGCTGAGAAACTCGCAACAGAGGCAATCAACATGCCCTTCCAGAATCCACCGTGCTGATGATGCAGCCATCCGACCATCGGCGACCGGGCGATCAGCTCGTATAGAAGGAATATACCTCCACCTCCGATGGCTCCCTCGAGAAGACGACGAACAAGCTTTTCAGAGGATGATCGAGAGTTTCCCTTGTTGTTTTGTGCTGCCCTCACCAAGAGTGGTAGCTCCTTGGGCTTCGCTTCGACACTTTCTTCCTCTGCGCCTTCGAGTTTACCGATCAGGTATTGTCCCATGGTTTCACGGGCATCAGCCGAGTGGCCAACGTCCTCGAAAGTGGCGGTTGCATCCTGCCCGGCGACCTCATACAAGGATGGAGCGCCTCCTGGATGGTCCTCGGTATACTTTGTCACGTCGTATACTGCATCGAGAGTCAGCATGGAACCTCAACCAAAGAGTGTATGGATTCGCACCCTTGCCATGGACAATGATCCAGATGTCATCCTTCTTGTTGTGCTTTGCGACTTCTTCAGCCGTGATTTCCTTGGTTGTTTCCGACATCGTTGATCAAGATGAGAGCTTTGACGGTGACGAGGTGTTGTATCTGGACAAGGTACGTGGGCGTTCCAGAATATTTACAACATCAACTAAAGATAATACACTTTGATGATGCCGAAGCAACCGACTGACCTCATCGCGTCGGAGTAGGTTCCTTCGGTGAAGCTCGCCTTCATTGACAAATTGGAATATTGAGTTTGCCACAAGCGACACTGAAGACATGTTGAATGCCTCAAAACCGCTTGCGATTACCAAAGAACGAGTGTTTATTGCTTAGCATGGCTTGCGACGCCTTGTTTCGTGCTTGTTGTTGAACAATATTCAGGCACGGTGAGGTCGCCCCGTCAGGGACCTCGGCACCGTTGGAGTTGTTCGCGAGTTAGAGTTTCGCAACTTTTCCGACAACGGGTTTCTCAGATCGTTGACCATTTTTTGTCCACTCATATCGAGCAGATTTGTTGTATTCTGGGGCGATGCAAGTATCCCCAGCATCTGTTCAATGCGGATATTGCGCGTTGCTGTGGGTTTGCTGCGATGGTAGACCGACCGAGGCATCGGATCCTTCGGGCAGACAACATTGGAAGCCGCGGCCAGTTCAACACGTAGCTTCGCGATAACATCGTTGCGTTGTTGTTCATTCCAAATTTGTGAGGGATGACGTCGCAAGAGGAGTTGCTCCTTCCTCATGGTTTGACTTGACCAATCCCCGCTAAAGAACGCCCATTCTGGGTTGCTTGAAGATTGATATAAGGTATCGGAGCAAACCACTCGTTTTTGGTACTAACCATTCTTTACTATCATTCGCCATGACTATCAAATCTTTCTTCCTACTTGGAGAGGATCCTTCCACAGCACAAGAGATCGAAGTCGACTTTACCCACGACATTGATACTCTCAAGGAGGATGTTGGACAGTATTTCGGAGTAGCTGTTCCTGCTGGTAATTACAGCATCGTCTTCAAGTAACGTGCATTAGACTAACGAATACAGGCATTGCATTCCAGTCAGGAGAGACACAATTAGAAGACCTCGCCGACGTTGAAGAAGCCAAGTCACCCATCGCCCTCACAGTAGATGGCCACGCTGTCAGAGAAGTACCCGGTCCAAAAGGACTGCCCATCGCTGGATCGTACTTTGAAGTCTACCCCGACCATCTAGGTAATCATCAAAGATTGTTCGAACAATATGGCTCCATTTTCCAGACCACAGATATGGGAAGAACAACATATTACACAAATTCGCCTGAAATTGCATCCATCTGCTTTGCCGAAGGAGATTACTGGGCCAAGATTATCAACAAAGATCACCCTCTCTACCAAATCAAGGAGCCCATGGCCGGTGTCTTTCTGTCAGACTCCAACACTGAGGCTTGGAGTGTAGTGCACAAGTATCTGGCACCTGCACTATCGCCCAAGGCAGTGCGTCACTACACACCACAAATGCAAGAGACTGCAGAACTTTCCTTCAAGGTGTTCGACGAGCTTGATGAAAAGGAGGAAGCATGGAATGTCTACCAATACATGTTCAAGATGGGCTCAACTGCTATCGGCAAGTTGGCATTGGGTATTGATCTTCACCATTTCGACAGCGTTGATGCTCCCCTCCACGAGTTAGTCGTCAAGGTCGGTGTCAACCTGGAGCTGAACAAGAAGATTTCAACACGAGGAGACTGGTACAGCCATCTACCATTCGGTGAGCCTAAGCAGCTCAAGGATACTAAGAACAGACTCGGACAACTCATCGGCGAGGCCATGGAGAACGCAAAGAAGGACGGCGCAGAAGACCTACCCATCGCCGAAGCTGCACTCAAAGCCGATTGCATCGCCGACTACCTAGCCCGAGCCATCGACCCAGACGGTAACAAAATGCCCGAAAAATACAGAACTCCCGCCACCCTCGTCGCCGTCGGTGCCGGTTTCGTTACCACAGCTTCATTGCTTTCATGGCTCGTTTTCGGCCTAGTCCAATACCCCGGAAACCAAGAGCGACTTCTCCAAGAACTCATCGACTACGGCGTCCACGATAGAACAACCTGGACTCCCGATCTCGCCAATGCTTTGCCTTTCCTAGACAACTACATCAAGGAAACACAACGTTTGCATAACCCGTCTTATCAACCCGGCCGCACAGCACTCAGCGATACCATCCTCCCCGGTGGCTACAAAGTACCCAAAGATTCAGTGATGATCGTCGCAATCCACCATATCCACAACAACCCCTCAGTCTGGGACGACCCCCATAAATTCAACCCCGACCGCTGGTCCTCGGATGCAGCAAAAAATAGACCCAAGGGCTCTTATGTACCCTTTGCAGCGGGTCCTAGAATGTGCATCGGTTTCAATTTTGCATTGCAAGAGGTCAGAGTGGTGTTGAGTGAATTGATCTACCGCTATGAATTTACGAAAGCGTCAGAGGAGGAGGTGGAATATGATCCTAGTTTCCAACTGATCAGGCCGATGAATTTGTTCGTTAGGGCGAAGAGAAGAACTACTTGGCCGGAGAAGAAGGAGGATAAGAAGGTGGAAGCTTGATCCTGCCAGCCATGAGAAGATCAAAGAATACATCAATGTTACAGTTCTGTAGAATGGGTTCGTTCATGTAGACGTAAACGTAATAGTGTGAAATGCTTACAAAGCGCACTTCACCCAGCGTGTCTCTGTCAGAGCTTTCTCACTCATCAAGGTCATTGAGGGGGATCTCTAGTACACCAAGCTAGCCCACTCAGCCACAATACAGCTCTGAGACAACAAGTAGCAATGACCGCTGGTATAACTACCCACGGCTTTCCTTTTTACCAACTCTCGGATTTTCTCACCGACGATCTCTCCAAGATCCGAGATCCTCAACATCAACAACATCGATATCAAAGATCCCCATAAAATCAGATATCAGACTAGTACAGTACAACTGCTCAGCCACAATACTAGCGTCTTGTAAAAACCAAGTCCCGCTTACTCAATCCTCCCTATCCCAACTTCCAACTTTCAGGGTCGCTCTCAGCCTTGGTACATGCACATGTTGCAGGTAGTTTCTCCAAACTCAGCGAGTCAGAAGACTTTTTGTGCCACAGGAAAGTCTATTATACTCGCCTTTTTCTGTGACGGATGGAAAAAGGTCCCTGAAGACCCCCGAAAATTCCAATAATCCCCAAAAGCATGGTATAAACTTCACAATGATCTTCTTCGGCTCCATTGATATGGGAAAGCAAGTTTGACAGGGGATGTATGGGCTGTTAGAAACCGCTGGTTTGGATGGATAGAAATACTACTCAAGCAAAGAAAGTTGGAAAGGTCTGACCTTGCCGGTTCTAAAGAAAATCAGGGCAAGAACAGCCGAAAGAGATCTTCGTGGACCCTTGAAGTTCCTGGCTACGGGATTACGGCATTGTAGGTTTGGAAGACAAGCTTTGTAGACAACATCACCCACGTGTCTGTTTCGACACTCAAGGGGTCCAAATACGCGTTCGGGGTTGGGTTTACGCAATTGGTTGTGGTGTTGATGTATGATGGGTCTTTGTTCATCGGCTTGATTTTCGGAGAGGACATGACTTGTATTCATATATGACATCGTGATGTGGTGATGTGGTGATATGTAATCTGCCATTTTGAATGACGGTGAAAGGTTTGACAAACTCTGACCAAGAGTTTGCCGAGTTTCATGGTTTCGAGTCTGATGATCTTCAACATTTCGAAGATCAAAACTTTCCTGATCCTGAAACACTCAGAAAAGATCGGCTCCTCGGCTATAGAACTCGATCTTGACATTTCAGGAAGCCCCATATTTCTGTTCTTGTCTCCCCTTGGACACCCGTGTCTAGACCTTCTTTACGAAAGGAGAAAGCCAAGGAGTTTTGTTTGAGTTGGTTGGTCTTAGCATTTCATGCAGCATCCAAAGATCTTGTTGAGAAGAGTCTTACGCACGAGAGACATCATATTCCTCGGATCAGTGCTCCGGAAGAAGGCACGTTGATCCGAACATGGCAAGTCAACACGGTATGTGAGTATGTGCTGTGATGCATTCAGGGTGGTAAGTCGTCTAGGTGTTTTGATTCTGTGACCAGCCACTCCAGCGTGGTACCCTCAAACAACTCATTCGCATAACATGATGATCTCTGGTCCATCGCCTGTAGAAAGGAGCACCGCAGCGTGGGCAAAAGCAGACAGCACTCTGACCTGCACGTTCGCGTTGGTGTCGTCGAAGATTACTGATTGAAGAGAAAGTTCTGCCGTTGCATCCATGGTCGTAACATCGTATTATGTGCCTGTTTCTTGAAGAGGATCCTGCTGGAGGAGATGAAGACTGTCCGGGTGTGTATGATAAGTCTGTCCTTGGAGTCGTGATGGCATCTGAAACTGTTCTTGAGAGGGTATCAGGGAATGAGATCTGGGTGGGACCGTCTTGAGAAAAAGATTGCGTCGAAAATCCTGGGTCGCTATGGTGGCTTGGTCGTCGAGAATACATGCCGGTCGTCATAGGAGTCGCAACCTCCCACATCCAGGGGTCGAGATTTGGCTCAGTCAATTGGAAATTTTCAGCAATGGGCGTTTGAGGAGCTGTGGCCGATGAGGTGTGCTGTGGAGGGGAGATAATGGCATTCCCGGTGTACTGATAATTTGTTTGTCCTTGATCAAGGGTGTCCCACGTTTGGGGTTGAGGGGCTGGTGGTGTGACCAGGTAGCTGGCGCCTCTCGGATGACTAGCTGATATGCTCCAGTTGCTGATATCTAGACCATCTGACTGGGTAAGAGGCAAGCCAGCGAAGTCGACATAGGGTATCGGGTAGTACCACGACGAATCCATCCCCGGTGCAAGAGGTTGCACAAGATAGCGATTCGCTCTGGTCAAGTCTTGCTCGCTTGGATCCATTGTACATGACCAAAAAAGCTGGAAAGGCGCTCAAGTATCGTTGTGACCAAAAAGTCGATGCATGAATTCCCAGCGCTTTCACTGATATGTCGTTGAAGTTGTCTTGTTTACAGATCCGAGTGCGGCTTCCGGGCGTACGGGTGGAAAGTAAAATCGACGTGGGCACGACTTTCTCTTGTTGTCCCTGATCGACGTCTGTATTGTGCTAGCCACCTGCCATGTGGAAGCGAGGTTGGAAGAGGCTTGTGCTGTGGTTCTTCTTAGGAAAGTGGCAGAAGATCCTTTCTTGTTGTGCCCGGGTCTTGGAAAGCCGAAATAGATTAATCGAGAACGATTGGTGGACACTCAACATTGGCATGCCTTCATCTATTCCCTCGTGTCCGCCGCATGAACTCAATAGTGACATGCATCCATGCGGTGTTTGGTTCCGGCCGAGTGCTGCGTTCGAGTTCAGTTCGAGTCAATTGATCCTTTGCCTCGGAGGACGTTCCAAGCCAATCATTGTCAATTCCCTCTTGACAACGCTCGAGGAGGTGGAAGAGTGGCGCATGTATCCCTGCATCTGCAGGTCGCTCCTAGGCATGTGCTGAAGTTTGTCATCTGAGGCTGTAATAGCGCACAGCCCTTTCCGGGTCTAAGTCGTGTCCCGGAGAAGCGTGCTTGATGGATGACTTTGCTGATCCTCAAAGTATTGTGTAACTCGATGAACAGACATGATCATATCGAAGATCCGATTGCGGCAGCGTGAAGACGACATGATCTAGCACATGGCTAGGGAGGCTGGAAGGACCACAGGCAGTGAGCGATCAATAAAGGAGGGTATAAGATCAGCCAAGGTCATGTTCGTTTTTTCCTGCTGCTGCGTCTGTGTACGGGAATTGATCAGCGGTAAAATGCGCTCAACTTTACCCTGCAGGGGGAGTCAAGAGGATTCGGCAACTCTTCACGGGCATATTTGGACTAACACGGTCAACGAACACGAAGATCCGGTGGAGACACGTCCGTCTGTCGGTGGAGTACTCGCAAGTGTAGACGATGCTGTCGCGAAGAAGGACAACGTTGTCAACAGAAGTTGAGATTGCAGGTGGGGCATGAACGCTCCTGCCAATACAGACAAGACCCAAGATTCAGCATGTTGATGCAGTTGAATGTCTACTGATGCCAACGAAAAGCTGATTTTGGAGGTGGGGCGCATCGCTCCTGCCACCAGCGTTAGTTCGTGGGCCGTTGCAAGACACATGTCCTGTCAAAACTCTAAACCACAACGGCGTTGCATCGCGTGTAATGCTGGACGACTGCCGACCGCCTTTTTATAAAATTGCCGAGCTGAAGGACATCAAAGCCTTGATCGGACTCTCAAGGTCTGTACCGGCACCAGTTGACTTGTGGTTTGGTTTGACATCGCCTGGCCGTTGAAACCAGAGTTCGACCCGTCAGAACCGTCAGCCTTGTACCTTGGTCACTGATTCGGGTCGTGTTGTTTCTCGCTTCGACTACCCCAGCCTTGACTCGTCAAGAACACTGGCTCTGAACCAAGACAGCAAAGTGTTCGAGCTTCACCGGTATCCTGATTGTTCTTCATAGCACAATGATTGTCACCGGGCACATTTCGGAGCCGAGGCCCGTGAGCGGGTCCCGCTGATGATTGTATCATACCTTGTCGACAGACTGTATCCAAAATGTATCTGAGAAACAGACCACAAGACGTTGATCAACTTCTCTGAGTAGTTTCCTTCATATCAGTTGCCGAGATCTGCGGCTGAATCCACACTGTCAGGATTAAGATGCGTCCACCTTCTTAGGAGGTCTTCCACGGTCACAAGGCCACTGGTGTTTGTGGCTGTGTCATTATCAAGTTCCGGGTCGATTATAGTCCGAGGGGGAGAAAGACGAGGCCGAGGGTGTGATTCGTCTCTTCCAGATCTCTTTGCGAACGTCGCATCAACCTTACGACGAAGAGCGTTTCGATCCATGTTCGGCGAGGCAGACTGACGCTCACGGCCGTAGGAGGAGTCAACGGATGGTGCTGGCCGCGTGTAAGATTGATCGGGTATCGGTGTCGGTGGACCATATGCTATCGCAGGCATGATGTTAATATAGGGCTGAGATCTCAGGGTAAGAAATGACTCACGACGTCCGTATTGATCGTATCGTGGCATGGGGACTGGAAGAGTCGAAGCATATATCGAAGGGTCACCAGAGGCAGTGCTCACAAGAGCTCCAGAGTGGAGAGGCAGACTATAGATCCGGGTTCTGGGGTCCTCATAAAGGGTCGAAGCCATGTCTGGAACAGCAACCCTCTGGGCAACATGGTGAGGGACACAACCTCCAGGGGGAAGGTAGACGCTATCAAGCTGTGGAGAACTTGTGCTAGCGCGATAGATTTCGTTATCGTCAGAAACAGCATTAATGGCCTGCCTGTACGCGTGTGAATCTTCGTAGGCTCCTGGAAGCATGTTAGATCTGATGTTAAGACGGTGGCTTTAGAACCAGACTACCTCTTCTACCGGTACGCTGTTCTTCGTCCCATATCGTAGAGGCCTTCTGGAGGTCGTTGATCATTTCCTATAACCATATTGTCAATCAATAAGTTTGCGAACAAAGATAAAAAACTAACAGTAGTAAGACTTCTGTATGCTTTGATCCAGTAGCCCTGAACCTATGACACGTCAGTCTTGACCTTACGGTACACAAATCAAACCCATACCTCACTTCCATCGACTCGGTCTTGGCCAGGACGAACAGTTGCGTCGTTTCCAAGATATCTCTGAATGTTTGCGGAAATGACTTGACGATTGATGCCATCTTTCGGCACAAACCAGTTTCGCAACAACGATCCGCTAATATCAGCTGTAGATGGTGGAATAATATTTTCAATACTCTCGAAACGTTTCGAAGCATCGTTGTCGATGACTTCTGACGACCCACCAGTCGAGGTAGAGTCAGGTTCGTCGAGCACTGCGAGGCTACCTTGCTCGAGGCAGAGACCACTGTCAGAAGATCTTCTCTGTGGCAATATTGGTGGCGACGAATTGAACTGAGGTGTCATGCCTGTTGGCGATGTCCGACCTGAAAACCTCTTGACACTGATGTTCTCAAGAGGTTCATGACCAGAGCTACCCTCGTCATATTCAGTCAACCACCCCGATGATTGAGACTGGGAGTCGTCTGAACCAAGCACGTCATCTGCCACGCCATCTACCATCTCCGATCTTTTGTTTGTTTTTCTGACGCCACGACTTCTTGAGAGATGCTTATGCTTTCTTGGACGTGCACGTGGTCTTATGCCACCGAGCATCCATTCGGAGAACGGTGAAGACTGTTTCCTTACCTTGTTCTTAGTATGGCACGATCGCCCGTAGCTATCATCCGAATGTATGAAGACTTCGACGATAGGGTCGTCAGAACTGTCGTCGTTGGCAAAGACGGACATCAGAGTTTCTGAGCTCTTGTCCTGAGAACGATTTTCCGGTGCCCCAACTATGGTCGGCACGATTTCAGGCGGCGATATATCGGAAACGGTGTTTATTCTCCGTAATCGAGTCTGGAAGCGGCCAAAGCTCCATCTTAATGTTCCAACCAGGTTGTATCACCATTTCCCAGGCTGATGGCAGAATGATCTCGTTATCTGGGCTCAGCAGGTTGTAACAGCCATTAGCAACATGCGATCCAATATGCTCAATGTTGACAAAAGCTCGCCTCACAGAAGTTTTCATGCCCTTCCAGGATCTAACGAGACTCCAGGGCAGAATGAATTTCCTATTCATTGCATCGGTGAATCTGATGGGCGTGTTATCGGCGTCCAATCCTACTTGATTGATAAGGAGTTCTGACATGGTGGTGACTTCGGTAGCGGCAGCCATATCCCGTTCGAGGTGATATGATGAGGATCTTTCCTCTGCATCATGATGTAAAGGTTTCGGAACGGGCATCTTTGCAACAAGACTATAAGTCTGCGTGGTTCCCGATGTCGTAACACGCTGAGCATCAAGCTGTGTAGGAAGATTTTGAAGTGGAAACCTAGCAGGCCGAGCTAACCTTGGTGGTGCAGGCGACGGAATCAACTTTGGCCCTTGATAGGTGGGAGCAATATCTCCATACTGTTCACTTCCCATCTTGATTGTCCGGTGAGCACTCGGTCCAAGAATTCTCTGTTCAAGACAAGCATAAGTCTCGCGGACACTGTTCTCAATAACCTCGACGACTTTGCCCTTAGCAATAGCATCGTGCTCGGGATTAACAGTCGGCATACCGGTGGTGGGGATGAACATCTTCTTCAGTGCCATATCCAGTTTCATTTGGAGCGTCTTCAGTTTTCGTAGGCATGCGGTGTAATCGTCGTGCAGAGCTATCATGATATCCTCAGATTCGGAGTCGGAGTCATTGTCTGAAGAAGGGGTTGATCGAGAGGCTCCAAGGCTTGCATGCATCTCTTGAGGGTGTACGGCACTTGGCGAAGGCGACTGTTGCGTGGAACTGTGCCTATGAGTCCGAGCAGCATTTTCTGTACCCTCTGGTGTCGTTGGTATGAGATCTCGAGTAGGCGTATCGAGAGCTAGAGGTGGTGCAACTATAGCAAGGTTGATGATAGGTCCGGGATCTTCCGGTACAGCTGACATCTGCATGCTAGCTGATGAAAGCAATGGTGACGGTGGAGTCAGAGTGTTAGCTGCGAGTGCATTCGCATGCTCGCGTTCTAGTTTCTCCAGTCTAGCTTCAGCGTTTGTTTTCTCCTCCACGAGCTTCTGAATCTGTATGCGTTGTTGGTTAAGAGAAACCTGTTCAGCATGTCTGCGAAAAAGATGTCAGCGGAAATCTCAGCGTCGATCCGACGTGAAGTGTTCACCTCTTAGACATGGCCGCAAAAATGATAACATTCATCAAAAGCTGCAGCGTCGCCTTGACCTTCTCTAAATTTCCCCTCAACAACTCCAACTTGGGCTCAATAAACGGCCAAGTGACAAAATCCCTCTTCCTGATGCCAACAGGATCAATATCCGGGAGCGTTGATTGTATCTTTGTGAAAATCTCCTGACACTGGACGACAGCTTCCTTGGCAAGTTTTTCAGCATCATCGTTCATCATTTCACGGTTAGCGTCATCTTGAATAGTCGTATCCAGAGCTTGCACGACTTGAACTGTAAGACCGATATCCGTGGAGATGGCTTTGATGCGGCCTTTGGAGTCGAGAGCGGAGCCGGCATATTTATTGAGGCCTTGGAGGAGTTGGATTCCTAAACTTGCGAGACCGCCTACGGAGACGGCGATGGTAAAAGGATCGGCCATGGAAACATAGCGATGTGTGTTTTGATGGAATGTTAGAGAGAGGTTGAAATTAAGAAATGGTGGATGGGTGGCCTTAAAGCTTACGCGCCGAGGCTGAGAGGTGAGGCTGTGGGGTTGTCAATGCGTCTGCAGCATGCAAGCCACAGACAATTGGGCAGCCATGACGGATTGATACACAAGAACCACAAACAAGGCAATAGAAGCGGGGAGAATCTTTCAATTGGTGCGCGCAGAGGACCGTTGTATCTGTCGAATAACTTTTCTCGGTGAAGAGCGATCCTCGGGGGCCACCTACACAACGAACCATCACCCGCAGAAGGAGCGGTCACTCTTACCAACCACGAACAGCCTTGAGCTTTCTCCACCAATCCCTAAGCATCCAAGCATC
>ERZ794946.370-NODE-370-length-18566-cov-4.490519_pt1 | contig 18566 bp, 20 predicted proteins | sample MGYA00433072_ERZ794946 | MGnify/ENA primary metagenome ERZ794946 (study PRJEB30137, sample SAMN04331413) | food metagenome | isolation source: Y3 must sample point D1 replicate A | place: Australia: South Australia | collected 2014 ...
ACCATCTATGCCAGACCTCCTCAGCTTTCTTTCACCTTCCCATCAATCCTTTGGGCACAATGAGCTTCCTCTCAGACTCGATCATCATCTCAATCTTCTTTCTCATCTTCCTCTACTTTATCTTTCCTCGGGGTTTCAATTGCCTTTCCATCGCTCTGGCCTTGACGCTCTGGGGTTCCGACCATATGACATATAAGCAAGTTGTGGATTCTTGTACTGATGGGAATAAAGGGTGGACGGTGGATGAGAGGTGTGAGGCTGATGTTTGGATCTTGGTGTTGCAGGTTTTGGTCACGATGGTTGGGGTCATGTCTGGTATTGCCGAAATGGAGGGGATTATCGGAAGGATGAGAATGAAGAGGGTGGAGGGAAAGAGCATTGACGAGAAGGCGACAGGAGGCAAGAGGGCGTAGGTGGAGTTGTCTTTCTTTGGCAAATTCGACTTTTTGGGAAATGTTTGTGTATTTTGACGTGGTCCATGTAATATGCAGGGTTGTGATGGAGACTAGCGATCATGAGGCCAGTTGGCAGGGATGAGCTCACTCCCCATGCTACTGCGAAGTAATGATAGATGTCTGCTAAAAATGCAGGAAGTATTTGATGTCCTTAGACAGGGTCTCAAGAGCAGCAACATCATTTGTCCAAGATCAAAATTCATGGAACAGCAAAGAGAAAGAAGAGAGTATAGATACAAAGCTCACATAACGTTCAGATTAAGCCTTCTCACCTCTAGTCTCCCTCCACTTTGCAACAGCATCCTCAAACAACTTCTTCGCCGGCACATTAGCCCCCAATCTCGCACACAACAAGAAAGCACCACTCAATTTTCTATGCAGTGAATACGTCTCCTCCGGCGGCGGCGCCAATCGCTCCCTGACCATCAGACCAATCTTCTCTCTTACTCTATCGGTAATGGTCTGGTTTTTGAAGTCGTAAAATTCTGACGCACGACCAGAGTCAAAAGGTTCGGCGAGAGTGAGAATGGAGTCGACGTGGGCGGTCAGCATGGCGTCGCTTTCGGCACCGGTGAGGTAGCCGAGTTTGATGGAAAGATCGCGGCAGGCAGTGCGGTCGTGAGTAGATGCTGCAATGAGCAGCTGCACATAGGGGGTTACAAACGTCTCTGGGAACTCTCTGGAAGCTCCAAAGTCTAGAAGCTCCAATTTGCGCTCTGAAGCAGAAGTACCACGGTTGTAGAGGAAATTTGTCCAATTGGGATCGGTTTGCATGAAACGCCATTCCATGAGTTCGCGTAGGCAGAGGCGGAGGACTTGAGTACCTATCCAGTCTCTTTCTTCTTGGCTGAGGTCGGGGATTTTGGTTACGCCTTTGCCGTGCATGAGTTCGGCGGTCAAAACTTCAGGGCCACATGCTTCGAGAAAGACTTCAGGGACACGGAAAGTGGCGGTCTCGTCCTTGAGGAGAGAGGCGAAACGGGTACCGCATTCTGCTTCACGTGTATAGTCGCATTCCCAGCCTAGCTCAGTACGAGCATTGGCAATTGTCTTGTCGAGGAAGAGGCCAGGAGGAAGAAGGCGTGATGCTGTGAGGAGAAGAGAGAGGTTGTTGAGATCGCTATCGATACTGCCACGAACACCGGGGTACTGGATTTTGACGGCGACTTCGCGACCATTGGAAGCCAAAGTAGCGCGGTGAACTTGGCCGATGGATGCAGCAGCTATGGGCACATCTTCGAAACTCGAGAACAGATCTTTCCAGTCAGCACCGAGATTAGCAGCAAGTTGCTTGTTGCGTTGCCATGGAGGCATATAATCAGCACTGTCTTGCACACGTTGAAGTACGGCATTGATGGCTGGAGGCAACATCTTGGAGTCTTGGAAACTCATCATCTGACCAAGCTTGAGTGCTGCACCACGCATGCGGGACAACTTAGCAACAAGTCTTTCCATATTGGCGGGGCTAAGCAAGAGCGAACCACTCGCGGCTGCTGCAGCGCCTCCAGTCACTCTTCGTAGGCTTTCGCCTACAGCACCGAAGGCCATGCTTGTAGCTAGACCGCCATATTGCCAGAGTCTACCAAAGCGGGAGGAAGGTACGGCAGATTCACGTAGTTGGTAAGGAGTAGCTGGCTTGTCAGACTCGAGCGCATGGGATGAGGAGGCAGCGGTAGCATCAGCAGCCATGGCATCGGCCAGCTCTTGTGTCTCCTTGTCGCTGATTTGCGACTTAGCTTCAGCGACAGGTGCAACAGGCTCAGCGACTGAAGCCGAAGTAGCGGACTCCGGCGATGACACACCCGGCCTTGCGCTGAAAGTGTCTGCATTATTGTCTTCGGCCTTGATGCTCTGCTGGATTGGCTGCGCAGAACCTTTCCTTGCAGCCTTCATCTTAAGCTCGTAAGCCTTTCTTCGGTCTTCTCTACCTCCACTATTGAGTAGAGATGCAACTCTGGGACTGTGGAAAATGTCAGTGTTGATGCCTTCAGGCGCTTCGTCCTGTGCGGGAATGGCCTCTTGCTTTGGAATTGGCGGTTGAGCAGGGTGACCCTTGGATGAGTAGAAAACATCCTGGTTAATCTGGCCGTCCTTGACATGATCATCACCACCCTGAGTATCTTCGACAGATTTGGGGATTTTCGTGCGAGGTAGAGAGGATAGTTCGACGGATGACTCCGTAGGTCTCGTATTGAAGGTGTCCTGTCCAGGTGTGGAGATGGATTGAGAGCTACCGGAGACGGAGGGAATCTGGAACTCGGCCATACGCTGCATCTTGACGGTATGATCGGCATGACTATCTTGTGTAGCCGGCGTGGGGATAGTAGAAGCACCTGACTCTGTAGGGTGCAGGTCTTTGATGATGGATTGCTGGTCTGCCAGAGGGTCCTTGGGGGCGTCCGTTACTGGTCGTTGACTGAAGGTGTCTGTACCCTGGCGACTCGGCGACGGATCGAGAATTGCGCCTTCAGGAGGTATCGTGCCGTCGGGTAGAGGATGGCGACGCGCCTTTTCTTGTGTGATGTGCAAATCGTCCTTTGGGGGTGCTTCTGCAGCAGCGTTTTCCTCGGACCTCTCCCAATGGTGATCCTGACTCAATCCTTCCTCGTGTATGTCGGTCCTGTCTGCACCTTGAATTGTCTCTTCACGGGGTATCGGTTCCTCATGTCGACTCGTCTGTGTGTATGAAGGTCCAGTTTCGTTGACCCTCCGCGAAAGGGCATATGCAGCTCTTGCCGTAAGGGTCACGCGATCTGTCTGGTTCTTGACAGCCTTTGCCAGACTCGAAGTCTGCGTAAAGAGTTCCCATTGTTGCGCGCGGATGTTGAAATGGTGTTTCGCTATCGATCCAGATGCACTGAAGAGTCTAGCCGCGTCTAGCAGCCGTCTGCCCGCCATTGTGTTGTCTCAATTGTCTTTCTATCGATATCTCGTGCTCATAGTTGAGTTGCTGTTCGACTTTCGCCCGCGCGTGTTTCTGTAGAGGATCAAAATCGCTGACGTCGATGTTGTCGAAATGCGGGCAGCTGTCAAAGCTTCCGATCATGCCTGCAACTGTTTCTTGACCTGGAATATTCACGAAATTACATATCTAGACATATAGAAGGTAATTGTGAATCTCAACTAAGTAAATAATCCAGGTAGTAAGTCAGAGCGACGCAGATTACGATACCGCATGTCTGTTGACAGCATTGACTCGGTCATGACAAGACTTCATCTCCAGTCTCGACTTCCGTCTTCTGTGCTTGCTCTCACCTTCCTTCTGAACAGGCTTCCTACCAAACCACCTTCTGTTACACTCTCTCAAAACCACCCCCCTCTCACACTGCAGGATGAGAATTGGCTGCCTCCAATTCGCCCCCAAGCTGGGCCAGGTCGAGGAGAACATACGTAAAGCAGACTCCCTGCTCGAGGGCACCTCGGCCTCCGAACTCGACCTCCTAGTCTTACCAGAAATGGCCTTTTCAGGTAATACTTCTTTCGGGTCACTTGTCCAAAAATCATCAAAATCTAAATATCATGCCCACAAACACAGGTTACAACTTTCCCAACTTGGAAGCCATAACACCATTCCTTGAACCTTCAGGCACTGGTTCCTCATCCCAATGGGCAAAACGCACAGCCGCTCGATTGGACTGCACAGTCGCCGTTGGATACCCAGAACTCACTGCAGACGGAAAACGATATAATACAGTCATCAGTATATCACCAGACGGCACGACCGCAGCAAGCTACCGCAAGACCTTCCTCTACTATACAGATGAGACATGGGCTCTTGAAGGCGACACTGGCTTCTACAATGGCGAGCTAGGCGCTCTGGGTCAAGCTTGTATGGGAATATGTATGGATATTAATCCCAAGAAGTTTGAGGCGCCTTGGTCTGCGTACGAGTTCGCGACTCATTGTGTGGATGCAAAGACGCCTTTGGTTGTGCTTTCGATGGCTTGGTTGACTAGATTGTTGCCGCAGCAATTGCAAGAGACGGCCATGCAGCCGGATTTGGAGACTTTGAGTTATTGGTTGGAGAGGTTTATGCCAGTAGTACAGAGTCAGAGAGAAGGTGGGACTGTGGTGGTCATGGCGAACAGATGTGGTACTGAGCCTGGAGCGGTGGCAGGAGTGAGCCAAGGTGTCGATGATGAAGGGCAGGAGGTTGTGGGGTATGCGGGAACGAGTTGTGTGTTGATGGTCGATCAGGGAGAAGTCAAGATCTTTGACATCCTGGGGAAGGCCGAGGAGAGGTTGTTGAAGATCGATACTACAGAGGTGAGTTTGTCCATCTGAAGGACTATCATGTCAGTCGCTAACTCGGAACAGCCGCCTCAGTTTGCATTGCGTGCCAAAGTGTCGCAATAAAGTTAGGCTACTTGTATGTGCAGTCCCTGGAGATCATGTAGAATCGAGCGACTCGGGTCGATGGGCCGAGCTTGAGAGTGCAGCACACTGGCTGATAGAGAAGGCGTCGCGCATGTATAGTATCCAGAACATCACAAATATGCAAAGAGACAAGACTCAAAAAGGTGTCAAGGCATTTCATCATGTAATTTCCATCAACCAGAAGTTTTGTTTTTTGTGATACGCATCCCCTAGCAAAGAACTAGCGCCATATTTTGATTCTTGATTGTCATTCCCTGCGTGATTCACAAGCCCCCACGATGATGGAAAAAAAGAGGGGACCCTTTCCTTCCTTCCGTTGAGAAAGGGAACACGGGCCCTAGAGCGAAACAGTCGGCTTCTTTCAGAAACAGGTCGCCAACGACGAACGAGTCGACATCGAGGGAATAGGTTGGCTGCTTGATATCGTGGGCGAGTCGCTTAGATACCGATGCGGGTCTTGCGCCAGTGACGTCTCTTGGCGTTGTATCTGGAGGGAGTCCGTTAGTCTTCAGGTTCTGCAGAGTTCGTGCGCTCTTCGAGTATGTGTGTTCGGTGCGTCTGGTGGTCGTCGGGCGTGCAGGGTCGGTCCATGTTTCCAAATGCTTCGTTTGCATCACACGTCGCGTGTCTCGGTCTTCTTTCCAGGCTCTTTCTCTTTTGATACTTCGAAGATGGGGCCGGATCAATCGTACCTGATGGTGTTGTTGGTGCGCAGACGGATCCACTGAGGGATGGGACGGTTCTGCTTCTGCGCCTTGGCGAGCTTCTGCTTGGTGCGGAAAGACTTGTGGGACTACATTGTTATATCATGTCAGCGAGACTGTCTGGCTGATCGAATGGCGCGGGCGAGGGCTCCTTACAGGCATCTTGACGGTCTTTGTCGCTGGTCGTAAGAAGGGAAGAGACGCCGGCTGTGAAATTCTACAATTCGATGTGGCAGGTGCGTGCGTCACCTTGGCGCTTGCCGAACTTGGCGGCAAATCCCGTGACAGCGAATCAGCTCCGCCCGCCACTTCTCAAGTCCGACAAACATCAATCTGCGATTGCCTATTCACAACTTTTCTGCAACTCGACCACAACACTCTCGACAGCTTTCACTTCTTCGAATCACTGGTCGCATAAGCCACTACTTCCGAATCTATCTATCATCATGCCCAAGGCAGAAGTCGGCAGCACAAAATGGCTCTCCAACAACATGAAGTCCAAGGGCCTGCAAAGGCTGCGCTGGTACTGTCAAGTGTGTCAGCGTCAAATGCGCGATGAGAACGGTTTCAAGCAGCACACCTTGTCCGAAGGCCATGTGCGCGCTATGCTGCTGGTCGGCGAGGATCCCAAGAAATACATTGCCCAATACTCGGAAACTTTCAAGAAGGACTTTTTGACTCTCCTGAGGACGTCTCATGGAGAGAAAAAGGTCTATGCCAACCACTTCTACCAGGAATACATCCACGACAAGGAGCACATTCACATGAATTCTACTAAATGGCCAAGCTTGACTGAATTTGTCAAATACCTTGGAAGAGAGGGTATCTGCAGAGTTGAAGAAGGCGACAGAGGGTTGGAGATTGCGTGGGTCGATGACAGTCCTGAGGCACTCAGACGCAGAGAGATGGTTCGCAAGAAGGAAGCCATGGAGAAGGGTGACGAAGAGCGTGAGACCCGCATGCTTGAGGCGCAAATTAAGCGTGCACAGGAGAAGAAGCGACAACAGGAAGAGGAAGACCGATTGAACCACAAATCTCAGGACGAGGAGACGAAACCCAAAAAGGCCCAAGAAGGACCCTTGTCATTTAGTCTTGGTCTAGGATCCAAACCAGCGACTAAAGACTCAACAGAAACAGCTACGGAGAAGGCACCTTCGCCGACAGAGAAAGCTCCCGAGTCCAAGGCTGAGCCTATTCTAGAGTTCAAGACTGGAGACGAGAAGCCAGCAGAATCTCCCGCACCTCCAGCTGCACCCAAGCTTTCTCTCGATCTAGGATCCAAGCCCAAGCGTGTCAACGTGTTCGCGGCTGCATCAAAGTCCAAGTCTAATCCTCTCAAGGAAAAGAAGCCTGCGCAGGTGATCGAGGAACCCAAGAAAATGAGCGCAGCAGAGCGCATCATGAGAGAAGAGATGGACCGGAAGCGCATGCGTGACGACCGTCAATCTGGCGGTGGTAAGCGACCCCGTCTTGGTTTGTAAACTATAACTCTATGTTCTGCACGTTTAGCGAGGCGCTTGGGAAGGGGAAACATGGCATGACTTACGACTGCATTATCGGTTATCAAAGGTAGGAATGGACACTCAGTTCCTGCTTGGATCAAGTCTCAGAAATCAGAGTCCTCTTCGTGAATTGTTTGAGCCAGCAAACCATATCTGCCTGCGCCTGGCGTGTCGAGCACACTGCTCATAGACAAGGTAGGCGAGAGCATAGCTTCGGACTGATACATGTCTTTGCGTCTTCGTGAAGCACGATATTGTTTCGAAGTAGGACCCCGAATGACAGGCTCTGGAGCTAGGTGTAGGTTCGAGTACAGGAAAGAGTACACGAAATGCAAGAGCAAGCCACAAGATAGACCGGTGATAGAGGCGACACCAAGATAGATGTAGATTGTCTTGGCAATGGTTAGCATATTAATAGTAAAGGATGCGGGGCAGCAAGCCATGGGGTAGATGACCTCGAATCTCTGCAAGAAACGAAATGGAGCAAAAGTGCAGTACGCAAGCAATTGACCAAAGAGGACGACGGGTTGGAGCAAGAAGAGCAGAGCACTCGTGATTGGCGAGAGCAGGGCTTTGAGGCACAAAGCAACGAAGGACAGTAGAAAGTAGACGGGATATATGAGGTAATATAGGCCTGTCAGAAGCCACGACACGTAGATGTTCATGCTGGACGAAGGTTGCGAGATGACGGACAAAGTCGACGAGGCGGTCTTTGACGGGCGAATGGACACAGCTAGCTCAGCAGGTCAATGCAAAGCGAAGAAAAGTGCTGAGGCTCGGACTGCGGACTGGTGTGGCTGACGGGTGTCAAAAATGGCCCCGCTGTTGACGACGGAGGAGCTGCAGCGTTGCGGAGAAAGCACGAGCGGACTGGATTCCTACCAGACCGATCTTCACCTCGCTCAAACGATCATCCCTAAAAACCACATCATTTTCCGATGGGCAACACTCCGTCATCTGCCAAATCGGAAAAGGGCAGCCAACCGGCATCGCCGGCGCATGCTCTCCATCACCACCACCACCGGGAGCAGCACCAACACGAAGCACGTCGCGAACCGCGACGCCGTGAATCCATCCCAGCACTGACGTCCAAGACGGCCGCTGCATCTCCCTCCCTAGACACCACTTCAGCAAGCGGACAGGCCATCTTCCCTTCGGCCTACTCTCCTTCACAGCCGCGCTCGACTCCTTCGTCTGGACACCAGCGCAATCGCTCAAACACAGCGAACACGCCCAAGCAGGAGTCGTCGCCGTCGGTACCCCGCCGTTACAAGAGTCTCAAGTCCCCTAGTCCCCCTCCAGAGCCCCGACTGTCGCCTGCCTCGCAGCCCGTCGACGTTCCTCAATCGCAGAGACCCCATCGTCCTGCGTCTCCTGCCACCGAAGCCGCCAATTATCTCCCACAACCAGCCAGCTTCTCCCGACCCCCACGCTTGCCTTTGCCAATTGAGCAGGAAGACCACACTCCTGGCTCTCCCATAATCTCTGCCGTCTTGCCAGACGACGGTCCCGAACAAGCCGATCTTCCTCGGCGGTCAAGTGTCGTTAGCAGTACTGTCGATGACGATGATGAAGAGCCCGACGGCTTCGAGGGCTATGAAACAGACGCCGGCGGTCCAAAGGTGCCTACACTGATAGAATGGCGCAATGCCAAACCTGGCGAACGTGTCTACGTGACTGGCACATTCACCAATTGGGAGCGCAAGTTCCGTCTACACAAAGAGTAAGTCAAAAACTGGTGGCGTGACCGATCCCAACTGCATGCCAGACCAAACAAGATCTGAACTGACTCGACTCTCCCAGTGGACCCAGCAAACATAAGAATGCCCTGTCGGCCACACTCCAGTTACCACCGGGTACACACCACATCAAGTTCATTGCCAACGGCGACATGTTGACCTCGAACGACCTGCCCACCACTGTCGACTACACGAACATCCTTGTCAACTACATCGAGGTCTCTTTGGATCAGTTACCTTTGGTTCAGCCCGGCAAGCCTGTGCCTGCTGGCCCCCCTCCGGTCAAGCCCCAAGAACCTTCGCGACCCATGGACATCAGACCCAAGCCAACAGCCCAAGCAGAAAAAGAAGCTTCCGCTGCCAACCAACCACAAAACACTCCCCCAAAGTCAAGTCACGAGCCTCCTGCACCAAGGTCGACCGCAGGAACACCCGCTCAGCCCCCCGCAGACGCTCCCAAACCTCGCCAACAACCTCCCTTGGTCCGTCAATCCAGCCGAGAATGGACACAAACAATCCCCGCCTATCTCACAGATCTCGACTCCTGGTACCCACCGCCATCAGCGAAAGAGGACGCCCAATCGCCATCTGGCTCTGCTGCGCGGTACAGATTCGAGCGCGCAAACGCAGCTGCCGAGTCACAACCAGCGCCTCCTTCACTTCCCATGTTCCTTAGCAAGAGCATTCTCAATGGAACCACACCGACCAAGGATGACAGTAGTGTTTTGATCATGCCAAACCACACCGTATTGAACCATCTGGCGACGACGAATATCAAGCAAGGCGTGCTGGCCACGAGTGCGACTACCAGGTACAAGAGAAAGGTATGTTTGCTCCCTACATCCAAAAATCGCGAATCAATACTCACTCTTATGCACAGTTCCTGACTACCATCATGTACAAACCGCGTAGCGACGGTGAGGAATAAATCAAAACGAATGGGAACAGGACTTTTTTAACGCTAAATGCATTGTACATAATTTAATTTCTCTCCTTTTGCTTGATAGAGTCTGCGGGATAGGTTTTCTGTATGCATCATGGGCATTTATTTCTGTCAGAAAGAGAGAGCACAGGATCAAGAAACGAACAATGACTGTTATCTCACATCCTCAATCGTCTGTAAGCTCCCTCTCCCCTGCGAGGCTCTTGAAATAGACATTAAAAGGCAAGATGCTCTTCATGAGCTCATGAATGTCCGCTGAGAGCATCGCTCCACATGTGCTCTCTTTGGACAACTATACCAACATGAAAATCATCTTGCATTTTGACAGACAATTTGACGGTAATATGGGGGTCCGAGATGGGGTCCATTTCTCTTGCCTAGACTACGTTCGTTTCCCATCGAGTTATGTTTCTATCCGCTTCTGCTCGCCTGTGTATATAGCCTGCATCTTCCATCCGAGGAACGCGCATTGTTCTTCTCTAAACACCAAGAACTCCTCTTGTTACAAGCAGACCAGTTCCCGAGATGCACATTGTGTGATCTCGTCGAGATGAGAGTGATGTCTGTTTGTGTTCTCGGTCATGCGCAGGGCGAGTCCGGTCCTCAAACGTGATTGTGTGGCTCTCATTTCTTGAGTCGAGAGGTAGGGATGAGATGATCTATGCGTACCGTCATGAGTGAACGGTTAGAATGAGCCCGGTCATCGTCTTCAGCGGCGAAAGGGGTAGAGGCGAACTTTCTTGTTTAGAGGAGTGTGCTGTTGCGTATACTGTCGAAATACAGAGACTGGCTTTCAACAAAGAGGTCAGGTCTAGAGACACAGATGTACAAGTGTCCATACCAGGTTCGCGAACTCAGATACAAAGGCTGCTCTGTTCGCTTGTCACATAACTCTCTGGAATGTACCTGTCGAAAGACACAATGATTTTGAAGTCTATCGAGCAACTCGCTGAGAGCGACCACTCCACTCTCCCCTACTACACCTCTTCAGCTCCTACGCACCCATTCCCATATCCCAAAACCCACATTCCATCTTTGTAGCATGGATAAAGATCTTCACCAGTTCCTCGATCCTGCTAGGCGACTGCTTGAAAATGTGCCCCTCTACCAACTCTGCTTTCACATTAGCACATTTTGCTCTCTGGCTCCCATAGTATTGAGAATCAACTCACCCATTCCTTTCCCAACAGCTTGTGTATAATCATCAGCAATGTAATTATCAATCCATTGGCGATAGCGATTTGCTGTCTTTGGAGCAGCAGGGTCTTGAAGCGCAGAAAGTCGTTTGGCAATGTGGTGGTAGCCAAGGAGGCAGGGAAACATTGCTATCTGCAGGGCGAGCCAGTCTTCGGAGGCGCCGATGTCGAGAATGTAGCGGGAGTATGCTGTGCATGCTTGGTGTTCTTCTGAGTTGCGGAGTTCGTCCATTGTTACGCCTAGCTCGAGGCATTCGGAGACGTGGAGTTTGGTCTCTGTATGGATGTGGGTTACGATGCCGGCGGACTGCGGAAGAGGTTAGTTGAGCCACAATCAATATGTTTGCGAGTGTGACATACTGCGGCAACACCTTCCAGGGTCTTGGCCTTGTAGCCGGCGAGCGCGTTCGCTCTAGCAAATTGTGTCTAGTACAGTTAGTCACGTTCCAACAACAGACCATTATATAGCTCACCAGGTAGAGATAGTCTTGGACCATGTAGAACTTGAATCTCTCCACAGGTAAGGTACCGTCACCCATCTTCTCGACAAACTCGTGCTCTGTGAACTGTTTCCAGACTTGTTGGACGTCTTCGCGTTCTAACAGCCAGTCCACAAAGCCGCCACTGCAGATCTTGGTGTTATTGTAGCTTTGTGGAAGTGGATACGGATTGACTTACGGAGGAAAGGGCATGATATTGAGGGAGTGGAAGTGGTTGATCGGACCGGAGCCCTTGCCGAGATCAACACTGGTCTTGATGCCAGCCTCAACATAGCGGCCAGCTGCACGAACTGCTCTTTCCATACTCAACCCATTGGCAACATTACAGGCGATTGCGGCTGTGAATCGTTTAGTCTTTCGTCAATAGTTGCAAAGACGTAGTACATACAGGCGAGTGAGCATCCAGTGCCATGCGTGTTTCTCGCAACCTGATACTTTGACTCGAAAACACAAAAGTCACCATCAGTATAGAGGACGTTGACCAGAACCTCCTTCTCATCATCAGTAGTAGCAACCTCATAGTTCTTCTTCAACGGTATATGTCCGCCTTTGATCAAAACACTTTTAGGGCCCATCTCAGCAACAGCCTTGGCTAGTCGCTTCATACCGTCCAGATCCTTGATGTCGTCGATCTTGGTTCCAGATTCCTCAAGCAATAGGAGTGCTTCGGGGATGTTGGGTGTGATCAGTCCTGTCACAGGTAAGAGTTCAGCGCAAAGGGTCTTGATGGCTTCTTCTTTGAGTAGTCTTGCTCCACTTGTCGCAACCATGACCTTCAGCACGTCAGTTGAGCGGCTCTAGGGCTGGCGATAATACATACCGGATCGATGATGCTGCACGCGGGCTTGTATTTTCTGATAGCATCTGCGACGACCTGTATGGTACCAGCGGAAGCCAGCATACCTTTTGTTCATCAGCTTGAATTTCAAGGAGTCACAGTAGAAAGATGGAAGATAATAGCAAGGCGAAGAATAAAGAGATCAATTTACCTGTCTTGACTACATCAATTCCGACATCTTCAGCACAAGCATCGATACACTTCTTCACAAAGTCTGATGGTGTTTCGTGGATGCCAGTAACGCCTTGGGTATTTTGAGCGGTCAAAGCGGTGGTCGCAGTCATAGCATAACAGCCATGAGCAGCGATGACTTTTTGGTCGGCTTCGAGGCCTCTGTCAGTTCATCGAAATCAGTCGACCATGGCTTATTTTATCGAGCTGTTGATTTCTTACGCGCCACCTGAACTGTCAGACCCTGCAACGACAAGGATACGTTTTGCATTTGCCATTTTTTGTGTTTGTCTGATAATAAATTGTGCGAAGGATGCGTTGGGTTGAATGTCGAGGTTCGCAGCTGCCGTCATCGGGTGATTTGACCGAGCCGCTTTCGGCCCGCTCTGTCATTTAGCTCCTCCTCCATCCGACCACTTCTAAATCATGAGTGAGGTGCTTTTTCACGCTACACAAAGGTTCTCAATCCGAATCTGACTCGTCAAATTCAGGAACGTCAGGATCTGAATAATTGTCAGTAAGATGAGGTTGGGTTGTCCGAAAGTTGTGGCCTGTCTTACCTCTCACAAGTTGATACTCGAAGCGACCTTGCACCTTGGTCGCCAGAGTCTCACGAATCAGATCCTGCTCCTCACTACTCAAAGACGCATCTAGAGATGCCATATCGATCGACAAAACCAGGCCCCGACTTCCTGGTCCCAAGTTGTCAATGAACTCTAGTAGGCCATCCGCCGTGAACACTGATAGACCATTGAAAGTGACGGTTTTCAGGTTACCCAAATTTGAGAGTTTTCTCAAGGTCTGATCGCTCAAGAGCCAACCACTGACGGAGAGATCTTCCAGCTTCAGTAGGTTTTCTCCAATGAGCTGTAGTTGATCATCTTGGAAGTAATCGGATGTTCTAGTGAGTTCGAGGTATCGCAGATCGCTCAACTCGCATAGAGCTTCGCAGAGCTGATTACGAGCGGCAGGCTCCAGGGGATCGGGGTCCGACTTCAGTACCAGACTCTGGAGTTTCGTCTGCAGACCAATGGCTGCATGAAAGTCTTGGTGGTCCCGTAATACGTACATACAGTCATCTTTGGCGCTGATCTGTAAGTCTTCCAAGTCAATACCTTCCTCGCTCAGAGCTGGCGTCAAGATATCAGGGGCTGAGACAAAATCAGTCAAGTTGACTTCGCGCAGCTTGGTGCATTGCTTCAGCCACTCTATCATGCCATCCAGAGTATCTTTATGCATCTCCTTGAGGTCGTGCGGTGCTTGCGTGTCACGCAACTTGAGCGTTTCGACCGCTGTACAGTCCTGCATCAGTCCAAGCCCTTCGATTCCCTTGTCTGGGACTGCAAGTGATAGAAACTTCAGCGATCCAGCATGTGTGCTGAACGCCTTGCATGTTTCGATTCCGATTCCGCACTCTCCTATGTTTTCGAACCATTGCAGTGTGTTCTTTGGCATATGGTTCAAGAATCGTGCAAGCTGACTGTCAGAGTCGTCATCGCGCCTAGTACGTTATGAGCATGATTTAGTACTTCTAAAGGGGGAGAACCCGGCTTACCATTGATAGATGTTGATTCTGTTGAGATGAGGGCAATGTTCGTGTAGCAGATTTTGGATGGTTTCATCGCCTAGGGTCTTGCCATCCCACAATTCAAGCGACCTTAGCCTACTCAAATCAGGTGCCCAACGTGGCAAAGCACTGGTAAAGACTTTGGTCAAGTTAGTCGTTTTGTATGAAAGCGTCCGAGATAGGCTTACTGTTGTATTCGCTCAAAATAGGCTCGGTGAGCTCCTCGAGCATTGGAGCAGCCTTGACGATAGCTGGGATAATAATCAGTTGGACAGCACGATGATAACGTAAGCGGAACACACCATCTCCAATTGCAACGACTGTCTGCCGCATATTGCTCGATCTGAGAGCACGGGTCTTGCCCCTGGTCTGGCTGGTAATGTTAAACCTGGCAAGAGATCCAGAAAAGAAGTTTCTGGGCCGCAGTCAGCATATGTCTGCTTCAATGCTGTGCTCACAGACTTACTGCTGGATCTTGCCTCTGAACTTGTCGTCGTCAAGTAGCTCATGGAGATCCCGTAGATCAAGCACTCTCAAGTAGTGACAATACGGGAACAACGTCTCTTCAGTGCAAGAAAGCAATATGGTTCTCCATAGGATGGACCACCTTTGAACAGCTGTTTCTTGCTCTTGCAGAGGCGATGCTTCGTTACCTCCGCTTTTTACTGGTGCATTGTGACTTGCGCTGAGGTATATTAGCAACTTTAGCAATCATTCATGAGAAACACCACGGTTACCGATAGAGATTTGCCAGAGCTCCAGAGCCAGCTAGATGTTTACTAGACACGGCACAGTTGTACAAGCTCGAGAAGTCGTTACGTGCAGCAAGCTCATCGAAGAGAAGCTGCCAGACGTCAGGAGGCAATCTCACTGCCGTAGTGACAACTTCATCGTCGGCAGACATTTTTCCGATACAGCGTTTTCAGTAGATACGAGAGCGAAAATGATGGCTAGTTGTCGCCGTCCGTTTGGTTTGGTCCTTGAATGACGTGCCTTCCTGTTTCGACGCGTCTTATCTCCGTGTTAAACCCAAAACGCGTCTTCCCACATCTATACTCCGTACAGGCATCAACTCTTGGCAGCCAACACTACAACTCTTTCTTTTCGCGTTGCTGGTATTTTGTTCTTGCTAGTCAAGCTCAGTCAGCCGATCGAAATGTCCGCTCTCAGTTTCTCCTTCTCGCCAGAAGCTACTGCCAAAGTACACGATGCTTTGATCTGTTTGGCCAAGTTCGGCGAGACAGTGTGTATGGAAGCCCGTGGCGACATCGTAAATTTCCATAAATGCATGATATGTCTTCTTGAATCTGCTAATGTTTGGATTCTAGCTCACTTTGACGACATTGAATTCCTCGAAGACCTCGTATGCTTCTTTCGCTCTGGACGCAAAGACCTTCTTCCTCTCATACAACTTTGGCTTGGGGGAAGGCGCCAGGTTCACATGTCAATTATACAACAAGGTCGGATTCCGAGTAGTTGGCAGGACTGAGCTTGGCTGACAAGTGATTAGGCTCTACTTGCTGTATTCAAAAGCCGCGTAACAGATCCTCGTGGCGGTGACACGTCAATCGAGAGATGTGAAGTCAGCGTAGAGGATAAGCCCGACAAAGTGCAATGTCGCCTCGTTGTCAGGATGGTATGCAAACATGGTAAGATTGTATCTTGAATCACATGGAAAGAACTGAATTTGACAATCCAACAAGGTGTTACCAAAACCTATCGTCTGACCTACGAGTCGGTGGAAGTATCACATGCACTCTTCGACCGATACAACGCTCCGAACGGATGGAGAATATCCTCACGCATATTGAGGGAGTACATTGAATACTTCGGGGTCAAGACAGAACAACTGGATTTGCTTGTTAAAGACGAGAAAGCTATTTTTACCAGCTTCACCGAGAAAATCATGGATGGCAAAGGTGTGGAGACTTATACAATACTTGGAGAGTCTTGCTAACGGCAAAATCTAGAGATCCTCAAACAACCACTCGAGACAGCCATCTCCCTAAGCATCATGGATTTTGATGATCTTCATGCTGAGGAAGATGTTCATATTGTCATCAACGTTAAGGATTTCAAGGCTATCGTCACACATGCTGAGACTTTGAAGGCACCGATTTCTGCACAATTTTCGCGTCCCGGGCGACCGCTATTGTTCAGATATACAGACAAAGGACTGACTTGTGAGTTCATACTCATGACAACTGGCATCTCCCAAGCCATACCCCCTGCAACCGCACCGAAAGTCGCATCGACCCGTCCTGGAGGTCGATTCTCCAGGCAGCCTTCGACAGTACCGCTTCGACCATCAAGGCAATCCACAGTAGACGCGGACCCCTCTACAAGAGAGCCGTCTATGGCACCGGTCGTGCCGCCAAGGCAGTCTTCTCATGTGCCGGCACAGAGCGTAGAAGGTAGAAACGCCGATATGGCACCTCCACCTAAGCCTCCTTCTGTCACTGGTGTGCGTGAGCGTAGAATCCTAGGCGGCACTCTTGGACGTCAGATATCCCAAGCCACTACCACTTCAGATCCAGATCGCACCAGTCTTTTTGTGGCACAAGATGAGGATGACGAGCTGAGATGGGAGCCAGCGAACCATGAAGAAGAACCAGAGCAGGATGAGATGTTGGCGTGGGATGCCAATGCAGATGTTGTGAGTGAGGGCCAGCAATTTTCTTGGAGCATGCTGACTTTTCTTCTAGGGAGCCTTCCATCCTACAGTCCGCGATGCTTTTACCCACGAGCCGCCGCCGCTGAGCCAAAGTCTCAACAGAGAGACGCAGGGAATGCCGCCGACCCAGAGACTTTCTCAGGTAAGCACCTTCTTGAGGTATCTGTTTACGTGGCTAACACTTATCGCAGATGAATGGGTTATTCGACTGAGTCTTCGTGGTGTGGTGTACCTATCACGAATTCTTGCCAACGTATATTTCGACATTGATCGAATGTCATGAGGTGATTATCCAGCTCGTCGCACACCCAGCACCAATATGCTGGACCTTGCCACCCACATCGAGCTCATTCCAGCGACCTTTGACGTCGCGTTGCTCATCAGTAGGCAAGCCGCAATTGCCGTGCTCACCCCAGCCCCAAGCTAGAACTTTGCCAGCAGTGGTCAGAACAAGCATGTGCTCACTACCAGCAGCCATGGCAGTCACTGGTAGATCTGCAGGGGGAAGTTGCCCATGGTCGTCTCTGCCCCAAGCGACGAGCCTGTTATCAGATAGTAGAGCATAAACACCGCCCCATGTGGCCTGTACATCGATCCAATCGTTGAGTGTCTGAGGAGTGCTTGGCTTGATGTTGAATCTGTCGCGCTTTGCTAGACCGAACAATTGTAATTTGCCTTCGGTAGGATTGCCAAAAACGCAGGTAAAGTCTTTACCACAGACCGCCCGAGAAACTGGGAATGATATGTCATCAATTTTGCGAGGTTGCCAGACAACACCAAGCGGAGTACCCAGCTGGCCATGCTGACCATTACCCCAGCCATAGACGTCTCCATTGGACAAGACAACTATAACATGACCCATACAGGCAGCCAAATCGATCACCTGAGTACCTGTAGGTGGAAAGTTTGGGATCTGACTCAAGGATTCTGATCTCACTACACCTTGATCAAGACCTAATTCTCCTTTGGCGCCACTGCCGCAGGCAAAGATTGGACCTTGCGTCGACGCAAAGATGGAGGCATCCCATGTAGCTGCAACAAAGTCTATCTTGGGCAACTTGAGTGGAGTGAATGATGAGATAGAGACTGTCTCTGTATCAAGAGCACACCGGCCATCACTGTTTTCTCCAGTAGCATAGACAGTCCCAGCTTTTGTGAGACTCAAGGTATGATTCCCGCCAGCTTTGATGGAAGTGATTGGGGCATCAAGTTTGTGACCCTCGACAAGTGAGGGCGCAGAAAGGTCATCATCGTGACCGGTTCCAAGCTGACAAGATCCATTGGAACCTAAAGCGAAGATTGGCATTGTCAAAATAGTTGATGTTCGCAAAAGTGAGGGATGCTCATTAGCATGAGAGAGAGTGAGCTGCGAAGCGCCAAGACCTCCCGACGCACGGCTAAATCGCGGCAAGTTCCAAGCCGAGCCACTCGCACCTGCCAGAATTTCGCAAGCCCACGCTCCCGCCTTCTGAAGACCCGAGAGAGACCTTTTCCGCGCCGACCGACCAGACGACTTTTCGACAACCTCCACACAACCAACCGCCAACATGTCGTCCTCCCAGAGCGTCCAGTGCTTCGGCAAGAAGAAGACCGCCACCGCTGTCGCCCACTGCAAGCAGGGCCAGGGCCTCATCAAGGTCAACGGCCAGCCCATCTCGCTCGTCCAGCCCGAGATCCTTAGATTCAAGGTCTACGAGCCTGTCCTCATCCTCGGCCTCGACAAGTTCGGTATGCGATTACCTATTTCCCGGAAAGACAGAAAGAGAAGACGAAGGAAAGAGCATGGGACAATGTGGAGAATGGATGGGGAGGCACACTGCTGCACACGCGAACTTGGACATTGTTTTTTTTGGACACGAATCGCTGACAGGGTTTTCTTCTACAGCCGGTGTTGACATCA
>ERZ794946.371-NODE-371-length-18546-cov-4.601374_pt1 | contig 18546 bp, 20 predicted proteins | sample MGYA00433072_ERZ794946 | MGnify/ENA primary metagenome ERZ794946 (study PRJEB30137, sample SAMN04331413) | food metagenome | isolation source: Y3 must sample point D1 replicate A | place: Australia: South Australia | collected 2014 ...
GGCGAGCTTGAAGGTCAACGACATTGAAAGCCGGCGAACATGGAAAGTCGATATAGTTTAGACACCAATGGCAGCAAAGTCAACAGAGAGCAGCAGCAACAAGCGGCATTGGCATGACGCACGAGGGCAGCGGACGGCGGACGCAGGGTTTCTTGGGATTCTTGGGTCGGCGTTCGGCGGCGTCTTAGGCCGGTCGGTTGCTGTGCCGAAAGCGTGGGTAAACAAAATAACATGGCAGAGCAAGCTTGACGCTTGACGCTCGACGCTCGACGCTTCTCTCTTCGCCAGAGGGAGACACGACCAGCCTTTTACCAGCATCATACACGCAGCAGATATTAAACATGTCTGTCCACGCGGAGCCTCCGCCTTCTATAGTCTCGGAACCGCACGGGATCAACTATGCCACCGCCAACCAACTGGGCAAAGGCGGCTTCGCCATTTGCTTCAAGGCCGAACGACTCGAACGCGACCAGCCCACCGGACATCTGGTCGCTCTGAAGATTGTCAAGTCCAGGATGGAGCCCGCGAAGCTGGCGCAAAAGGTGCGCCCCCATGGACTTCACCGTCCAACCTGTCTCCTTCTCCTTCTGACTTCTGACCTCTTCCCTCTAGTTCATCACCGAGCTGCAAATTCATTCCAAGTTGTCCCACCCTAACATCGTAGCCTTCCACCGCGCATTCTCTTTTGGCGAGAGCACCTACGTCGTCCTGGAACTATGCTCTAGCGGTTCGCTTGCCGACATGCTAAAGCGTCGCAAAAACATCACTATGCCCGAAATCCGTCGCTTCATCATCCAAGTGTCTGGCGCCGTCAAATATCTGCATGCGCGCAACATTGTCCACCGCGACCTCAAGACCGGAAATCTGTTTCTCGATGAGAGGATGAACATCAAGGTCGGCGACTTTGGCCTTGCCGCCTTGCTCGTCAGCGGAAAAGACATGGATGCCAAGCGCCGGACCACCATGTGTGGTACTCCCAATTATCTGGCCCCCGAGATCCTAGAAAAGGGAAAAGGTCATAGCGAAAAGGTTGATCTGTGGGCTATCGGCATCATCGCGTAAGTCATACTTGCCCTCATCACTCACCAGGTGGCTAACACGGGTAGATACACTCTCGCTGTTGGAAGAGCTCCCTTCCACGCATCATCCAAGGAAGAAATTTACAAGAAACTGAAAGCAGGCGACTACTCATGGCCTGAGTTGTCTTCAATCACAAACGAAATCTCTGCAGACCTACGGGACCTGGTTTCTTCTCTACTGGTCTCTGAAGAGCTTCGCCCGTGTCCGGACCAGATTGTTTCGCATCCCTTCTTCAAGATTGCCTTTGTTCCGAGACAAATGAGTCGCGCTCAAGTCAGCAAAGTTCCCTCATGGCCCAACGTACAGCCACCGAGTCCAGAAGTGCTACAAAGAGGTTACAGCGAATCCTGGTGGCATGTCTGCAAAGAATCTGGAGTTGGCGAGTATGCGCCAGGAAAGTGTTTCCAGCTGAACGCGGGCAAGAAAATACGCAGCATTGTCAGAGACATTGAGAGAGAGGTCGCTGCAGGCCGTCAGCCCGTGATTCCGATCCCGTCAGACACGGTTTATACGTCACCAAATTGCAACAGTATCGACGCCTTCCAGCCCAGGAACGCATTATCAGAAATCGCAGAGGAACGCGAGCCTGACACAAGGCAACTCAAGGAGATATCGCACAACGAGGTTCAGGCAAAGGAAAGCAGCTCGGACGAAACCAAGAAGAAGAAGGACGCTGAGTTAATGCCACCTCCACCACCGCGTGTCAGGCGAGCAGGCCCGATTCGAAAGACGCGCGCCATCCCAGATGACAAGGAAGAATCTGCACCCGAGTCGACTCGCCAGTCCTCTCGTCTGAACACTCTCAGCCAAACTAACCCTTTGAGTCAGACAGCATTCAGCGGCACAAACTTCCTTCCCTCATCTTCACAGCCTCAGAGCGGCGAGATCATACCAGTCTCAAAGCGCAGTGTGGACGCGAGTTTAGCACGACGCCCAAGAGCACCACGGAAGAACTTGTCCGACCGTGAAATCCCAGCTTTGGCGGACGCAATACGTGACGACTTGGAAATTGCTCCGAAAACATTGGCAACCAGAAGCTCACGATCAAGGTCGAAACAACCCAGCCAAGAAGTCGTCGAGATTTTTGATGAGCAGGAGAATATAGCCAGACCGGTCCTTCCGCCTCCTCCAGCCATGACTGCAAAACTCCCTGTACTAAGGAGAAAAATGCTGGAGTCAACTTCAGCCTTCCCTGGATCTGACCCAACCGCAGTCCTGCAGCGTTTGAGCACATTCCGTGACAATCTGGCCGCTGCCTTGGAGAGGAAGCATCTAGCACCTTCCAGACGTGTTCCACAACAACCATCAAAACCACTTCCTTTCGTAAGCCGATGGGTGGATTACAGCAAGAAGCATGGAGTTGGATATGTCTTGGACGATGGCACAGTAGGATGTGTCATCAATGGTTCCGCGGCAAGCGGCACCCCTGTAACCCATGTGGCAGTCAAGAATGGAGAACGCTGGCTCGCTCGCATAGGAAAGCGTTTTGAGCATTTGGAACGCGTTCCATTCAGGATATTTGAAGACCATGGTTCCAACGGTTTGGAAAGGCTTGATCTTGCAACAAGAGACGAGAAGACGAGGGAACGACTTCGAATGCTCCGAGTGTTGTGGGTGAAGTTTGGCCGATACATGAGCCAGACACTCAATGCAACCGAGACGGCAGACTGTGCAGACGACGAATCAGATGCGGAGTCGGACTTGCTCTTTGTTCGATTCTATCAGAGATCAGGCAACGTCGGCATCTGGGGTTTCTCGGACGGCTGTGTACAGGTATGTTTGAAGCGTGATGACACTGCTAAAGAAGATGCTTACGCAAGATACAGCTTCACTTCCCTGATCACACGAAATTCGTTCTGTCTGCCGATGGTTTGCACACATCTGCAACGCTTGTGCCCGTAGAAGGAGTACGTGCAATAGAAGAGAAGCACGACTTACCAACAAAATTGCTCAGAGACCGCCAAACTTTGGTACATTCTATTCATGCACTGCTGTATGGCTCTCAGCCGGGGCGTGGGCAGAAGCTTTTTGCGGACATGGTGCAAGCCAACATGGTTGAAGAAAAGATGCTGCTCTTACTTCAAGTACTTGACCAGTGGATAGAAGGCGGCGGTCTCGGCTGTACTGGTGTTGGAGAAGAACGTCTGCAGTGGCAAGGTTCCTGGGTCAATGAGCACGCACGTAAGATTGACTGGGTAACGGTGGGGAGGCTTGGAGGTGACGAGGTAAGGTCGTAACGATCAAGGCCTTGTTGATTTTCTGTTTCGTTTCTTTAATACCACTTTGGTGCGGATAGCGAGGCGTTTTGAGGAGGCTGGGCTTTGGCAGGACAGTTTTGATTCGTTTCTTGTTGGATACCTATGATCGCAGCCATGAATTTTTGTCTAGCAATGCATAAGAGGCGAATGAGTATTTCGGGATTTCAGTAAGAATGTTTCCAGAATGCAGGTGCCTAAAGAAACGTCAAGACTTGGAAAAAGTGTACTGCTGTATGGCTTAGCATTGGGACATTGCGCGTACAAATACGGCGTACGGCTGGGGTTAGTAAGCCGGTAACAAGCACATGGCGTTTCTTAAGCAGCATCTCGCGGCAGCGTCGTGGGCTGAGAGAGCTGCATAAGAAAGTGTGTCTGTTCGCTAGCGGCTCGTCGATCCTCTCGGCACCGGTCGGCGCGCCATGACGCATCGTGGCTGGTGCTCGTTCCGTGGGCGTGGAGCAACTTGGGCTTCGATGGCAGTGGCCTCCAATCTTAGCCAGATTACAACCAATTCTTGAACACGACCGTCTTGTGTCGCTTCCGCTCATATTCTTTGCTTGGATACCGCCATCGTCCAGCATACTCACAGCGTTGGCTCACCCGACACGAGCTACGACTGCCCTCCATCATTAGATCAGGCCCACTATGGTGAGCGGTTCCCGGCTGCATCGTCACGCTGCGCCAATTCACTGACTGTATCTCGCAGGCCGTAACCAAACGTGCCGGAAGAAAGAAGGATGCCGCTGCCGCACAACCAGGAGCCTCGGGCGGAAAGCCTCAGGTCAGAAAGGCGGCCTTCGAATCGACAAAGAAGAAGGAGGTCGGAGTCTCGGATCTCACCCTCATCAGCAAGATCTCCAATGAAGCCATCAACGAGAACTTGAAGAAGCGATTCGAAAATGGCGAGATTTACGTATGCGCGCCTCGACATTGGACATGCTCGATCAGACGCTGATAGTGATTCTGTGCAGACGTACATCGGCCACGTGCTGGTGTCGGTGAATCCATTCAGAGACCGTAAGAAGCCCCTCATGCTACCTGATTTTCTAGAGTGCTGACCTGCCTGCTCCAGTGGGTATCTATACCGACAAGGTGCTCGATAGCTACAAGGGAAAGAACAGATTAGAAGTGCGTGCCCCCAGTCATGGTATCGGTACGGTGCTGATTACCTATAGGTCGCTCCTCACGTCTTCGCCATCGCCGAGTCCTCCTACTACAACATGAACGCGTACAAAGAGAACCAATGTATCATCATCTCAGGAGAGTCCGGAGCCGGAAAGACCGAAGCGGCTAAGCGTATCATGCAATACATCGCCAACGTGTCTGGCGGCAGCAACTCATCTATCCAAGAGACCAAAGACATGGTTTTGGCCACAAATCCACTGCTCGAGTCGTTCGGAAACGCAAAAACGCTGCGCAATAACAACTCTTCACGATTTGGAAAATACCTCGAGATTCAATTCAACGCTCAAGGCGAGCCTGTCGGAGCCAATATCACCAACTATCTACTGGAAAAGTCAAGAGTCGTTGGGCAAATTATGAACGAGAGAAACTTTCACATCTTCTACCAGTTCACCAAGGCGTGTTCGGAGAACTACAGACAAACCTTTGGCATTCAGCAACCTCAGTCTTACGTCTACACCAGCGCGTCCAAGTGCTACGATGTTCAAGGGATTGATGACCATGCCGAATTCCAGGACACGTTAAACTCCATGAAGGTTATTGGTCTGTCCCAGGCTGAGCAAGACGACATCTTCCGCATGCTTGCTGCAATTCTTTGGCTCGGAAACTGTACCTTCGGAGAGGACGACCAAGGAAATGCTGCGATCGCTGATCAGTCTGTGGTTGACTTTGTTGCTTATCTTCTGGAGGTTGATTCGGCTCACGTCAACAAGGCCTTGACAATCAGAGTCATGGAGACCAGTCGTGGTGGTAGAAGAGGATCAGTCTACGATGTGCCTCTCAACCCGGCGCAAGCCACCTCTGTTCGAGACGCGTTGGCCAAGGCCATTTATTACAATTTGTTCGACTGGATCGTCCAAAGAGTCAACCAGTCGCTGCGCGCAAAGGGTGCCATCTCTCACTCAGTTGGTATTCTTGACATCTACGGATTCGAGATCTTCGAGCGCAACAGTTTTGAACAACTGTGTATCAACTACGTCAACGAGAAGTTGCAACAGATTTTCATCCAACTGACTCTCAAGGCCGAGCAAGAAGAGTATGAGCGCGAGCAAATTACCTGGACTCCTATCAAATACTTCGACAACAAGGTTGTGTGTGAACTGATCGAAGAGAAGAGACCTCCTGGTGTATTCGCAGCCTTGAACGATGCTTGTGCGACTGCCCATGCTGATCCCGCAGCTGCGGACGGCACATTTGTGCAGCGATTGAACGCTTTATCCTCAAACCCCAACTTCCAGCCGAGACAAGGTCAGTTCGTCATCAAGCATTATGCTGGTGATGTCGCATACGCTGTCGAGGGAATGACGGACAAGAACAAGGATCAGCTGTTGAAGGACATCCTCAACCTCTGTGGGCAGAGCTCGAACAATTTCGTTCACACTCTCTTCCCTAACCAAGTCGACCAAGATAACAAGCGCAGACCGCCCACCGCTGGCGACAGAATCAAGGCTTCTGCCAATGACCTGGTTTCGACCTTAATGAAAGCATCGCCGTCCTATATTCGTACAATCAAGCCCAACGAAAACAAGTCGCCTACCGAGTACAACACTGGAAACGTCATGCATCAGATCAAATATCTCGGTCTCCAAGAAAACGTTCGTATTCGACGTGCTGGTTTTGCCTACAGACAGACATTCGACAAGTTCGTGGAACGCTTCTACCTTCTCTCGCCAAAGACAAGTTATGCAGGAGATTACACTTGGACAGGAGATGCCAAATCTGGTGTTAAGCAGATTCTCAAAGATAGCAGTATCCCTGTCGAAGAGTATCAGATGGGTGTTACAAAGGCCTTCATCAAAACTCCGGAAACTCTGTTCGCGCTCGAGACCATGCGTGATAGATACTGGCACAACATGGCCATCAGAATCCAGCGAGCCTGGCGCAATTATCTGCGCTACAGGATAGAATGTGCAACACGTATTCAGCGATTCTGGAGGCGTAAGACTGGTGGAATGGAATTCATCCAACTGCGCGATCAAGGCCACCAAGTACTTGCTGGTCGCAAGGAGCGTAGACGTTACTCTCTTATCGGCTACAGAAGATTCATGGGAGACTACCTCGGCATTGGGAACAACGGTGGATCTGGTGAGATGATAAGAAGTTCGATCCATCTCCCCAGTTCCGATCAGGTACTCTTCTCTTGTCGCTGCGAGCTGCTTGTATCCAAGCTTGGTCGCTCTAGCAAGCCAGAGCCACGATTCCTTATCTTGACCAACAAAAACGTATATCTTGTCAAGCAAGCCATCGTCAACAAGCAACTACAAATCATGGCCGAGCGTACCATCGCCATTGGTGCCATCAAGTTTGTCAGTGCCTCTACGCTGAAGGACGATTGGTTCTCGATTGGTGCTGGATCTGCTCAAGAGCCTGACCCTCTAGTAAACTGCATCTTCAAAACCGAATTCTTCACTATGTTGAAGCAGGCATCGCGCGGCACTGTGGATGTCCGTATCGCTGAGACAATCAGTTACAACAAGAAGCCGGGTAAACTTGCAACAGTCAAGGTTATCAAGGACCAGACCGTTGCTCGTGATGACCTCTACAAGAGTGGTACTGTTCATACAGGACCAGGTGAACCTCCCAACTCTGTATCGAAGCCGACTCCTAAGGCCAAGTCTATTCCTGGCAAACCTATCACTAGCGGTAAGCTTCTGAGGCCTGGAGGTCCTGGTGGTCAACCTTCGAAACTTGCAGCTCGTCCGGTACCTCAATCTCGACCAGTGCCACAAGCTCGACCTCTACCAAGTGGGAACCAGAATCAAGGATTGCCAGCAGGATTACCAACGTCGACAGTATCAACGCCAGCGGCTGCTGCCGCGGCTGTACAAGCAGCATTGCAACCGATGCAACAAAAGCCAGTTCCCGCGCCAGTCGCAGCACTCAACGGATCTGGACATGCACGTACTCCGTCCGCAGGCTCTGCACGCGCTCCTCCTCCACCCCCGCCACCCGCTGTCGCCGCGCCGCCTAAAGACCCACAGTTCAAAGCCATGTACGATTTTGCTGGACAAACGAGCGGTGAACTGAGTCTCACTAAGGACGAGATCATTCTGGTAACACAAAAGGAAAACAATGGTATGTCTCAAATATCTATCCTTCAGAAGGAAGCTAATGTATAATCAGGTTGGTGGCTCGCGAAACGAATGGATGGTTCTGCATCAGGGTGGGCACCGTCAGCATATCTGGAAGAAGTGGTAGCTAAGCCAGCACCTCCACCTCCGCCGCCGGTCCAGGCGCGGTCAATGCCACCAGCACCACCAAAAGCCAACGGCGCCGTAACCGGAAAGAAGATGCCGCCCCCTCCACCAGCAAAGCGACCAGCGGGTCGCAAACCAGCACCTCCTGCGCCAGGAGGTAGTGGCAGCGGTACAGACAGCGGCACATCTACACCACCAGCAGGCGGCTTGGCGGGAGGATTGGCAGAAGCATTGAGAGCGAGATCAAAGGCAATGAGACAAAACGACGAGGAGGATTGGTAGACGTCGAGTGGGCGTGTTTGATGGTCGTAAATTGGTAGTTACAAGAAGATACATTCTATTATACAACCCAAAGAGCAATCACTTTCTGGGGGCAGCGGAGGGCTTGCGCGCAGCAGCCTCGGAAGGCAAGAGACTACCAATCTTTCTAAGAAGCTTTGTCGAGTCCTTGTTGAGATATGTCGAATTGCGCGAGATGGTGCGGGCGATCTCGTTCAAGACCCTGTTCTTATGCGGCGCGGCCTCGAGGTCGGGGTATGCGCCACGGACAAACTTGTCGAAGATAACATTCTGGCTGGTGGAAGGGATGGCGGAGAATTCAAAGCCCCCCTTCTTGATTGTTGCGAGAACATCAGCCTTTTCCTGCTCGTCCTTGAAAGAGACAAGCTCTCCCTTGATCATGCGTTTGGCAATGTCGGGGGCGTAACGGAATTCGTCTTGTGTGGCTTCGGCGACAATCTTGATGCGGTCCTCGAGCACACCGGCAAAGTTTCCAGCAGCTATGGTGGCACCTCCCTGCCCAAGCTTGAGATACTCATCGCGAGTGACGGTTTCGGGTTCGAAAGGTACAGCTGTGACGTCTTGCTTGTCGAATTGCTCGAGAATGGTGAGCTCGTTGGCTGTCGAATCACCCATAGGATCGCGACCCAGTTCGTCGTTGGCGTCTACGTCCTCGTCTTCGTCTTCGACCAACTCTTCATTTCCCTCGGCGTCTTCGAGCACGACTTCTCCACCGTCATTGGGGTCCGAGACGGCACCTGAGGGCGAATGCTCAGATCTCATCTCTCTGGGGGCTCGACCGGCGCGGACTGGACGACCGGGACTTTGGGAGAAGGCACTCTCGCGACCCACTGGTTCGTTGGCGCCCATTTGGCCGGTTCCACCGACAGCCTCTGGGTCGACGTCTTTCGATTGCGTAGAGGGGTAACGACTGTTGTTGCCGCCGGAAACAGTGGCGGCTGTGCTGCCGCGGTTCAGCATGCGCACTTCCTCGGAGACCTGAGCGGCGCGTTGTTGCCGTGAGCGACCAGTGGCGGGTTGGTTGTGTGGTGTGGGTGTGTGTTCAGGAGCGGGATTGGTTGCTGTGTAGAGTCAGTCATGGCGCACGATGAGCAAGAGGGCTGTATAGAGCGTACGCATCGTGTTGGAGCCTTTTTCCTGGCCTCTTTGACGATCGGCCCAATTGAGGTCGCTACGGTAGCGCACTGACTGCGAGCGCAGACTGACAGGGCATCGTGGCCTCACCGATGAGACGGCCGCCAGCGGTTGTCTTTTGAACATAACGACGGTGGTGATATGGGTGGTCAAAGAAGTTCAAGATCATGTTGCTGTCGGGCTGCCTCTGTCCCAAATCTTGGCCTTTGACATGGTCTGTGCGGTTGTGTATGCGGAGCCCTTTCAAGACCTCCGGACCATCAACACCGTCATCCGTCTCGCACATCTGCTCGCATCTCCCTTTCGCCTCCGTGCATCTCTCATCGTGACCCCGTCCTATCTGACTGTCTATTTCGACCTTGTTCCCATCCTCTCGATTGTCAACTCATACCAATCCCTTTGCATCACCCCATCAACACCAAAACACCGCCATCATGCTACGTAGACAACCCACCAAGATTACTCTTATCCAGGACGATATCACTGCTTACGATGCTCATAAGCTCCAAAAGGACCAGGAGAGGAACAAGCAGCAGCGTGGAAATCTGGACCCTTTTGGCAATTCCCTTTTTGATCCTGCTCTAGGCCCTCGAAAAGATACAAGGACTAAAGAACAGAGACTCGGCCTCTCAAGAAACTAGCCACCTTCTCTCTCTTTTCAACCTTCATTTCCGACATAGTCGTGCGGAATTGCTTGGCTGAGGGGTTCTCCTTGCTTGAACGGCTCTCTGGACTTGTGGAATCTTCATTCCTTTGCACGCATGGTGTAAACATACGGCTGTTGCCCATTCCACTTAATTTTTCATCTGGGGCATGTCAAACCTGGTCTTGCTCTTTCGCTCTCGAGAGACCTTCTGCTTCTCTCACCGACCGAAAGCTATGGCGGGATTGCGATTACTCACGCTGTTGGCGTCCGTCGCTCTTTTATTGTGCTTTTTTCCTTCTTGTTCGGTGAGTAGCGCTTCTTACGGCACTGTGACTTCCGCTTATGTCACTTTCTAGGTTCATGCTCAATCAGACACCGAGGGTCCACTCCACACAACAAATCATGTAAAGCGTTACGGCTCAGGGGCTCCTTACTGGATGTCCCAAATTCCCAGACAAGGCAAAGTGGTTTACGGCACAAACTCTTCATATCCTGTATGGAGAAACGTCAAGGACTATGGTGCTAAAGGTAAGCTCAAATCGATCGTATCACGACTCGCGGATCTGATGTGACTTAGGTGATGGCGTAACCGACGACACTGATGCTATCAATAATGCGACATTTGCTGGGGGCAGATGCCAATATCCTTGCGAGTCACAGACAACTGCCCCAGCTATCGTGTACTTCCCCCCCGGTACATATGCCATCAGCCGCCCGCTGGTCATGCTTTACTACACCCAATTCATTGGTGATGCAAACAGCTTGCCTGTAATTCTAGGTCTACCCAACTTCTACGGCATCGCACTACTTGACTCCGACCCATATCTGCCATATGGGCTCAGTTGGTATGCCAACCAGGTAGGTTTTGTCATTGCGTCTCCACCCCAATCCATTCACTGACGGAGAGTTACAGAACAACATGTGGCGTCAGGTCCGTAATTTCGTCTTGGACATCCGACAAATCCCCAAAGGCACGGCACACTGTTTGCATTGGCAAGTGGCTCAGGGGACGTCATTGCAGAACATTGTTTTTGAAATGACCGAGGGCGGTGACAACAACAAGCAAATGGTCAGTTCGACCCTACTCATACTGATCCATGTCACTGACCTCCGGTAGGGTATCTTCATGGATAACGGATCGGCACTATACCTGGAAGATCTCATCTTCAACGGTGGCGGTGTTGGCTTCTTTTCCGGAAATCAGCAATTCACTTGTCGAAATCTAACCTTCAACAATTGTCAGACCGCCATCTACCAAAACTGGAACTGGTTGTTCGCCTACAAAGACATCGTCATCAATAATGCCAAAATCGGTATAGATATGACCCAAGGTGGGGATGTCATCACTACCGGCTCGATCAGCTTGCAAGACGCGACCATGAATAATGTCGAGATTGGTGTTCTTACCACCTTCTCTGGCAACTCAACCCCTGCCTCGGCTGGAACGCTTCTCTTAGATAACGTCAACTTCGTCAATACACCTGTCGCTGTTCAGCTTTCTCCCAGCAATGCTACAATTCTTGAAGGAAACCAAAAGATTGCATCCTGGGCTCAGGGCAGAGTTTACACTGCTTACGAGTCTTCCTACGAGGAGAACAACTTGACCTGCTACGGGCCTGCAGCCAAATTCGATCGAGTACAACAACTTGTTGAGCCCCCTCCGAAATCACCATCTTTGCTGACCCCAGATGGTTCGTTCTACACGCGTTCAAGACCACAGTACGAAGGCGTTCCCGTCGAAAACTTCATATCCATCAAAACCTATGGTTGTGCTGGCGATGGTGTCACCGATGATACTGCATGCGTTCAGAGCTTCTTAAACTCAATTCGAACGGACCAGATCGCCTATATTGACTACGGCGCGTATGTGATCAGAGACACTATCAACTTTCCCATTCCGATTAAGGTCCAGGGTGAGTTATGGCCTTACTTCATGGTGGATGGCAGCGCGCCAAAGTTCAGCGATCAGAACAACCCCCAAGTCGCATTCCGTGTGGGACAGCCTGGTCAAGTCGGTGACATTGAACTTGTTGAGATTATGTTCCAAACTTTGGGCGCTGCACCAGGTGCAATTCTGATGGAATGGAACCTTGCGCAATCATCTCCAGGATCTGCCGGTAAGTCCTTGGATTCGTTCCGCTGGTTATGCTCTACTGACTATCGTGTGTGTAGCAATGTTCGATGTTCACTGGCGTGTTGGTGGCACAAATGGCACGAAACTGCAATCCTACAATTGTCGCAAGACACCCAACGTCCCCACCTCCCCAAAAGCTGAATGTTATGGCGCCTTCCTCCTTCTTCATCTTACAAGATCCTCGTCTATGTACATGGCTAACAACTGGGGCTGGGTCAGCGATCACGAAATGGATTTGGTAGGACTCTGGACTCGAGATCCGATAATTGCACGAGCTGACAGTTGAACCAGGCCGATCATGACCAAATCAACCTCTATAATGGTCGTGGAGTTTTGGTCGAAAGCCAGGGTCCCGTGTGGATGTTGGGCACTTCTTTCGAGCACAGCATGTTGTACAATTACCAGATCGCTTCAGCGAAGGAGATTTACATCAGTGCCATTCAGTCAGAGACTGCGTAGGTTCAGCTGTCTTTCAAATCATTGCACTTGCTAACAAGCCACAAGGTACATGCAAAACAATCCTAATGCGATCTCGCCATACCCTCCGCTGTCAAATTGGAACGACCCAACCTTCTCCGATTGTTTCACTGTCAATTGCCCTAAGACCTGGGGCCTACGCATCTTTAATAGCACATACATCTTTGCTTACGGTGCTGGAATGTACTCTTTCTTCAACAACTACGACTCTGGTTGTTTGGCTACTACGAATTGCCAGCAGAAGATGGTCAGCGTTGAACAAAGCCAAGGTATCTACCTATACGCAGTCAACACGGTGGGCTCATCGAACCTGGTTACGGTCGATCAGGTAGATCTCGTGCCTGCCATTTCGAATGCGAACGGCTTTGCGGACACAGTGGCGATTTTCGAGTATCCTTGAGGGAACCACCGTGTTGATTTTTAGGAAAGCTTTTGTAATAGTTTATTCGTGGAGTGCCTGACAGATCTGTGCCGTTGGAAATGCAATATTGTCCTTTCATTGAATTCTCCTGCATGTGCGATCTGAAATTGCCAAGACCAGCGCGATCCCAGTGGACCTTGATCTCTGTCGCGTTCGTTTCGGCGTTTCCATTCATTGAATGACACAACGTGTAATGCTCTTGTAGATAGCAAACCGATATTTCGGGAATGCTGGAGTAATTTGCGAATGCTTGGGCTTTGCCCTTGCGAGGTGCTATGGAATGTGGTCAATGGCCTCCTGTGCAGAAGGAATGTTTCTCGTCCGCCACAACAACATGCCAGGCTCTATCATGTGTAGACTCTTTGATGTAACCAGGCAAGTCTTTCTTCTCCTTTCCCACGTCTGTATTTACGTGAAGACGCATGGCGAAAATGCCGCCTACGGCATCACGATCCAGAATGGGGGTTCTGCCTCTCTTTGCTCTCTTCTCCTCCGCTCTAGCTCAGAGTATACCAGGTGCAAGCTACTTCACTGGTGGTGGTGTCCCTGGCTCTGGAGCATATCAGCTGGTTGATGACTACCAGCCCAGTGTGTTTTTCAGCAAATTCAATTATTACAATGTGGGTTACCTCTAAGATCACAGCGAAGATCAATGCTCATCTTTCGTAGTCTTACGATCCTACCTATGGTCATGTCCAGTAAGTTCTACCACCATCCATCTACAAAGTAGTGTCTAATTCGTATCTCCAGATACGTAAATGAGACCGTCGCCAACAGAAATGGCTACACGACAACAGATGACGACAGCATCACGATCAGCGTCGACACCACGAACAAATGGCCGAGAGGTGGCCCTGGAAGACCCGCCGTTAGACTCATCAGTGACAACACCTACACTCATGGCCTCTTCATTCTGGACCTCAATCATATGCCCTTTGGTTGTGGAACATGGCCAGCTTTCTGGCTTCTTGGACCGGACTGGCCACGCAATGGTGAAATAGGTGAGTGTGATTCTCTGAGCCCTCTTGAATCCCGGCTAAGTATCGTTAGATATCATTGAGGGTGTACACACCAGTACTACGAACACCATATCCATGCACACAGACTCGAATTGTACAATCGCTGGGTCAGGACAGACCGGGTTGTTCACAAGCTCCAACTGCGATCATGCGGCGAACGACAACTCTGGATGTGGGAGTGTGGCAAACAACACTGCTACTCCTAACAACTATGGTAAAGCACTTAGTGACAATAACGGCGGTGTTTACATCACCGAATGGACTTCAGCATATGTTCGTGTTTGGTTCTTCCCTCGCAACAATATACCTTCAAGTGTCACAAGCGGTTCTCCTAACATTACTCAATTCGGATTACCCATGGCAAATTTCCAAGGCTCTTGCAACATTGATTCCCATTTCGCCAATCACAGCATCATCATCAATACTGATTTCTGTGGTGCTTGGGCCGGGTTCACGTATTCGAACTACAAAGAATGTCCATTGACGACTGGCTTGAATGGCTATGATTCTTGTGTCGACTATGTTGGCAATAACCCACAGGCTTTCTTGGACGCCTATTGGGAAATTAATTCGCTCAAAGTCTATCAGCTACCGGTCAACGTGGATTCGTCTACTGTTCGTACCAGCACGGCGCCACTGACATCCTCTTCGCCTATCAGTGCCAGTAATAGTATCATCAATCCTGGCATGGGTCAATCCACATCTTCTCTACCTCTTTCTGTACCCTACAGCGGACCACTTTCTTCTGCTTCTTCTACAAGCTCGTCCTCGGCCACTGCCTCGGCTACCCCAATCATATGCCCATTGTACGGCAACAGACCTTGGACGGACTATAAAGGAGTATCATATACTATCAGCTGCGGATCTGACTTCACTGCCCAAAGTCTGAACCAGGACGGGCAGACAGTTGACAGCTTTGAAGCTTGTATCGAGCTTTGTGATGGAGTTGATGGTTGCAGTGGAGTCTCCCATCTTGGAGGCAATGGAGCTGGAACTTGTGTACTGAAGACAGGCACCGGCGATCTTGTCTACGATGGTCATACCTTTGCTGCGGTGGCGATCTCAGGCAGATCCAGCGGCTCCTCGACAACATTGTCTACGACGTCGACAGGCTCTATATCATCCACACCACCCAAGACTGCCACACTTCGCCCTACTGCTCAGCCATCGACTTGCCCAGAAGCCAATAACGCCGTGTACGTCGACGAGAATGTCATCAACTACAACGTGTATTGCTCTGCAGATACTGAAATTGGCTCCTTCAATTCTACCGATATCCATGGCGGCGGTTTCACGGCTTGCTTCACCATTTGCGATGTTACGCCGGATTGTGTCGGATTCACCTTTGTCGGTGCGTCATCGGGCACTTGTTATTTCAAGAACCAATTCGGTGGAACTTTGTCGGCTCCTTCCAACTTCGTTGTCGCTTTCCTCGCTCAGGGTCAAACTTCAGGTAGCTCATCCTTGGCTCCTAAAACTTCATCGGTGGTTCTTTCGAGTGTTGCATCCGTTCCCTCTCCTTATAGCAGCACGATCTCCATTTCAACACGCAGTAGTGTATTGTCTGTCGGAAGCTCGCTTGTCAGCTCGAGTCTCCTTGCTAGCACGACGAGTGTTTCGTCATCTCCGTCATCGTCTCTGGCAACATCACTGTCTTCTTCGCGGTCATTTGCATCCTCTTCAATACGGGCCTCGTCTTCACGGCCACTGGAGTCTTTGACATCTTCGTCTTCTACCTTGCAGTCGTCGGCGTCTCTGACATCCTTGACCTCTTCATCAGTTCCATCATCAGCATCCAGCTCGCAGTGGACGACTTCTTCCGCGATTCCTCAAATCGTCTACTATGTCGCCCCACCGTGTCCTTCGACCGCAGACAACATCTGCAACTCCGATACACCAACGACGTGTTCGAACGCTCGAGGGGCAAATTTCAATGTTGGATGCGGAAACTCCTACACTGGAACGACGATCGACAGCAACAATGGGATTAACAGATTCCGCATCATGAAGCGTGTTACCGAGCCTTCGTACACAGATTGTCTTGATCTTTGTGACGACACGGATGGGTGTGTGGGAGTCAACTACAAAGGTGATGAGTGTACTCTGTTCAGTCAAATCACTGGCACTATCTCTGACCCAGAAAACATCGCCGCCACACTCTTACCGCCAGTGCCAGTCACTTCGACGGAAGCTGCTACATCGACACCGACTGCCTCTGCTCTTCCAACTTCCAGCTCTGCCTCCGCATCACTGCCATCGATGTCTGTGACTTCCTCAAGCGTGACGTCTAGCACTTCGTCCACAGCGATTCCGTCTGCTTCTAGCCTGACGTGTCCTGCATCTGCTGGGCAGAATGCAACAGATTCGAACGGAACAAATTATACCATAGCTTGTGGCTTCAGCGTTCAGGGAGGCGATCTTGCTAGTCCGTTCCGTGCTGTCTCTGTCTTAGACTGCTTACCAAGTTGCGATATTACGGCCGGCTGTATTGGTGTGGCCTACGACACGTCATCGTCCTTGTGTCAGTTGAAGTCAACCTTCAGCGGCACTCGGGTACCCAATGCAAACTTCATCATCGCGGTACGGGCAGGCGCGACTGATCCTGGTATTTCGTCCTTATCAGGTGCAACAAGCTCTTCCACAACATCGGTTCTTAGTTCCTCGAGTATCATCGCCAGTAGCACTGCTCCTGTTACAATCACGACCTGTGAGTTATCGAACTTATTTGCAAGCTCTCTCGTTCTTACTGACTGTCTTCCAGCTTACTCTGCAAGTGCAACTGTCACTGTTGTCAGTACATACATTACGACTGGAGTTCCTCCCAGCGGCAGTATTGCAACTGGCAGCGAAAGCACAGGATCGGGCTCTTTGTGTTTCACTTGTTTCTTGACGCCTACTGTGATAACGGGTGGTGGCAGCTTGGAGTCTCCTCCAGTAAAGACCGGTACTGGCAGTGGGAGTGTATGCTCTGCCCCAGCATCTGGTTCCGTTGGAACCACAACGGTCTTCACCACGGAAACAGTCACTGCTTGCCCCACTCCAGGCATGTGTCCGCCAGAAGGCTTCGGCTGGTACGGTACATTGTTTGGTTCCAACTTCAGCAGTTTCAGTGTCGCTCCTCAAAGCTCTTTTGTCTCGAGTTCTTTCACCTCCATAAGTGGAAGTATAGGACCTGTCGCAAGCGCGGGATCAAGCATTCCTCCTTCTACCACAAAATTCGGCCCGTCTAGCGCTGTACCAAGTGGTGGGGCTTCAGCAACTCCGATTTGTCCTGGCTCAAACGGTAAGCTTTTCACTGACAGCCTGGGTCAAGTCTATGAGATCGGGTGTGAAAGATATGTCACCGACCAGACAGTGTCGACAACGAATGTGAGCTCCCTCGCGTCATGCATTGATGCCTGCGACATGTACAATCTCATGAGTTTCAACGCCCCCAGCTCCTGTCTAGGTGTTTCATTCTTCACGACCCTCAGTATGGATAACTGCGAGCTGAAGAATGGTTTCACTAACGTGACTACACCTGGAGTTGATTCTGCACGCCTCCTCTCGAGATCTGTTGGCTCGGGCAACGGCACATCAGGTACCGGCGGATCTGGAGGCAATGGCGACTATGGCTCTGGATCGGCAGTTGGCACCTTCACAGCGACAGCTACCAGCCCCGCCGGCTCTGGGGCTGGAAATGGTTCTGGAGGAACCGGAAATGGCTCTGGAAGTGGATCAGGTGGAACAGGCTCTGGTGGGTCTGGTGGTTCTGGAGGCACTGGAAATGGTTCTGGAAATGGACCGAACACTTTACCAGGAACCCAGCCAAACACGTTACCGGGCACTGTTCCAGGAACAGGCCTAGGAACAGGCCTAGGAACAGGCCCAGGAACAGGCCCAGGAACAGGCCCAGGAACAGGCCTAGGAACAGGCCCAGGAACAGGCCCAGGAACGGGTCCAGGAACGGGTCCAGGAACGGGGCCGGGGTCTACTGTTTACGGGGTTTCGACTGCTGTATCGACGTTTGTTTCGAACGGACAGACTGTCGTTTCGACATACGGCGTCAGCACAGCCATCAGCGTGGTTTATCAGCCCACTACTCAAACAGTGACCACGACCAGTATCTCCATCTCGGTTTCGGTCTCCGAGCGCACGATAGTCAGCACCGCTCCAGGTGAAACTGTCTCAGTAGGTGGAGGCACGGGAGGTGGAGGAAATGGTGGTGTGGTTACCATCACAGCAGGAGGTGGTAACTACATCACTGTTACGCAAGTGGTCACGAGCTATGCGCAACCAACGAAGAGCAGTTCATCTTTCACCTGTAGGACGTACGCCACGAACTACCTCAATGGTATGCATGGGAGGAAGTTGGCGAAAAGAAGAAGCGTGTTTGACAAGCATGGTATGGGCTCCGGCCCTCTGGCACCAATGCCGGGAGCAGTACCATGAGGTATTGTTCTTGGACGATGATAGCGAGATAGCTTGGGTATGTAGGAACTCTCTTTGGTATGATTTCTGTTTAATGCAAATGTGCAATTCTCCATGTCAAATAGCATCGATGATCCCCTGATTGATTGCATTACACAGTTTCATGACTAAATAGCCTCCTCATAAGTATACTTACATGAGATACCACGTGGCTGCGAAGCGACTGGCCAAAGGCTGTTCAAGTCTAGGCTCGTGTTGTGTCGAGACCAGGGTCATCCCATTAGCACA
>ERZ794946.372-NODE-372-length-18510-cov-93.812571_pt1 | contig 18510 bp, 7 predicted proteins | sample MGYA00433072_ERZ794946 | MGnify/ENA primary metagenome ERZ794946 (study PRJEB30137, sample SAMN04331413) | food metagenome | isolation source: Y3 must sample point D1 replicate A | place: Australia: South Australia | collected 2014 ...
GAATAAACCTGTAGAGCCCGTAGAATTTGCTGTGGCATTATTATTTCCGAATAAGCTTCCGGCACTTTTAGAAGTAGTATTGTTTGTAGCGCCAAATAAGCCACCTGATGGTTGTGCTGGTTTATTTCCAAATAATGAATTATTGGCGGGTTGTTGACTTATAGAATTAGCGTTTGAATTGGCATTGAATAATCCACCAGATGGGCTAGGTGTTGAAGTATTCGCATTAACATTAACGTTCCCAAATAACCCAGTAGATTTTTGAGGGAATTGAAGGGAACTGGAAGGCTGTGCCGGAGTGGATGTCGGTGTGGATGTGTTTTGGTTTCCAAAGGTGAAACCACTATTTACACTTTTATTAAACATAAGGTGGCTACTGCTTCTCCTTTGCTTGTGGTTCTAAAAAGCAATAATAATTGTGATAGGTAACAGGAAACAACAAACGAGTTAATTCTTTCTAATTTTTTATCTTTCCAATGGTGATGTGATTGTTGTTTTTGTCCAAAATTTTTTCGAGCTTTTCTTCAAATTGTTTGAACTTTCCTGCCGGCGGGGCAGTTAAAAATCTTTCGTCAAAAACTAAAAAAAAGTGATGAGATATTACTAGTCATCGTTGTCCTATTATAAACACTTTACGTAAACTCTAAATGTATTCTACTTTTCGTAAATGAAGGAAGAACTCCACTGATCTTGTGGGTTATCCTGTCAGAGAGGACTTCCCGTGACGGTGAGTAATCTTGTTGAGTACTTATGTGAACTTTCATTGGAATTTGCCCATTTTCCGAGAATACGCCCTGAGCAAATGAGACAAGGGATATAACGTAAAAAAATGCAGTCTTGTTTCTTCTATCATAATCCTTGAACTGCAAAAGCGCTTCCTCTTCCTCAGTTTGAGTAATTTTCACCGGAAACAAGAGCTTTAGTAATTTTATATACTTCAATAATGGTCTCCACTTTTTCATAGCAAAAAAAAGGTTCGAAAGCATGCTATCTTGATGTTCGGCTTCAACATTCTTCAACAACATTGTGAATAAGTGGTAACTCATATCGTCATTATTGCTGTCATTCATAACTTTCATAGAACTTAACGGATTATTTTTAAAGTTTGCTAGATTAATATCCACTCTCAAATCATCCAGTTGAAGAAATGCAATTGAAAGTGTTGCCTTTGAGAATTTCAGAAAGCGTACCCCCGTTAATGACTCCAAAATTTTGAGAGTATCTCGTAATTTTGGCAAGTCAAACCGTGTGAACAGTTTTCGTTTTTCAATTTTCTTGTCTATAGAGGCGACTTCACTTCTTAAAGTTAGTATATCATTAGATTTTTTTGCAATAGCTAATTTAAGTGAACGCATTTCTTGGGTAAAATCATTGGAAGAACTTAACGATATGGAATGTTCCATTAACTCTTGTTTGAAAGCCTCAATTTTTATTCTATTCATTAAAGTAGGCTTATAAGAATCGGATGGTAAGTTTTTTAGGGACCTTATCTCTTCCTTTATTGCTTCATTAAGTTTTCGTATTTTGCCTCTGATGCTGTTAACTTTTTCAACTTCTTCGTTTAATTTTTCGTACTCCCTTTTCAAGGTATTCAAATTTTCTGCCAAAATTAATTCCAGACCATTTAGTTGCTTTTTCCTCCATTCATACCATTCCATTGCTGCCTCCAATTTCGAATATCCTTTGACCAACTGTAGCTGGTCCCTCATCAATTGCTTCATTTTCTCATCCGAGGAAAAATACTCCTGGAGCAGAAGAGGGGGATGGGATTTATCAATTTGGGCCTCAAAGTCCTTGAATTTATCCTTGGATTCATTAATACTTCTCCAAAGCTCCTTGCATCTGAATGCTTCCACTTCTAAAATGGGTATATCGATATAGAAGGCAGAAAATACGTTATCTATCCTTTGATTCTCCACAAAATTAAAGCTGTTAAGCGGGAAATTGACCTTCTTGTCGAGATCATCTATCAGTTTGGTATCTAAAAACCCTACCCCCACTTCATTTATAAATTCCCGCAAAGTGTAGTCTTGAGTAGGCAGGGCTATACCAGACTGCCCTTCCTTGTCTATTTCGGGGAGTCTTGTTTTCTCAACTATTTTGTTCCCGTTATCATCGACATTTTCCCCATCTTCTTCATCGTCTGTCGCGGTTTGCATGCCAGTATCCTCAGTACCGGGTTCAATAGTGAACACATCATTGGATCTCGTCCCAATCTTATTATCAACATCGCTAAATGTAATGGGTGACATTTTCTCCATCATCTCTAAATCACCATCATTGTCCTCTCCACTAGTATCCTTTGCCTCTTTGACTGGTGTCGTAACCGATGCAGCATAATCAGAGACAGTATCCAATTTGCGCCTCTTATTAGAAGAAAACGCATGCTTTTCGCTGGGAGATTCGTCAATGTGGTGATTGTCGCGGTCAAAGTTTGTCTGTATTTGCGTGAGTTCCATCTCATTACCATCATTATTGATGTTATTGTCGCTGTGTAGACTCATAGGGTTCTGTGGATCAGCATGGAATATATCTGTAATTTCCATCGGCTGAGAGGAATTCGTCTTATTTTCAGATTTTGAAAGGTCGCTTTTATCGTTACTTCTTTCCACGCTATAGTCAGAGGATTTCCCGGTACTGCGTGAGACACTGTTTGGAACGTAAGGTTTAGACTCATATTCTGTCAGATCTATTGGTTCGCCCTCTACTGTATCTTTTGAAATTGAATCATAGTCGTGTACATTATGTATGGCCGTCAATTCCATTGTTTCCTCTCGCACTGCCTCGACATCATCGATTTGTTGACTTGACTCAATGCTTTCTCCCTCTACATCTGGATTTTTCTGTCTGATACTCCGAGGAAAAACTTCAGTCATTTCCATTGATGTGGGATCATGCTGTGAAGCCTTGTTACTATCCGGTGTCGCCACTATAGGTTCTGTCAATTCCATCCCAGATGTATCGGGATCTTCTTCTGCCGCTGTTTTTTCTTCCGTACGAGCATCATCGATTTGAGTAGACGTTACAAGAGGCTCTTCTTGACTAGATATTTTAGTAGGGCTGTTGGTTGAAGTTTTTCTACGTCTTGGTTCCTTAATTTCATTGTTTTGTTCAGGTACGAAAGTAAAACTATGCAACGTAACATCGGGAGCGAATGAAACTCTTCTCTTTACCATACTCTGTAAATTAGAAGTATTGATCCTGGATGTCGTGTTACTACCATCTAATACTTCTTTTTTTGTTATAATCCTGGTAGGAATACGAACACCAGGGTTCTCTAGAAAGCTTGAAGTCATTTGCGAGCTTTGGTTCTGCTTAAGAATGCCTTTCCCGGGCCCCGCATCCTTCTCTCTACCCCCAATCCGGCTTCTTTCATCCACATTCATTGTCAGCCCACTTAGATATCACAAGGGACGTCGTAATCACGGTTACTAAGTACTTAATCACTGAGTGTAGTGTCTAATTAGCCTTTGTTTTGTTATGTGTTTATCTATTTGTATTTTCTCGGGGCGGGTGGCGCCTTCTCTTTCGCGTATTGTTTTTTTCAATGAGAGAATAACGAAAAAGGAACATGCTTTTAACGTTAGCATATATAGGAAATAACGTACTATGTGGGCATAGAGGAACACAAGAAATAGAATCTCCAAGAGACACATCATTACCATATAATACACGTTCATTTTAACTAGAATTTTTACATTCTGAAAATTTTTTTATTTGCTTATTTTTTGTTTTGAACTGCATTACACCCTAAGAGATTACTAGAACACAATTGCTATACTGAGTTTCTGAATGGTGAATGTATTATGAATAATTGGCAACATTTCTTCAACAATCCAGTTGATCTTTCGGAACATTTGAAGAAGCCATACTTTCGCTTCGATAATAGGGATAAGGAAATTACAGCGATTAGCTTCGATGAGAAGGCAAACTTAATTTGGAGTGGAGACAGCTATGGTTGCATTTCGTCATATGATCCAACTTTTCAACTTTATACAAGATATAGGGGCCACATAGGTGGAAATTCCGTGAAGGATATTCTCAGTCATCGGGATGGTATTTTATCTATTAGTGAAGATTCCTTACACTTTGCTAATAGAAGAGGTGTTACTAAATTGAACCTCACTAGCATTGATATTGCTGCATTTAGCGAATTGAACACTATGTGCTATTCTCCTCATTCACTGAAAAACAATATCTACTGTGGTGGTGACAACACAAATTGGGGAATTGCGTCCATTGACTTGAACAGAGGTTGCTTAGATTCCCTCTTGAATTACTCATCTAAAGTGAAGTTAATGTGCTCTAATAATAAAGTTTTGTCTATCGGAAGACAAACAGGGACTGTGGATTTGCTAGATCCAACATCGAATCGTACTATCAAATCATTTAATGCACACTCTGCATCCATATCCGCTATGGATTTACGGGATAACACCTTGGTTACAGTAGGGAAGTCCAAAAGATTTTATAACTTATACGCTGACCCATTTGTGAATGTTTACGACTTGAGAACAATGCGTCAACTCCCTCCTGTTTCCTTTTCTAAAGGAACAACTATGGGATCTGGAGGCGCAGATTTTGTTCAATTACATCCTTTGCTTCCTACTGTTATGATCGTCGCCTCAAGTTCTGGTTCGTTTGATTTCATCGACCTTTCCAATCCAACTTTAAGAACACAATATGTTCATCCTTGCCAGTCGATTAAAAAGTTATGTTTGTCCCCCAATGGTGACGTATTGGGTATACTAGAAGCTGATAATCACCTAGATACATGGAGAAGATCATCAAACAACATGGGAATGTTTACCAATACCCCTGAAATGCTAGCATATCCTGATTATTTTAATGACATTACCTCTGACGGCCCAATATCTGTCGACGATGAAACATATCCATTGAGTTCTGTGGGGATGCCGTACTATCTTGATAAACTTTTGTCTGCATGGCCCCCTGTAGTGTTTAAAAGTGAAGGTACCATACCGCAATTAACAGGTAAGTCACCCTTACCATCGAGCGGCAAATTAAAAAGTAACCTTGCTGTGATCTCGAGCCAAAATGAGAAGTTGAGCACACAAGAATTTCCTTTGTTAAGATATGATCGCACCAAATACGGTATGAGAAATGCTATACCAGATTACGTTTGTCTAAGAGATATAAGGAAACAGATAACAAGCGGTTTAGAAACCAGCGATATACAGACATATACCTCAATCAACAAGTACGAAGTACCCCCTGCATACAGTAGACTTCCACTGACATCAGGTAGATTTGGTACTGATAATTTTGATTTTACGCCCTTTAATAACACTGAGTATTCAGGATTGGATCCAGATGTTGATAATCACTACACAAATGCTATCATACAATTGTATCGCTTTATTCCAGAAATGTTTAATTTCGTTGTTGGGTGTTTGAAAGACGAGAATTTTGAAACAACGTTGCTAACTGATCTAGGCTACCTCTTTGACATGATGGAAAGATCACATGGAAAAATATGTAGTTCTTCCAATTTTCAGGCGTCATTGAAATCCTTAACTGATAAAAGACAATTAGAAAACGGTGAACCACAAGAACATTTAGAAGAGTATTTAGAATCGCTGTGCATAAGGGAAAGTATCGAGGATTTTAATTCTTCTGAAAGTATTAAACGCAATATGCCTCAAAAATTTAACAGATTCCTGCTCTCGCAACTTATTAAAGAGGAAGCGCAGACAGTCAACCATAATATCACCCTAAATCAATGCTTTGGTTTGGAAACGGAAATACGAACAGAGTGTAGCTGTGATCACTACGACACTACCGTCAAACTTCTACCCTCCTTATCAATATCAGGAATCAACAAAACCGTAATCAAACAATTGAACAAGAAAAGCAATGGACAGAATATTTTGCCTTATATTGAATATGCCATGAAAAATGTAACCCAAAAGAACAGTATTTGCCCAACCTGCGGCAAAACCGAAACTATCACCCAGGAGTGTACTGTCAAGAATTTACCTTCAGTGTTGTCATTAGAATTATCACTATTAGATACCGAATTTTCCAATATAAGGTCGTCGAAAAACTGGTTAACTAGTGAATTTTATGGAAGCATCATTAAAAACAAGGCAGTTCTAAGATCGACGGCGTCCGAATTGAAGGGCACAAGCCACATATTTAAATACGAATTGAATGGTTACGTGGCTAAAATCACTGATAACAATAACGAGACGCGTCTAGTAACATATGTCAAAAAATATAATCCAAAAGAGAATTGCTTCAAGTGGCTCATGTTTAATGATTATTTGGTTGTTGAGATAACAGAGGAAGAGGCGCTTAAAATGACATACCCTTGGAAAACACCAGAAATTATCATATATTGTGATGCGGAAGAATTACGAAAACCTTTCTTTTCTGTTGATACGTATTCCATCAACTATGACATACTTTTCCGTGATTATTTCGCAAACGGAATAAGAGATACTGCAAGACGTGAATATAAGTTATTAACACATGATGAGGCACCTAAATCTGGAACCTTGGTTGCCATTGATGCCGAATTTGTCTCATTACAAAGTGAACTATGTGAAATCGATCATCAAGGAATCAGAAGTATTATTCGACCTAAAAGAACTGCTTTGGCCAGAATATCCATTATTAGAGGCGAAGAAGGAGAACTGTATGGAGTACCATTTGTCGATGATTATGTGGTAAACACGAACCACATAGAAGACTATTTGACAAGATATAGTGGGATTCTTCCTGGTGACTTGGACCCTGAAAAGAGTACCAAAAGGCTTGTGAGAAGAAACGTTGTATATCGAAAAGTCTGGCTTTTAATGCAGCTCGGATGCGTATTTGTTGGTCATGGTTTGAATAATGACTTCAAACACATTAATATTAATGTCCCAAGAAACCAAATTCGCGACACTGCCATATATTTTCTACAAGGAAAGAGATATCTTTCATTGCGTTATCTGGCATATGTGTTGTTAGGAATGAATATCCAAGAGGGAAATCACGATTCAATTGAAGATGCCCATACTGCCTTGATTCTTTACAAAAAATATCTCCACCTGAAAGAAAAAGCTATCTTTGAGAAAGTACTGAACAGCGTGTACGAAGAAGGAAGAGCCCATAATTTCAAAGTTCCAGAAACTTCAAAGGGATAATATGGTGCAGTGCCTTTCACGTAATCTCAAGAGCCACCAGCGCACCACTGGTTGGAAAAGTATACAAAAAATTCAAAAAAATTATAAAATGTTACCGGTGTTTGTGTACTATTATATATACTGTAATCAACATATGCAAACATTTTGAAACAGGTCTTGTTAAACCTTTTTGTCATCACACGCCAGAATTAGACTTCTTTGTGCGATGAAGTAATATCTATTACCAGAAAAGAAGGTCTTACCCTTGTTTGGCCTCTCATATGTTTCCTACTTGTTTCGCGGGCGTCCGTAACGAGTACTGACTGTATGGCGAAAAGTTGCCAGAAATGTTCATTTTTGTTTCTGCCAATTTCAGGAAAGGGTAACGTCATTACAGTTAGTTAACGTTCGAACTTACTTATAGAAGTGCCTTGGCTCATATGCAATGTACCCAGAGTAACATTAAGGAGTGAAGAGGTACAGTGACTTGGTTTTGAGTTAAGGCCATCTTTTACTGTATAGAACAAAGAAATGAACCTTTTTGATGTGGCTGACTTTTATATAAACAAAATTGTGACTTCCCAATCGAAATTGAGCGTAGCCAATGTCAATGAACACCAAAGGATTAAGGTTTTGCTGTTGGATAAGAATACCACACCTACGATATCCTTATGTGCCACTCAAAGTGAGTTGTTGAAGCATGAAATATATCTGGTAGAAAGAATAGAAAATGAGCAACGTGAAGTGTCCAGGCATTTAAGGTGCTTAGTTTACGTTAAACCCACAGAGGAAACACTGCAACATCTGCTGCGTGAGTTAAGAAATCCTCGGTACGGCGAGTATCAAATATTCTTTAGTAATATTGTCTCTAAATCTCAATTAGAACGGCTAGCTGAATCTGACGACTTGGAAGCTGTTACTAAGGTGGAAGAAATATTCCAAGACTTTTTTATATTAAACCAAGATTTATTTTCGTTTGATTTGCAACCAAGAGAATTTTTAAGTAATAAATTGGTTTGGAGCGAAGGGGGGCTAACAAAATGTACCAACAGCTTAGTTTCTGTGCTTTTATCCTTAAAGATAAAACCAGATATCAGGTATGAAGGAGCAAGTAAAATTTGTGAAAGATTGGCTAAAGAAGTTTCCTATGAGATTGGTAAAAACGAAAGAACTTTTTTTGATTTTCCTGTGATGGATTCGACACCTGTGTTACTAATTTTAGATCGTAATACTGATCCTATAACACCTTTACTTCAACCTTGGACCTACCAATCAATGATCAATGAGTATATAGGCATTAAGCGGAATATAGTTGATTTATCGAAAGTGCCTAGAATTGATAAAGACCTGGAGAAGGTCACCTTATCATCAAAGCAAGATGCTTTCTTCAGGGATACCATGTATTTGAATTTTGGTGAATTGGGTGATAAAGTAAAACAATATGTGACTACATACAAAGACAAGACACAAACCAACAGCCAAATAAATTCCATTGAGGATATTAAAAACTTTATTGAGAAGTATCCAGAGTTTAGAAAATTATCTGGAAATGTTGCAAAGCATATGGCTATAGTGGGGGAATTAGACAGACAGTTGAAGATAAAAAATATATGGGAAATTAGTGAAATAGAACAAAATCTATCAGCACACGATGCCAATGAAGAAGATTTCTCCGATTTGATTAAATTGCTACAAAATGAAGCAGTTGATAAGTATTACAAGTTAAAGCTTGCATGTATTTATTCTTTAAACAATCAAACCAGCTCAGACAAAATCCGTCAACTAGTTGAGATTCTGTCTCAACAACTTCCTCCAGAGGACGTCAACTTTTTCCATAAATTTAAATCGCTTTTTAGCCGCCAGGATAAAATGACTCAAAGTAACCATGACAAGGACGATATATTAACCGAACTAGCAAGAAGATTTAATAGTAGAATGAATTCTAAGAGCAACACCGCTGAAAACGTCTATATGCAACATATTCCGGAAATTTCGTCATTACTAACAGATCTCTCTAAAAATGCGTTATCCAGGGATCGTTTCAAAGAAATAGATACTCAAGGCCATAGAGTGATCGGAAACCAGCAGAGCAAAGATATTCCTCAGGATGTAATATTGTTTGTTATTGGCGGTGTAACTTATGAGGAGGCAAGGCTAGTCCATGATTTCAATGGAACGATGAATAACAGAATGAGGGTGGTTTTAGGAGGCACCTCTATACTTTCAACTAAAGAATATATGGATTCTATTAGATCTGCAAAATAAATAAGGATTATCTTATTCTAAAATTCTATTTTATATATGAGGCATAAATCTATATAACTTTTTCGATGCAGATAAAACATTTTACTATTGCCAAGCGAAATTAGGTTCTCATTTTCTTCATTCGGTGCCTAATAATTGCAACTTTGTTCGGTGATCCTTCTATGTGCATGCGTCATAATAACTTAACTGGAAAAAACTTTCTCAACTTACGACAAAAAACTCCGATACGGGGAGTCGAACCCCGGTCTCCACGGTGAAAGCGTGATGTGATAGCCGTTACACTATATCGGACAATAATTGTTGGAAAAATTCCATTACAAAGGTAAATTACTATATGGAAAAACTTTTACACCGTATAACCAATCATATTCGCGAGAAATTAGGCCAATATGAGAAGTTTTTGGAACTTCATTTTTATAAAGACTGTAATAGTTGGTTTATAAAATCATGCAGAATATACTAGGGTATTCTCCTCATGGATAGAGTAATCCGCAAAAGGGGAATCGGTATTTTTATATAATAATAGTATTAGCTCTTTTTTCATTCCCTAGTTATTCTTCTAAATGATCAATACTTGCATATCACCTTCATTAAATCTGAAATATATTTCGCAATCCTTATATCATATTTTTACATCATATATAATATTTGAATGTTAGGTGAATCTTGATAATTGTTGAGATTGCGTTGTTGATAAAGACTATAATATTATGTTACTACAAGTTCTTCTCGAGGATATGGAAATCCTCAAAATGGAATCGGTATTTCTACATAATAATATTACGATTATTTCTCCTTCCGTTCATTATGTTTCATTATCCTATTACATTACCAATCCTTGCATTTCAGCTTCCATTATATTTGATGACTGTTTCTCAATTTTTATGTCATCTTCTTACACCGCATGTGATAATATACTACTAACACGAATGCCGATAAACAGATGATATTTTAGAGTTCCATTCCGACAACAATATGTCAATGGTATGAACACTATTCGATAGATGATAGCTAATTCTTATTCCAATAGTATCATGTATATGACGCTTCATTGAAAACGAAGATAACGCTTGCCTTTATTTATTAAGGAAAGGCAAGTTTGTAGCGACTCTTGAGGGTTTTCAAGTAGCATGTATTACCAAAACGTCTTGACAGTTATAGCAAGGTAATTTGCTGTCTTCTCTTTGTTCCATATGTTAGAAACATTGAGTGTTTGTAGCGCCGCCAGCTCAGGTAGGTTTTATTTCAGTGTACTTATAAGCAAAAACGGATTGTATCATTTTCAAAAATGTATCTGTGGTCCATTTAGTGTTATTGCACACAATAACTCTTTTTGAGGGTTTTCTTGTGTTTTTAGATGAACATTGCTTTCCAAGGCTCAAAGGCTTCTTAGCTTTTGAGAGAATTGCTTGCAACTGTTACTCTTTTTGAAGCAAAAATTTCAGCTGCTAATTAAATAACAGTATAATCCATTAATGCGATTTTCAGAAGATGATGTGAAGTATTAAACCATTCGATGAAGTTAAAGCTAAGCTGCCATTAAATTCAGTGGACGCCCAAACAAAAGGACAGATGATACAACAGAATCAAAGAACGACTTTCTGAAGAGTGAAAGGCAAAATAATTATGGTATTATGTAGAGTTGTTGATTCTCTTGTGTGGACTCATAATTCAGGGGGATAAATAATGATGTCTTCTGTGTACCTAGCATCATGTATTTATTAAGTTTCGAATTCCAAAATTATATTCTTTTTAATAACTTCGTTTTAAAACGTGGCGAATGGCCTGAATTAATGGGATACTCCAACTTGCAACAAGAACTGTAATCTATTGAGTACCTTCTTGCGCTATAGGATAGAAGTAAAACTCACCTTTCTTCTGACGCAATGGCAAGAGTAACAACAATTTTCAAGACACTTAGACTGTTATCACTTTTTGTTTGCCAGAAACTTGCCTTATTCTGCACCTTTCAGACTGTCATATCTCCAAAAAAGTATCCTGGGACGGGCAGCATTTGATTCCTATGGTATACTCCAATACGTACCAGGAGAAGAATTTCTATTATCCATGAGCCTACAGAGATACAAACATAATGAACAAATACACCTACAAAATAATCTGTTGCATCAAAAAAAAAATCACCTGATTGAAGTTTATGTACCAGGTAAACTACGCAGAACAATAAGGTTGTACAGCCTGCCGAGTTATATTTTTCTTTTTTTCTCTTCTGATCGAGAATGAAAAAAAAGCCTGTAAGTGGGTTTATGATGTACAGAGGGCATGGTGCATTTTAATAACTGTTAGTATTTCTTTTGCTCCTCCTATCCAAGAAGGGAAAAATGCTTGGCGACTAGATATATGGTCTGATTTCGTTTCTTTTTCTAGTTGAAAGAAAAGGAAGAAAGGAATGACGGCAGAAAAAGATCTGAGAAAAGTGCGTATATTGAAGCTATACGGGGTATAAAACTTGATATACACGGTAAAAGAAAATACACTGATAACCATGATCATTTTCCAATTTAAGAATATTAAGGAGTAATTTTGTTAATCGAAGATTCTCACCAAAGTTTGTCTTTTTACTTTGAATTTTTTTTTTTTTTTTTTGGAATTTTTATTAAAATTACAAATTTCAAAGGAAAAGTCAACCTACCTCTTAATCTATCTATCTTCTATGCCGTAAACCCATTTTAGGTAATTCCGAAAAAAGTAAAATCAGAACTTAGCTAAATTTGTAGAAGAACTGAATTTTCTTCTGAAATTATTTGCGTCATTCTGGCCAGAAAATATTTTTCTTCTCCTAGCATTAATGAACCAATTGGAAATTTGAAGTTTAGTTAGACCAGTTTTCGCGAGCAGTTCTCTTTTTTCCTGCACGGTTGGGTAAGGGTTGTTTACGTGCTCATGTAACCATTTGTTTAGAATTGAAACGGTGGCCTTTGGTAAATTGGACCTCTTACCATGTGCCTTATGTTTTTTTTCTTTTGCGGAATATCCATTATTAGATCCGCGGACCGAGTTCGTACTTATGTTGCCGGATAGCATTTTACCTCGGGAAATGCTAATAGGCTGAGGATTTGTATAACCACCTATCATCATACTCTCATTTACCGGATGAGGTTGTGCCAGTCTCTGCTCTTGATAGAAATTGGGAGTTGAGATATGCTCATACTCGGGCTGCGAAGAAGTTACCGGAGGCCCCCCTACAGTTATTATGTAATTTCTCTCACCCGTAGATATAACTTCTCGGTTATTATTATATATAACTGGATACTGACGTATGTTTTGAGTCATAATAGCGTTGTGATTCTGAATGCTTCTCTGTGGAGAAGGACCAATGAAAAAAACAGGGGATGATACTGGAACCGGGTTAACTGGGCTACCAACTGCTATATTTGTTCTAGGAACAAATGAAGGATTAGGTTGATATAACCTGCGTTCCTCGAAGTGGGGTTTTGTTTCATTTTCTCGGTTAAGTGACTCGAATAAGACCTGGATTGGGGGCAGTTCAATCTTTTGGTTTAGATTTACTATGCTAGTACCCATTTTTTTCTATGCAATTATTGTTGACTTATTTCTACAGTGATTACTTCCTATACTGAAAAAAAAAGAAATGCTTTTGCCATTCAAGAAGTAATGCTCTAAAAAAATTGCTGTATGCATGACTGTAGAAAGTTTAAGCTAACGAAGCCTTCCATATATATACTAGGAACCTTTCTTTTTTTGCAAACCCTTCTCAGCATTTATTTTTTTCTTTTCTTATGATCACTTCAGCTTTCAGTGTGCTTCAAAACAAGGGAACGGCAATTACACGTCACTTAGTGTGGGTAGCGGCTTTTCCTGGCGCGAATGAAAGATAACAACCACTGCTGTATGTTTGCCCCTATGGGGTGTAACTTAAAGTCTGAAAATTCCCTACCTCCCATGAAAAATGTCTATAAATTCATGCACGGTTCTCTTGCTTTAATGTACCTTCCCCTTGCTCTTCTTACTAATAAGTTGCCTTGAACGGCCCAGAATTTCGCGTGGGAAGGCGGGTTTTAGTCGGAACCGAACTGGGAATGTTTCTGCTCCAGTGCGCAGAGCGGATCTGCTGTCCCTTGAACCGATAATAGGCGTGGGAAAAAAAGGTTGAGCGAGAGCAGTATAGAAAAACAAGAGTTTATAATTTCTTATTTCGCGCAGCTGCCTCTTGTCTAGGCGGGGCCAAAACAAAGCTTTTTTACTCTACTCCATGCTATGCATTCATTGTTGATAGTTGCGCTGTTATTTCTCAGGGGCAAGTTGAGCTAAAGCAACACTTGTTTATTGTTTATTGTTTATTGTTTCTTATTCGTGATGTTGGGTTCACTAAAGTACAGTGTAGTGGCAGGGGATATTGGTAAGTAAGAACTGTTTCGTAGTTTTTTTTATTGGCGAAAGTAGGCTTAAAAAACCAACTAGTATTACCGTGCTGCGCCAAGCCATTTTTCAAAAATCTAAAAGTTTATGTCCTATTGGGTCTAGAGCCAGAAATGTTGAATGACAGTTACTCTTTTTGATAATTAGTTCTAGTACCACTTTATTCACTGCCCGTATATCTCGTATAAACAAGTAATCTTGTTCTATATTTACGCTGCATTATTGAATGTGGGAAGAAAAGGAAAGGAAAATAAGCCATGAGCGAAAGAAAAAGCAAATCACAGTAAAAACAACTCACTACATTTCCGCCTCCCCCCCTTCAAAGAAATTCCCAAGAACTTAACGGATTTGTTTATATTAGCAAAGCTAATCTTCAGAGAAAAGACTGCAGCCTTGGTTCTGCAAAGGGCCTCAATAAAAAAAAAGCGCTGCGCTACTCTACAGTGTTCTATTTTTTATTCGCGAAAATGATGCAACACCCAGTCACGATACATTTGATTAGTTAGATTCTGTGGAGAATGCACGCCACACTGACTATGCAAATGCAAAGACATTAAAATTGTACATGCTTTTCAGCGGTGCCTTATATGTCAGACCATCAATATAGTTCTTTTAGGGGAGAGTCAGCGGTAATTTATGTGCATATCTGGTTTACCTACCGTGCTTGCTTATCTTCCTCACAAGACTTTCTGTTGTTTTTATGGTCTGTATGAGCAATCTCCGGTATGCATTTTCCATAATGCTGTTGAAGAAAGTTAAAATACGATAGGTAATTTGTCGCGGTTAGAGAGAGCAATGAATTTTTCCGTGCTAACATGTTCACCGGAAGTTTATCCTTTGCTTTGCCTGTTGCTGGTGTCTTGGCACATTTTTAATTTTTCTCCGTTTTTCTCAAAAAATCCGATTAAATTCCTTAGAAAGTTCATTACTAGAGAAACGTGCAGAAGAGGAAGAACCTGAAGGGCTGGACGAGCGGATGGATTACATAATACTTACTCAGTGTTGATTTCATCCGCCTGCTAGTTGTCGTCTGGTAACTCCTCGCACTTATGCCCCTGTACTCAATGTAAAGGCCCAAGAAAAATTAAAAAAAAAAAAAAAAAAAAAAAAATAAACATGAGAATTTGTCGGTATCGGATAATCATATCGTTTTCTCGTTTTTCTTTGATTTATGTTATATTTTACAATTTATACTGAGGTGCATTATGTCGATTTTCTTTTATTTATCTTTGTACTACTACCTTAATCATCCATTTCATCCGCTCTCTTTTCTGCGTCCTCATCAGACAGCTTAACACCACCAGACACGGAAAATTGGCCTCCACACCCGACTAAAATGATGTTATGATCCTGTGTAGCAGTATTCTTGATTCTGGTTGGAACTTCAGTGTCGTCCTCAAAAGGGCCTAATCCAACGGCGTAGGTTTCACCAAAACCCCAAGAATAGGCAATGCCATTTTGAGCTACCGCGACTGAATGGTGAGACCCCGCCGCAACGCTTTTGAACTTCGGAACATTATTCAACTTAGTTGGAAGTGGCACGGCACGTGCTTTTCCATGAACATCTTTGTAAGTATATTCGGGTAAATTGTCTTTTGGGATACCAACTTCAAACATGTCTAGTCTACCACACGAATACAAATCGCCATCTTGGGATAGGATCAATGAGTGATGTTCACCAGCAGCAATGCTTCTGATAACAACGTTATCAGGTAGCGCTAGTCTTTTTGGCTTTGTAACAAGCGCACCGTCTTCCACATCCTCTGAAACACCACATTGACCAAACTGATTCAACCCCCAGCTTACTAACTTGTTGTCTTTTGTTAAAGCAAAGCAATGGTTTTCGCCAGATGCGATGTATTTTACATGTCTTAACCCAAATGGTCTGGGATCCAAAGTCTTTAAACGGAACCTTTCCATAACTTTTCTTCCTAATTGGTTTTGCTGACCGTTACCCCAGGCGAACACCATACCCTCTTCATCTAAGAAAAGTATGTGATCCTTACCGGGAGCTAATTGGACAATATTGTACTTAGAGAATGTAGGCACTTTCCATGGAGTTTTTTGAATTTTAATTTTATCTTGGTAAAACCCTAGGATACCTTCATTGCAACGGAAAGTACCCCATGCGTATACCTCGCCATTGCTGAACAGGGCGCAACTCATATTGTCTGTAGCTGCCAATTGCACGACCTTGTGTCCCTCCGCTAAGGGAGGAAATGACTCTCTTGGGATTTTAGCGGGCGTAGATTCCAATTCGTTCAAATCACCATCTTCGTCATCACTTGAGTCATCGGCGTCCATGTCCTTGAGTTGTTCCTTGGCGTTGGAAGTATCTCTGCCCAACGCACCCACGTCATTGCAACCCCAGGACCATACATTGCTTTCTTCATCAAGGGCTAAGGTGTGCATACCACCGACTGCAAAAGAAATGATCTTGGCCTCATCGCGAGGTAAAAATGGGTTTAACCTTGGTCTTTTAACTTCCTTATTTTTGGCTTGTGGACCCAACCCAAGCTCACACATAGAACCAGTACCCCAGCAAAATATATCCAATGGTTGGACACTTAAGTACATATGCTTGTAGTCTTCTTGAGCGTTTATGATATGAGAAGCATGAGTTTTAGACATTTTCTTTGCTCTATGAGCGCCAGACGCGTCTCCATTGGTGGCGACTGTTCTTTTGACCATTTTAAACTTTTATATGACAACTTTTTAAGTTTCTGGATCCAGGATTTGACTTAAAGAGGATGTCTTGATGACTTTTAATATTCTCGAGATCGGTGATTTTATTCATCCTGCCTTGCCTCTCCCGTGCTTTTTTGTTTTTTTGAAATTTTATTTGTGCGGGTAATGAATATTGTTTGTCCTTCGAGAGGTCCTCGCGAAACCCTGCTACTTTTAGCCGCCCAACGATTGAAAAAGAAGGGAATTGCTAGATAGCTATCTCTGTCGGAAGCAAACAATATATATATATATATATATATGTAACTCTTGATATCGGTGCTCTCTACTTTAGAGTATGCGGTGTTCCTCTGTCCATTAAAAGCAAGTGTCCTTTTCTTTAGAGTCTCGGATTATACTATCTTGGAAGTGAGTTTTTAAAGAACCAGAATGGCAGGACACTGGAATACAGATTGGCTTTATATCGTTACTGCCGAGGGAAGACTCTCATAATATCTAAATTTTCTGTTCCGATTCTCTTACTTGCAAATATTTTACACTCTGTCAGGAATAATCAGTAATTGCCTCATTGAATTATCTTAGGTAGTTCTCTTTCAACTGCTATTGTATTTCAATCTTGGGGACTACAAAACGTTGTAGCAATTGTTGACGATGGTTCCTACCTGAAATATGGCCTTAAGAATTTACCGCGAGCAACGGGAGGGATAATGTCCAACACGGCTTTTTATTATTATTATTTTCCGAACCTATAAATCCATCAGTATTTCTTTCAAGAGTTTTTCCGTCTCTGGCTGAAGGCTCATTTCCATGATGGGGTCACAATTATTATCGCACACAATTTTGGTGGCGTTGAAATTGATGCCGGAATTTGCCCCAGTGCTATAGGTGTTTTACTTAACACATAATTTCTGAACCCATAATAAATGACACGTAAATTTCCCCTTTTTATTTAGTGGAACTGGACCTGTTTTGCCATTAAGAAGCAAATACCTTCCTGTTGCTTGATTTGCCCTGTTTGTCTTATGTGTTGAAGAGAAATTAGAATATTATGTGGCGTATCAATGCCAAAGTATTATATAATGTGTTGAAACGAGCGGTATTTAATAGTAACATGAGTTACTATGGTAACGATCTAAATGTTTAAATCCTATACGATGAAGTATGGAAGCACTATTACAAAAGGAAATGTAAATGAGCATGTCAGAAAGTACTGAATTTGAGTTAAGAGTCTATTAATTGAATGAGATCTGAAAGTCACATATAAGAGCAATATGAGTCGTCACATTAAATGTATGAAGCTGCCGGAATCACCATTATATTAGCCATATATAATAATGAAACAATCGGCATGTGGTTTATACCTCTGTTATATAAGTACAAAAAGATCCATATTCATTCTTCATTAATACAACCTGTTAACTTTTAACTATCAACATAAAGAGCTTAGCTGTCTTAGTTAGCTTCGCTTTTTATCATAACTACACCTCCTTTAGGTAAAAGAGAAGTACCTCTAACTTACACTATTTCTTTCGTGGAAAGAAGCTGCACTAAAACAGGTTTTAAAACAGACCGATTTATTTACCATAGGATACCTACATATTTTTGTCCCCTCTACATATCGTATCGCCGAGCATTCATAGAAGTTGAACTACATCCTTATTTCAATTATGTGCAGTACGAATGCATTCTTTTTGCCAGGAGACAAACCACAAATTTACATAACTGCAAATCGTACTGTTTTGTGGGCATTTGGGTTCACATCAAGCAAGACGTACTCTCTTATTAGAGGCATAGAACGAACGCTTTTACAATTCATTTTCAATTCCTCTTCTGTTTCTCGACCTCGTTCTATGACAACTCGCAACAAAAAAAATGATTTCTTCCTTCTCTTGGTCGGGTTTGGAAAGTTGTGCGAGAAGGCGAAATTTCGGAAAAAATGCCATCTCCTAGAATCGAACCAGGGTTTCATCGGCCACAACGATGTGTACTAACCACTATACTAAGATGGCTAATTTCTTTATGAACTTTG
>ERZ794946.373-NODE-373-length-18508-cov-4.223216_pt1 | contig 18508 bp, 19 predicted proteins | sample MGYA00433072_ERZ794946 | MGnify/ENA primary metagenome ERZ794946 (study PRJEB30137, sample SAMN04331413) | food metagenome | isolation source: Y3 must sample point D1 replicate A | place: Australia: South Australia | collected 2014 ...
GAGGCGTAGTATCTGGCTCAGTGCTGCCTCACGTCTTGCAAGCATACAGCCAAGCTATCGACCATGTGTTCTATCTCTCTGCTGGCGCAGCTGCAGGAGCGACTATTGCCTGTTTGGGCATGGGATGGAAGAGCATCAAGAAGGCCAAGGCCGAAGCAGCAACAGCCGAATCGGTGCCCGAGAAAGAGGTCGGGTCCGTGGTTTGATTGCACATGCAAACCCGGTAGATTTCCTTATTACGATACCCCACTCACTGTAACGATTATGAGACGATACTGGATACCAGAAAACAGCCTAGTAGTATATAATAGAAACACTGAAACTACTCTTTACCCAGTTCTGTCGCGTCTCATGATTTCCAACTGTCGCAATGCAGAGGTTGAGATGATATAGTTATATTTCCCTAAGAGTTATCATTGTTGAGCCTCTCATTGGTCACACATGCCTCATGAACAGACTTGTGCATTGTGACAGCCTTTTGAGGTCACCCGCTTGCACGTAGAGGACGTGACATCGTTAACGTGTTCTTCAAAAGTATCAGGACAGACAAATAGGATATAGAGGTTTTCCACTTTCCTATCGATACCCTCTTATGAATGCGCGATGGGAAGAGCAAGATATACCACGTGCACAGATTCGAAGACTCATCCATGTGCGACGCTCAACTTCAGTCATCGAAAATGGAAAGAACGATGAGTACATCTTGACCTGAGCACACTCCATCTCGCATTCTTTTCCATCAGAGCAAATCCATCTCTCATCCCAACAACAGAACCATACAACCAACTTCAAACCCCATCACCAATCAGCAAAGATGCCCACACATTCAAGATCCCTCAGAGCGCTAGTCATCCTCATCCTCCCTCTCACCATCATAACCCTCCTCATCACAACTACCCTGCTACCATCAAACCACCCAATATCTCCACTCTCGCGACTTTCATATGCAGGTTTGGAAACCGATGTGGAGATTTTACCTCAACACGGGATGAGAGCATTCAATTTGCTAGTCAATCAGATGGGGGGAAGAGGTATGGGTGTGCATTTTAGAGCTCCTTTGGCGGGTCGGGATGCTTTCGTGCGGGCAACTCGACTTGTTGGTACAGGCGCGATGTCCGCTTTTGGTGTAGGAGGGGATGCAACTTCCATGACATCGCCATCGGCGTCGACATACACGACTACGACCACATCCACAACTGCGTCTCAAGACAAAGTCGCCGTCCTCAAGAATTATCAATCCTGGATTGATAGCCAGCCACGCTCAGATAGCGAGAGAGAGGTGTTGCAAGATATGCCATGGCTTTGCGAAAGTTGTGTGCTGAGCTTTATGGCTGGAAAGGAGAAGCAATATACCAGTGTTACGACTGCGAAGAACGAGGGTGCTGCAACGGGGGTTGAAGGCGTTTTTCGAGGGCAACAGGAGGTATTCGATATGCCTTGTGGAGGATCGGGATGTTCACGATCGGCTCCGAGTAGAGATCATATCTTGATGTGAGCGAGCATTCGTAGCCTTTTTCCATCTCTTGTCATGCGCAATGGAAAGCGCGGTGGATATTCTTGGGTATCAGCATAGAAGAGCAGGTGTTTTTCGGATCTCGTATCATGGCAATTCCAACTTTCATGTGCTTCGACTCTTCCTGGTACGTGTTTGCAGTTTGAACAATGATGATATGATGGGGGGTATATGCTGTACTGTATGAACACAAAATCTCCTTCTTTTCCTGTACATGCGATGGATGCGCAACTTCTGAAACAAATCAAGAAGGGCTGAACATATGCTTAAATTTCTCAATCTGTGAGGTAGCAAGTCAGTGGTTGGTTTCTCGGATCTGGCAGAGGATCGACTTACCTTCGTTCCAATGTATTTCTCCAGCTCAGGTCCTTGCACACCCTCTTTACCGCCAGAGCTCCAAGCCAATGGAATCATGGGCACACGCTCCTTGACCACAACTTCTCTTCCAGGTCCCTCGACTGCGCGCACCTTTTCCGGGTTATTCGTCAACAGCCTGATGCCTCTGTCACCGCCCAAGCCCAAATCCATCAGCATAGCCGTTGCTAAGCCGTAACTTCTTGCATCTGCAGGATGTCTGAGGAGCAGATTCGCTTGCATGGTATCGTGACCCAGATCTTGCAGGTTGTATGCTTTGAGCTTGGAGAGCAGACCTATGCCACGGCCTTCTTGACGGAGGTAAATGATCACGCCGCCGAGGGAGGGGATGTTTTCGTCGGTGGGGTCGAAGGGGAGGGACATGAGGCGGGCTGCTTCGTCGAGTTGTTCACCGCAGTCGCAACGAGCGCTCCATACTGTTTCGCCAGTGTAGCATTCGCTGTGGATACGAACGAGTGGTGCCAATGGCGAAGGCATGTTCTGGGCTTCTGCGACTTGGATGGCCTTGTCTTGTCTTTCTTCCGTCGTTACGGCTTCGGGAGTGGGACTCCGTGAGAGCTGTGCAGCCGAGACACCTGCGTCTTGTTTGATCTGATCCAAGCGACTGGACGTACGGCCAGGGTATAGCTTTCCCACGTAGGCGCCTCTGATCATGCGATCTTTCTCCGTCTCACCCTCCCTCGGAGCATCGAGACTTCGGCTGCGGATGTGAGGACCGAAGACAATGGCCAAATGCTCCTTGTTATCTGCGCTGTTGTGGTAGAGATGGAGGAACATTTCTTGACCTGAGGTGGTAGGGATGCGCGCGCGTACTTCGCAATTGACCTCTGGTAGCTCTTCTAGCAGTGCGGGAGGAGCTGCTGGCTCGGCCTCGTGGGCATCGACATCTTGAGTAGCGGGGTCGGTCGATGACGTGCCGGGAGGAGGTGTGAGAGAGGGCGATACCAATGGCGGTGCTGCGACTGCGGGTTCGGGGGCTGGCTTCACGGCGGAGGTGGTGGTGGAATCGGAGTCTCTGTGCTCGAGGTCGTACTCGGACATGTGAGACATTGAGCGCTGCGTGTTCTGCGGCCGAGGCGAATTGAGCGGCGGCAGTGCCGGTGATGCGTGTGCGGGATAAGCCATGAGTGCTCGATGGTGTGCAAGAAACAAAGAACGAGAGGAAACAGAGTACAGTCAGTGAGGCAGACGGACAAGATAGACGGAATCAAAAGTCTCGCGCTGTCATCATCCAGGGTAAATGTGCCCTCATTACTCAATCGATGTTTCTGGAGCCGAAATGGCCGACTTGCCCGCCTCGGGCCCCTCGTAGCCCGATACCGCCCGTCTGCCCCTCCCGACGCTGATTGGCCGAGAATCCCTCCTAATTTGGTGCGAACTTCCAATCTCCATGCCTTTGTAAGCAGCTGCATCCATCCCTCCACTCTCATTTGTCACTTTGTCCGAATGATTATGAGAAGAGAGAATTCGTCGAATTAATCTAGCCTTAGCCAGCGCTCAAATACCGCTTGAATCTGTCTTCGCTAGAAAAAGACGGTGGTCGAAACGAAATAAAGCTCAAAAAGGTAACCCAAAGCACAAGGATATCCTCCCATAGAAAAACAGTCACCGAAAACTCCAACCCCTTGTGTCGAGATATCCCTAAACAATCGCTCGACATGCAGCGTGTGAATAAAAAAAAGCAGACCGTCCCTAAAATCAGATCTCCAACCGAGCGTCTTTGCAACTGTGCTCTTGGATGTGTTCTCAGGTACTGTCGTAATCAGAATCGGCTGTGGTTTGTGTAGAAGAAGAGAACCAGAATGTAGAGGTAGTGTGCGTGAAGTGAAAAATCAAGGATAGTGGATCCACCTGGTTGGTCCAATAGGCAAGATCCAGGAATTGTGTGGTGTTTTTCTTTTTTTCTTTTTGTGTTCTTGAATAGCAAGTCGAAAGAGCGTCCACTCACAACATCAATGAGTGCAGGTTGCGTTGAACGATCATGTCCTGCACGCTCTTCATGGTCTTTTCCAGCAGGTTGGTGTCCGTAGCTGTAGTACCGTGCACGTAGACCTCCTTGGTAGGGTCCCGTACCAGGTTGCGGAACTTATCGGCAAAGAACTTTTGTCCAGCTGCCACATCTGTATTGCTGCCTTGGAAGTCTGGGAAGTGGTCGCGGATACGTCCTCGTCCTTGTGAGACCTTTTCCGTGAAGAGATCGAGTTTGTTGAGGAACAGCACCAGGCCAGATTTCTCAAAGTAGCGACTGTTAGCAATGGACTCGAAAAGCATCAACGCTTCGTGCATTTGGTTCTGCAAGTCATGTCAGCAAGATATTAGCCATGATCGTTGTGATACTGAGACTCACTCCGTTCTTGTCTTCGACCAGAACATGATCGAATCCACTGATGGCCACGAGGAACAACACGACCTGCACGTTGTCGAAAACGTGGATCCACTTCTTTCTTTCCGAACGTTGACCGCCAACGTCGAACATCTTGAATGTGAGGTTACCAGTGTCGAAGACAGTCTCGCTAATACCTGTCGTTCTAAGGCGCGCACGCAGAATGTCCTGATCTCCGGGAACGTAGTTCTTCTCGAACAGCCTGCTGAGGTCGCTCATGTAGCTAAGAATGTGTTAGCACAGCCTTGGCTCTGCGGAAAGCAACACGACTTACTACTCAAGGTTGTCATGAAGCGCATACTCGTGGCCCTTTGCAATGGCACCCTGTACACCATCATCATCCCACAAGTTCTGGAAAGCGTGCATGCAGTCCAATGGCATGGGGTCATCCTGTCCAATCTCTGGCTCTGAGCAAACGAGTTCCATAGCCTTGATGTTCTTTGGGTCCTCGAAGGTGACCTCGTGCTCTTCCATTGCGCCCTGAATGCATTGGAAGGCGTGGATCAGGTTGTTGAAGATGGTCACCTTCCATTGCCTGCGTTCACTCTGTGAGAAGCCTTTTGTGTGGATCAGGCGCATCTGCTTGAGCACTGTGGACTTGCCGCTCTCTCCCGCACCTAGTATCGTGTGTCAGCATTTCTGCCTTGTTCTTGTATCCCTGTGTATGACGCACCCAAGAGCAGGATCTTGACCTCCTTCGCTTGCTTCTTCTGGTCCACCTTCAACTGCTTCTCAATGTCGGCATTCTTCCTCGCCTGCGGGTCGTCCTGCTTGGAGCTTCCGAAACACATGAAGCCCATTCGGTCGGTGGTTCGGTTCTGGTGGTGGTGTTGTTGTTGTGGTATGGATTATGCGGAAGCGGTATCGTACTCGATGGCCGAGTTATAGCGGATTGTAGAGGGTACGTGTTGTGCGGCAGGGTAATTTGACACAAAGCCAGGGGGACGTGTATTGCGACAGAAGCTGTGCTGGGGTCTGTGTCTGAGAGCTATGATCCTCCGCCGAGCCAACAATCGTATAGGTCAATCTCCAAGTGCGACAACGAATGCCAATGAACGAGTGCGAGCGCTGGGGTGATAACAACGGAGCAGTAACCGCAGGCAGACAGTCTGAGGTAGGACGAAGCGAGAGGAGAAGGCAAAGAAACGTGGAATCGGCAAGGGAAAAGGCCCAAGAACTGAGAGCGTGGTATTCCTTCGTTCTTAGGAAGCTCGCATATCAAACAGTGGGGTCTCTGCTTTAACTCAACTTGGTCCTAGCCGGCACCATCTGTGCACTGCAGCGGCCGCCCGTTTTCCCATGCAAAGACCACCTGAAACGTGCTACAAAGGAAACCTTCGGCCGGTCGTTCGTTCGCCCAGTGCTCCCTTGTCTCCGTTTGGCCAGGCATTGGACAATCTCATCATCACAGCTGGTGGCCCTGCTGTCAAGCCTGTAACAGGAGACGTGAATACCGTACCTCTGTAGAGAAACGGGAAAGGTGCACCACAGCTTTCCGACTTGTCCTGAAACCTTGGCCCAAATCGGAGAAATCGACTCTCTTCTTTCTGCCGCGTGCAGCGTCGCACCTCCCTTGAAAGAACATCCTTCTTCCCTCCCGCCTTACACACGCTCTCTGCATGCCTTCCACATGTGTGAGGGCTTCATTTCATTCGCTTCATCACCTTCCCGGCTCACGCGAGATTGCCCCCATAGCCCTCTATTGTGCTATTGATTAACTATACCCAACCACGGACCTTTTCCGCCGCTTGACTCGCGCATAGTTTGGCTATCCATATTGTGTGTTACTAAGACCGAAATGGTCATTAAACCCTATATTGACAACTCGTTTGACAGCAGCCCAAGAGCTTCTTCAAATCGCGCGCTGCAGCCATGTACTTTTCTCATGCTCTTCAGTCTGCATCCACACCTCAGGCATGTGTGCAGCCTGCAGGGAAGCAAGGGAACCATGCATGAGCTACACTGCAGATCGCCAAGCCCAGCTACGGTACGGTACATCTTCAGCAACACACAGTGTTTGAGCAATGTCGAATGCCTTCAGCAACTGCCGCTCGTCTTTTGTTTCCCAGCTTTCTTTTGGTCCCGCTTGGTTGAAGACACCAGTGTGTTTCTTCCACCAGTCCGGTGTTTGCCCTGCTTTTTTTGGTCGCTGGTCCCTGAGTCCGGGAAGCCGCCGTCGGCCTATTGATCCGCTACGGTCCGTCGCTACCAGACCCATCGTTCATGTTGACCCGTACTCGGCCGGTAGAATATTCTTTCCGGCTTCCTTTTCCCTCACCACATGCATCCACGACTCAGCAAAGTATCCACTTCCATGTGCGGAATACGATTGCCGACGCCAACAAAGCCTCCACGATTCATCGTCCACGTTGAACAAAAACATCGGTAGCTTGGGACGAAATGCTACATACAACGGTCTGTTGTACCTCGGCGATACAAGTACCTTGAGAAATGTGATCGACTTCAGAAGTTGATTATGCGAACATTCCTACACGACATTGACATGTCAGGTATCAGCGGTTGAATTTCAGAGCTCGCGCATGCATCACAGTTCATGAACATCCTCATACTTGACGGCCGATCATGGGTCGGACAGGACGGGATGGGCAGTTGCGCAATCTATTGTCTTTGGGCAGGCCTTCCTGCGACGGCATCATCGCGTACTAATATGCAAGACCCTTAATCAAGCCATTGCTGGCTCGCTAAATCTAATATAGTATCAGCAAGCCTATGTGACTTGCTTTAGCAACAACACCTCATGCCCAGACACCATTTTCATCGTATGCGAGTCGAGATCAAGTGCATGGAGTTTGCTTATTCAAGGCATACGGCTGCTCAAGCACCCAGTGCTCCCAGAAATCTAACGGTCAAAATGCACAAAGTTATCGTCAACCGAGAGGGGGTCCGATAAGAGCTCGAAATCAGTCGAGATTGGTAAAGGACAACCATCTTGGAGAAAGCTGGAATCAACATGCGCAGTGTCGAAAACTTCATGCGCTTGTGTTTTTTCCTTCTCCAAGGGAACTGCTACAGTGCTATTCTTGGCCGTCTACCAATGACTCTTGAAACACAGATCAGTCAGTCGACTGCCGTGTTTCATGAAATCAAATCCTATGGTCCTTCGGCATCGAGGAGCTCGTCCTCCCACTCACTGATACCTCTGTCGGCGAGTTCGCGGTTACGCTCGTACCATGAGTTGAAGTCAAGCTCCGGCATCTCCCCACCGTGAAGTAGGTATCGGAGAATTGCACGGTCGTGTGGATGAGCTCCTTCGCCCACGTCCAGACCATCCTCGAAAAGCGCCTCTTCTCCCGATTCTCGTGGGTAGTTCTCATCGTGAAGACCCTCCAGATAGACACGCTGCAGGCCAGACTCGAAGATATCTGGGACCTGACGGAGGACTGAGTCCCAAGTACCTTCGTTCAAGTCGCAGTCTACAATCTCAAGACTGTGCAGCGTCTTCGATTGCGCACGCAAAAATTCTATCAAACTGCTTTCGGTTGCGGTACAGCTCAATCGCAAAGTCTCCAGTTCTGGTAGTGTTGGTATGTTCAGACGACGTATTGTGTCATCTGCAGGATCCATGGGGTGTTCTTCGACAGCCCAGCTACCTTCATCATCGCGGCATTGGAGCTTCAGATTCTTTAGTGAATGCGCTGCCGCCGATAAGATGGCATGAATCTCCTGAAAAAGCTGTTTGGTCTGCCATGTCTGTCTCGCGGCAGTATTGGTCTGTCTTTCCAGAGGATTCATAGGCACAGTTGGATGTGTAGCTGCGACCACCGGAATACAGTAACTCACGTCCAGATCCAAGCTTGTCAGTTGTGACAGGCCCAGAAGTTTCGCGGAAACAAGTTCCTGAGGGAGCTCGTTTCTCGCTTCACGTGCAGTTGGTAAGGAAGCAGAGTTTTCAGTGAGGGCATAATGCTCACTCATATCGAGGAATGGTTGTCCGCCGACATTGACAAGTCGCAACTTTCGAATTGGAGACCCAGTACCCAGGTTAGCGCGATGCCCAATTGCTTTTAGAAGACAATCAGCATGCTGCATATGGATAGGGTACTTCAAAACGTCCAAGACATGGACCTCCTCGTCGTCATCTACCTCGACGGCGTGCAGTTGCATCCAATTATTAGGATTTATGATGATATCCTTTTCGATCCGGTTCCATGGAAAATGCAGATGGTTGTCTGCGAAGCCGTGTTTTGCGTTTTCGACAGAAACCAGATTTGGCAAGCGTGAGAGAGCTTCCAGGAATAAATCGTCCGGACCCCAATCCAGCTGTTGCTGACGATATGCGGCGTATTGCTCGAAGTGATACTGTACTTGCTCCGGGCTGAGACTATGCTTGGGCGTATTATCATATTCCTTGTAGGCTGCATGACGAAGGTCTTGCCTCTCTGTCAAAATTCGCATCCGATAGTCATACTCATCGTCGGATGATAGTCGACTGTCCATACGTGATGGGTCAACAGTGATTCTCTCCTATGGTTTGTTCGTGAGTTACGAGGTTTCAAGAAAAATCTGCTTTCAGGTTGCCCTTACATCGATGTACTTTTTGGAAAATGATGACCAAGGCTCGCGCATATCAATCAGGCCCTCAAACGTCCCTGACCTGTAAGTTTAGAGTACAGTCAGCATGTTTCTTGTGTTGAAAAAGATACAACTACCATGAGAGCTCAGCTCGTCAAAACACCTGGATATGACCCCGCCGCAATGCAGAGTGTGTTTTGAGGTTGTACAAAAGTCCACTGAGAGCCTGATCTTTCTTTTCGCGAAAGGACAAACTCTCAGTGGCAGGACGTCGAGTATCTAATAGCACTCTGCAATGCGACGTTGCTGGTGCTGCCGGTGACCAATACCCAGATACCACTTGGTGGCGCTTGACTCATGATATCCGCCGCATACGTACCAGTCCATCTGCGGTATAACATCTCCCACAAAGACGAGCCGTTTGATACATCTTGCGATTTCTGGCTTTGACGAAAGCCCCACGAATCTCTCGAGATGCGATTGAAAGAAGGCTATGCAATAGCTCTGAAACACTCGAGTGTTGGCCAGACCACTAAGATATTTGCATGTTTCCCGCAGGTTCTTGCAGCCATCGAAATCGCAATGTTCGAGAATCAGGTATACAAGTTCTCGGGGCAATGTGTCCAGCTGACCCATGATAGTTGACGAGGTTGCGGTGGAAATACGACAAAAGCTCAAGTGTGCGACCTACGAGTTGGCCTTGTTAACCAATCGATATCGTGATGCCTCTACATATCATGGTGGATTAACGGGCAAAAGACAAGGGATGTGGAGAATTGGAACCCCGGATTGCAATTCTTGTTTCTTTGCCAAGCAAACAGTTTGAGGCTTTGGGCGACGACTGGTCAAACAGGCAGGTAACTTCGATGGCGGCCGATCTGGACTCTGGCAGCGCCTCTGGGGGTGCGGACTCTCATTTCCCGTCTCTGCTCTGTTTTTCTGTCTGACACGCGTTCGCATACCCATATCAATATCCATAGTGTATAATCATGTCGTATCCATCGACGCGCATCGGTGGTAGCGGTTAGTACTCGTAACCCCATCTGTCGCGAACGAGCCGAGTACTGACATGAAGCCCCAGCCTTCAATCACCAGCAGTCTGGCGACTCTGAGGCCGAGTACGATAGGCTGAGAGACCTTGCGCGACAGGAACACGGCAAACGTCAGCACTGTTCGGCCGAATCCCAGAAGGCGTATGCGCGTGGAGATGGAGGTGCCGCTCACGACTTGTCGCAAGAAGCAAAGAACCACGGTCAGAAGGCCGACGACTACAATAGACAGGCTTCGGAATACATCTTCCGCGAGAACAACGCTGTAGGAAGAGTCGACGGTGATACCATTGACCTCCACGGTCAGTTTGTTGAAGAGGCCGAGGAGATTCTAGAACAAAGAATCAAGTACGCAAAGAGCACCGGCCAGAACCATCTGCATGTGTAAGTAGCGTGAACGTTTGCTGCCTTTGTTCCTCCTTCTGATGGTAGATACAGCATCGTCGGCAAAGGTAACCACTCTGTCAACCACGTCCAAAAGATCAAGCCGCGTGTCGAGCAAATCTGCCAGGAGCAAGGTCTCCAATACCACACCGAGCACAATGAAGGCAGAATCTACATAAACCTCACTGGTGGAGCCGCCGTACCCCCTGCTGGATATGGTCAGCCTCAACAGTACGACCAGTCTCATCATGGGAAGCCTCAGTACCAAACTGCCTACCCTCTGGGCTACCAGCAAGGCCAGCAACAGCAGGGCTACCCTTCGCAGCAACAAGGCTACCAGCAGAACCAACAGAACAACCAACAGCAACAACAAGGAACTCACCAGATGGACTACGAGGAGGAGATCAAGAAGAACCTCCCCAAGGTCATCCGCTTCCTCAAGAAGAACTGTTGTACTGTCATGTAATCCCATTCGGAAAGGTCGGTCTAGGTGCTACATCCCTGGCCTTTCTCTTTATGGTCTTTTTTCTCTTCGTTTTCGATACCCAAATGGCAATGGGACATAATAGCGTTGTCCGGATGGTCGGAGCCATGGTTGAAGGTGCAATTGCTCGGCGGCCGAACGAGGTTAGAGCTTGGAGTCTTGTGTCGTTCTTATCTGCGCGGCATGTGAATGATTTGGTTGATGGTCTGTAATTTCTCTCCTTCCTTCTCGAGTCATCAACGCAAATCACATTTCTTCGCTTGTTTCTGCACTGCTCAAGACTATTGCACGTGCCTGACCTCTTTGAATCACCACATCAGACTAGCTCATTGCTAGCGTCAGCTACTCCCTTTCTTCCAGCATGAATTCCCCTCACAACGATGCCTATTCTGGTTCTTCTGGAGGACCCACGCGTATCCTTCGCGTAGTCAACGACACCTCCTTGGCCGCCACAATCCGCGAGCAAGCCATCGTACTGCAGGGTAGACCGGAGCAGAGAATCTACCTTAATATCCCTAACGTAAGTCTGAATGAGAAGGGTGTATGGTTTCTTGTCTGACTTGTCCAGACCATTAGCGAGTCAATCGACGAGGACGACTACTACCCGGTCATCGAGCCCTTCCAAGTTGCTCGTGCCTCCCGTTCTACCTCAGTTGACATTCTCGAATCTCTTGAGGCCGAAGTCCCTGTTAGTCCCCCCTATCTGTCAATCATTGCTATCTGACTGACTCTTCTAGGCCTCCTTCAGCTTCGGTCCCAGCCCTGAGCCAGAGACTCTTGGAGAGGAGGCATCCAGCTTTGGTTCCAGCTCTGAGCCGGAAATCCTTGAAGAAAAGGTCAAGGCACACACAAGAGTCTACAGAGGATTGTCGCGATTTGCCAGCAGAAGCAGCACTAACCTAGCAGAATTCTCTTCCGCTACCAAGGAGAAGCTCAAGGAGTTCAAGCTCTCCAAGTCGAAGAGCACCTTCAACCTGCCTGGCCTCCTTTCTTCCCCACCATCCGCTACATGGAGCGAATGGAGCGATCCTCCACCTATGCCGGCCCTTCCATCCGCGTCAACACTCAAATCTCTCCCGTCTCTCCCGTCTCTCCAGCCTCGCCCATCCCTCTATCACCCCTTGCCCGCTCCCCAAATCAACACATCCAGTGTAGCTGCCGAGACTGCCGAGACCAAAGCCTCGCCCGCCAACGCCAAACCATCGACACCAGAACCATCTTCCAGATGGACCACGGCTCGCCGCAACTTGGCCAAGCGTCTGTCCACCGGTAATCTCTCTCTATCTCTGAAAGTTCGCTGCAGAATCAAGTTTTCTAACATGTCTTCCAGTTTTCACCACAAGCAAGCGGGTCTAAGTGGTATCGCCCCTCGTCACACTCATACAGAGCGCACTTCTAGCAGACACTGGGCGTCAACACAGCACCCATCTCGCCCCATCGCCGACACTTGTGGTAGTCCGGCTGGAGTAGGTAGAAAAGCTATGCCCTCGTCTGAAACTTCACTTTCACCCCAATCGCCTCGTCTCCGTGACCCCGTCACTTCTGTTGGCTCGTCTTCACCCAAAACCGTTCGTTCTCACACCTCTGAGTTTTCTGCCAGCTCACCTACACCTAAATCGTCTCACGTTTTCACACCTGTCAAATCCGCCGCGTCACATAAGCCTATCAAATCTTCGCTGGTAAAAGTCACCCCTTCACCCACTGGTGCACGACAATCCGCTCGTGACAGACCTTCTCGTCTCGGCGCCATCGCTATGAACCGCTTGCCCCCATCTGTCCGCGACATTCCCTCCTCTGTCGACGCCGGTCCATCACCCAGAAAAAGCCCGCGCCCCTCTGCCCGCGACATGTCATCATCACTCGCGCCGACATCTCCTTCCGCCCGTGTGAGGCGCCTGTCCGCCTGCAATGCGCTTTCCACTGCTGATATCGCGCCTTCCCCTATCCGCCGCGCCCCCCGCTCTGTACGCGGCGCGCTTTCGACTGCTGGTGTCGCACCTTCTTCTGTCCACCTCGCCCCTCGCTCTGCACGCGACGCACTTCCCTCTCTCGGCGCCGCACTTCCCCAAGCCCTCCCTGTTTCATCGGAAGGAGGCAACCCCTACCCGCGCCCCTACGGAGGAGGATGGCGCAATGACCCATACCACCTCTGGGACCGAGTAAAATACTTGGATCCCAACAGTTCAATCGCTTCGTGCGGTCCTCTCCTTCCCACTGTCGGCGTTGGAACCCCTGCTCCGCGACTCAAGAAAGGAAGCAGCCACAACTACTACGGTGGACGTTCCGCAGCTCAGAGAGAGAGCACCAGAGATGTGATCAAGACTATGAACGCCAACCGTCATGCTTACACGTCTACCTCTACCACTTCTCTGCAGGCACCCGACTCACCCATAGAGCTCGACGACCTCTCACCCGATTCGCCTATTGAGCTTGACGACCTCTCCCCAGAACCTTTCGTCAGCACAGCTGTCTCTCTGTTGCAGAGAGGTAGAAAGGGCCTCAAGGTCAGACTTGTCAAGGCGCGTGATCCGGTTGGCAACACTTACTTCTACGAGCAAGCCCACGTGCCTCGTTACACCAAGCATTCTATGCGCCCCTCAAAACGCTTCTTCAGCATTCGCAACTTTTTGAGCCGCCGCCTCTATGGCAAGCCTGGTGACGGTACCAGTCTGCTCATGCCCAACATCCCTCTTCCTCCTGACATCTACATCCCTGGTGTTGACAAACTGCCCGAAGAGATGATAACAGCACAGGAGAAGGAGGCGGAAGAGATGAAGGCCAAAGAGAAGGAGCTGAAAGACAAGGAATCAAAAGAGAGGGAGCCGCAAGACAAGAAGGAGAAGGAGAAGGAGCATCCGTTCGGATCCTTGGATTGGCTGGATCACGAGATTCGCTTGCGAAGACGCTTTGAAAAGAGATACAAGGCCGAGGAAGAGGCTAGGATCAAGGCGAAGAAGAAGGCTACCCGATTCAGATTTGGTAACTCCAAAGCTCCCGCCATCCGAATGAGCCACGATGACTACGAGTACGATCCTCGTGGCGTCGACGCTCTTGTACCTACCTCGCCTGCTGGCTTTCCTTCCTTGACCAGATGGCCCAAGTTCAGGTCCGGCGCCGCTCCCGCCTACAACCGCATCCTCCGTCGCAACAAGGCCGACTGTGTCGCGATTGCTCAGCGCGGTCAATCCCAGCGCCAATTCCTGGAGCAGCAACGCGAGAGGGAACAGCTCGATAGCTCCAGAGCACGATGGATCGAGGAGTTCAGAGAACAAGACGAGTTGAAGAAACAGGCCGCTCTCGAAGAAGAGAAGAGGCTGGAGCGCGCTGCCAAAGCTGAGAAAATGTTGGAAGAACAGCGTCTGAAGGATTTGGAGCTCGACATGCTCGAGGAGTCTTTGGACATCACTCCTCCTCGCCTCCGTACACCCAAACGCTCGATGATCCATGACTTTGATGACCATGAGCCTTTGATCGCGCCCAAGAGCCCCCAGCAACGTCAATTCGAGGCCGATCAGGCTGCAGACGCCGCCAAAGTCGCTATCCCTGTCACCCCGAGAACACCCGTACACGTTCCTGTCTTGGAGGAGATCCACGAGACTGTAGAAGATGATGGTGATGGAGAGAAGGTTGAAAAGACCAACGAAGGTGATGAAGAGGAGCTTGGAAAGACCGACGAGCATTCTGTGGAGATCGAGGAGACCGAAAGTGAGAAGGAGTTCAGGCAATGTGCCGAAAACGTCGCAAAGCTCGAGATATACCGCTAAGGCCGACCTGCTCTGTCAGGTCTCTCCTTCTCTTTGTCTACAACTTTTTGTCTTTTCGCTTCTATGGGTTCTGGAAGTTGCTTTTGTGGTTCGGTTTTGATATTTGCTTTTGAGGATTGAGTTTTTTGAGGGTTTCTGGTGATTTGTCTTTTTGCTTTGGTTTCTTGCGCGTACATAAAATACAAAAAAAAACTGTTTTGAGTAATTGTTCTTGTCGTCACAACGTGATCCTAGTGATCACTTCAAAGTGTAGGAGCCTTTCAAGTTTCAATGTCGTCAGCCTGGTCTATCGAAATTCTCGTATCGTATAAGATGCCTAGATGCTACTTTTGATGGGAGATGAGGTTAGCTACATTGCATCTAATGAAAGAGATGGATTACTGAAATCTCTATAGAAAGAGCAGAGTCTTTTCGTGTGTTATTTATAAGAGACTCCTGCCTGTGAGGGCACTGGGGTCGCCGGTCTCTGAATCTCAGAAAATTCAATCACATGGCGCAGACATAGGAGTTCAGACGCTCTCAAGTCATCGAGATGATGTTGTCCGAATCCCAGAAACGGAGAAACTTACAGTCATAGCCAGCAGTACCCGAAAACTGCTTCTCACAATGTTTAAATTTGCTTTTGAAGGGCTGACACGGTACATTGATCGTAACAAAGGCTGTTTGTGCATGCTCCTACAGCGCAGTACCACAGGAGAGTACCGAATAGAGCGTGCGGCTTCATGGGCTTGTGCCATCACCGACGTAGATTCTCAAAAACTGGTTGGAAACGTGAAAGACTTGGGATGCCTTGATAAAAAGCGTAGCGAATTCTCATGACACCACGAAAGCAAGCACTAGAACCTGTATGAAGAGTCGTCATCGTGTGATACACACCGCTGGATACCACTGGCCTTGCTGGCCTTGTCTACCGAATATACAATCCGGGCCACTGACAGCTTCCAACGATCGTGTCAGAAGAAAGTCGAGAAAGCGGTGTTCCTTCGAGGACAGCATCCAGGAACACAACCCCTGCTTATAAAGGATATCACTCCTGTGGAAGGTGTTTATCGATAGTGTCGAACAACTGACGATGTTCGATGTTCGATTATCGAGAAAATCGAAGTCGAAGTTGCCCCTGATTTTGGATTCGACGTCGAGGGTATCCCAGCCTCCCACCACGCTCTATGACCCCTTGTCGAAAGGCAAGAAGACTTCTTGAACCCGTCAAAGGTCCAAAGAGAGTCCAGCTCGACATTTTTGACAAGATTCACTCGACCATCACTTCACTTCACTCGACGTGCGGTCTGTGCTCGCCCCGGCGCGCAGCCAGTACTATTTCCCAAAGTTTGCGCACTTCTTCCTCCCTTCTTTTTCTCATCACGTAAATCACACAGTATCCTTACTGTCCCTCATTTCGTGTATCCTCATTCTCATCGCTCTCCATCATCACAATCTCCTGATTGTCATCATGTTCAGCCTTCTCAGCACCCTCATCGCCATGGGCTCTGCATTCAATGCACCCCTCTCAGTAACCCCCACAACCTCTCCCGCCCCCATCAACTCCTCCGTCGCCAACTCATTCGATCCTATGGAGATCGACAACATTACTATGCCTCAGGGCACTAAGCACAATCTGTGCGAAGTGTACCAAGCAACGCAACTCGGTACCAGAAAGCGTGCCAGGGTCGGTGTCAGAGCCGTCGCTGCCGCTCAGATGGTTGCCGAGGAGCGCCGAGACAGAAAGATCATGAGGGACTGCAGAGCAATCCTGGATGCTTCGCCAGAGCACACAGCCCTTGTTTCGACCGCGTTCAAGGCCTCATCGATGAGAGCACTATTCTTCCGCCACACCCCCAACCCAATCTCCTTCGACTTCGATATCATGAGCAGCGACCGCCCTAATCGCCTCCCTATCAGAGCCCGGTTTACCTCTGGGTCTAGGCCCTGGCAGCTTCCTGTGGAGGAGGTCATGATTGACGTTCCTGAAGCCGTGCTTCCCGTGGAGGAGGTCATGATTGACGCTCCTGAAGCTGTCGTCAATGTTGTTACCCTGCCTCTACCTTCTCCAGCCGTCGAGGAGCCCATGACCGACGCACCACCTGAGAGTATCTCCTCACCAATCTCTCCTAACTCTCCACCCCTGTGCAACAACTCAGACTCGTCATCCGCAGCTCTCAGCTCAGACAACTATACTCCAAGCATCTGGTCGACCTTGGCCTCGACCTCGACCACTACCACCTCAGCATCGGACTCCGGCCAGTTCCAGCCATCTAACAACTGCCCCGAAGGCGAGGATGACGGAACGAGCTTGTTCATCCCAGAGATAAGGCAAGTCGTTGAGGGCAACAAGCATCGTTCCTTAAAGCCATGGATGAACGGCAATCTGCACGATGCCCTCGAGGACGTGCTCAGGACTACGCAACCGCCCAAGCGAACGCAACCGCCCAAGCGAGGCGCCGCCAGGCAAGCAGCGAAGCCGAGCGGCATCACGAAGAGATCCACAGGCGTCGCGAAAAAGCAGAAGGCCAAGACCAACTGTCACCTGTCCTCCAAAAAGAAATGCCTCTTCGAGGAAGAGACTGACAGTGAGGACGAGCAGGAGAAGGGGCAGGAGAAGGAGAATGAGCAAGAGGAGGAGCAGAAGGAGGTGGTCCAGCCAGACGCCATCTCTTCCCAGGTGGAGACTTTCCTTTCGGAAATCTCTCCCGCGCCGACTGTGACCCATCCATCACACACTCCGACAACGCTGACTTTGAGACCTCCACCTACTGCGCAATTTCCATCCTGGAGCAAAAACTCGAAGAATACGGCCATCGCCGGCGTCTCTACCGGGCCCAAGAAGCCCAAGGGCGCAACAACTGCCAGCGCTTCTGACGGCGTAAAAAAGTCAAAGAAGGTGTCGAAACTTCGCCCAAGCCAGATTCACAAGCCGGTCAGCAATGTCGTCAAACAGTTGTTTGCAGGCGTGGCTGCAAAAGCCGCTGCCAATAGCGGTGAGACCTATGTTGAAGAGCCTCTCATCGATCACTACGATGGAATGTAAGCGGGTACGAGAAACCAAACCCGAGGTTCCGCACTGAGTTCACAGGCGCTCCCCTTCAGATTCGACAGGAACGACTAATAAAAACACGAACAATGACGAACCGACAAAAACAACACAATGAACAACAAATCAACGAAAGAAAAAACATTACAAAATAACGATCAAACGAACAAAGAGAACAGAGCGACAGTCGCACAGCAGCAGACTTGTACATGCTCAACGACGCTACGATACCACGACCAATGCTCAAATGATACCACGAATGGATGATTATGAATGAGATACCCTGGCACACAGCGATGATGTTTTTGTCTTTCAGCAGGAAGGCTTGGGGTTTTGAGGGGAAGGCTCTCTTCTCTTGGGGGTGTTTGTTGGAAGATTCTTTCTGCTTTTCCGCTTTGTCCATGGGACTTTTCTTTCTGGCTTCCGAAGGTGGAAAGAGAGATGATGAGGAAACTTTGTGATACGCACCTTTTCGTTTGGAAGCGACTCTCTGGGTGGAAGGAGATGAACGATGAATGCACGTTACGCACTTTCTGTTTTTATGCGCTCTTGGGTTTTCATGGGTTTTGGTCTGGATTTTCAAGATACCCCTTCATCGCATTCACGGAGTTTTGGGTTTTGTTGCATGCATAACGTCTGAAGCATGACATACAACAGAAAATCACAAAAACAACTCAACAATCAATTCTTCAATGCTCTTTCTTAATTGTGACGTGACATGACTGTGGTAGTAGGAAGGAAGGATGGAGGTTATCGCGGATGGCTTCTTTCCCCTTGCTCATCTCCGCCAAGCGACGGCATTCACCGACGTTCATTCCTTCCTTCTTTGACAGCCCTTTCTTTCTTGACATTTTGTTTAGTTACATGCATGATTGCGGAAAGAACTTTGCATTCTGATAATTGTTGTACTCTTCTTTCTTATGAGCTAAATCCGAGGTCATCAACAATTTCTCCCCGACGATCCGCTCGATCGTTGTTTCTTTGGACAACACTCT
>ERZ794946.374-NODE-374-length-18507-cov-4.466616_pt1 | contig 18507 bp, 18 predicted proteins | sample MGYA00433072_ERZ794946 | MGnify/ENA primary metagenome ERZ794946 (study PRJEB30137, sample SAMN04331413) | food metagenome | isolation source: Y3 must sample point D1 replicate A | place: Australia: South Australia | collected 2014 ...
CGTTCGTCAGTACCCTCTCACTGGAGGATGCAGTGTGTTTGAAAATCATCTTGCATTTTCACATGTGGTTTCAAGTAGGGATACGGTTCCTTGAGATTCAGGAAATCGCTAGGACCGTCTTGCTCCGTTTCCATGGCGCTCGACTTATCTCTCATTGGAGGAAGCGAAGTATTCGAAAATCACCTTGCATTCTTACAGGCACATCTCACAAACGACTCGATCGTGAGAGCATAGTAAATCTGATATCGACGAGAGCCTCTTGCCGCCTTGTGTACCTCTCGACTTCTCGCAGGCCCGAAACGACTAGTTCCGAGCTTTGCACGTGCAGCGGTCCAACATAAATTGACTATAGCACGTGATGTAAGCGGGAACTTTATCAGATGTATATCGTTCGAAGCCTGGTCCGCGGCCTCGAAGATGCCCCGTGCTATGTTTTTCTCGTGCATTGGTTCCGATGCAAGTGGACGTGTTGAGCATTGGGGATATGACTGTTCTCCATGAACCCGGTCTCAATGTCGAACAAGCGGACCGGGTATACCAGCGTATCTTGCAGTTCGATCTAGTTCAGTACGTGTTACTGCTCTCATGCCTTACGATCGTGACAACTCAGCATACTCGGCCACGGAGAAGATTGTACAATCTGAGAGGCCCGGCTTACACGCCGGATGGATGATCCGGATACTCAAGCGAGTAACGACGCTCTACCAGCGCCGACGTGGTTTAATGCGCTAGTGCGTTGCCTCCGGGTCCTGGATTTACCAGTGTTCGACAAACGAAACAACGTGATTAATGATCGAGTGTCGTGACCTGTGTTATCATTCGACTGTCGTCGGGCATTGGAATCTTCGTGGGGGAGGCTTCGGCAGCAGAGCCCTTTGTGGTATCTTATTCGTGCACTTTAAGAACATGAAAGTTGTTGGTCAACACTTGACCGCAGAACAGGTTTGGATGCTTTGATTATTCACATGCATTCTCTTCACTCAACCGTTCCACTCTATTGCACATTCTCCACCTTCCAGACCTTGACAGCAGCATCGGCTCCAGAGCTGATGACCTTTGAGTCTTCTGTCCAGGCAATACCGCCAACGCCGTCCTTGTGGGCATTCATAGCCTTTACCCGCTTACCTGGGTCAGCGAGACTCCAGACGAAAATGTTGGTATCAAGACCACCACTGGCAGCCTTCTCGCCATCTGGCGACCAGGTAATACAGGTGACACGAGCAGTATGGGCAGACCAACGGTTCGTTGTCAGCGCCCATTCTGACGGCGATGAGGATGTGTAGACGTATATTTTTCCGTTGCTTAGACCGACAGCGAGACGGTTTGCAGACGACGACGAGAAAGACAGGGTCGAGACGGCAGAAGTGGCATCACGGAGCTCCGCGGCGGGAGACAAGGCGTTGCCCGAGAGTGTGTAAATTCGGACGACCTTGTCTTCTGCGCCGACGGCAACGATGTCACCCTTGGCGGCAATGCTGGTAGGTGTGAAAGAGACAGCCTGAGATCCAACTTGCTCGCCATCCTTGTAGAGAGTGAGGGCGGAGTTGGTGGCCACCAAAGTTACAGGCTTCGAACCTGAAGATGCGACCGCAACGCTCTTGGGCTGACCTTCGGTCTTGCTCGAGGAACCAGTGAAAGAATGTGTCGATGAGTCGATGGTTCTCAGCGTGTCGTCCCAGGAAACGGAGTAAATACGGCCATCGCTTTCCGACGATCCAAAAGCGCTGACATAGTTCTTAGGAGATTCGCCATCGACGCTCTTAGCCTCAGCGGTTGAAAGGTCCCAAGCACGTACGCGACCATCGTAGCTTCCAGTCCACAAAGTCTTGTCCTTGGGGGTATATCCAGCGGCGGTGATGGCCTTCTGGTGGCCGTGAACGACGCGTACAGGCTTGTCTTTGCCTTCTTGGAAGTAATTTAGGTTGCCGTCCAGATCAACACTGATTATAAGGCCATCGCTACGGCCGCCGGGCCAAGTGACACCAACCTGCTGGTGGGGAATACTTACGACACCCTCTTCACCCATGCGCCATGTCTGGACACATTTACCAGCCTCAACATCCCAGATCTTGACAGTCTGATCAGCACTGGCGGTGACAATCTTCTTTGAATCCTGGGACCACGAAACACCAAAGATGCTACCCTTGTGCTCTCCTTCACCGATCTGGTTCTTGGCCTCGCCCGTCTTGCCATCGTACAGCCAGATACGTCTGTCACTACCGACACTGACAAGAGTGCTGCCGTCGGGGCTGAAAGCGGTGCCGTAGATAAACTTGTCGTGCTTTCCACGTAGACTGGTGTTAAATTTGAAGGGCGCTCCATGGTAGAAGACCAGGCTGGTATCGTCTGAGCCAGTGGCAGCACGCAGAGGACGCTGCTGACGGATTGACACGGAGTTGATCTGCGAGCTGTGACCAGAAATCTCACCAACGCTGTTGCCGCTGTCGGCAGTGATGCAGTGGCCGAAGCGCTCTTTGCCGTCTCCGACGGCGATGATACGCTGCGAGTCGCCGTCCCAGGCAATGTCGTTGATACGACCAGCAATGATGTGGTATTCTCCCTTGGTGGCACCCTCACCCTTGCAGTCCCATACGCGTACGGTACCTGAAACATCACCACTCGCTACGTAGAAGCCGCTGGGCGAGAAGCGAGCGACAGTGGTCTGGGTAACATGATCGGTGTATTGTCTTGCGATGCTCGGGTCGTCGATGTTGCGCACAAAGATGGACTTGTTGGCTGCGTAGGCTATCGACTGGCCATCCGAGCTGGAACTAAGGGGTGTTGACTGGCCTCGAGTCGTCGAGGGGGACGCTGCCCAAATGCCGTCTGTCGGCTTCTTTGTTAGTTGTCTGTAGCCTGAAGTTCCTCTACAGCACAACGCTCACCTGCTTTGATCGACATTTTCTCTATACTGTAGAAAGATTGCTGAGGGAGGTCTGTTTACACCATAGCTTATTGTGGTTACCTACTCCATGGCGGTGAAACACCGTCATCGCTTGGCATCCCACCACGCCCGTGGGGTCTGGTCGAGGAGTATGGACCTCGATGACTTTCAAACACGCATACAAGTTTGTTCAGCTGTTCCTCACGTCCTGAAAACGTCAATCCATTGTATCTCCCAGCTGTGCAGCTTTTGAATAGATCCTGATATCTTATCAGTCGTTCAGACTGGACAGAGGCTGGCCATCCCACGGTTTTAGTTGTCGTTGTGACCAAGTTATCGACTCGCGAGTTCAATCGACGTCCACGCCCCCAAGTAGCTTCCACATACACAAAACGCACTGGGATACATTGAGCGGATGTATTCTGTCATTTTGCTACTTTCTGAGTCCCATAACCTTGGTATGTGGCACTACAAGATAGTATGACCTTAGGAGCAGGGTTATGGCTGCAGCATCCAGTCTCGGCTATCTCAAAGATCGGCATCAAGCATGCATGTGGCTTTCATGCGGCACACTCGTGTCCGATCTCCAGCCGGCAACAACATCCATTTCAACAATTAAGGGCAGAATGTCTGCTCTGGAAGACCAGTTTGAATAAGTATTGAAAGCCTAGTCACTCTTCGATCTCGTGAACCTCGTGCATTCTGATAGTGATGGTTCGCGGTAGACGTGGTCTCTGGAGACGCGTGTGCTTGGTAGCCTGATCAGTGCTGGCCGACAGCATCTCGTCTCGAGTGCTCAACATTCCCACCATAAAAAGCCAAGGTACGGAGGCAAAAGCAGGTACTGTACCTGCACGTCGTTCACCCGGGCCCCGCGAGCTCAACCACCGCCGCCGCCGCCATCGACGTCAAACTCTAAATGTCCGCCCGCCCAACGCGCGTCCCCCTTGCCCAGACCAGTCTCGATACTCAGCTGTTGTTCCTGGCTGCCATGCTGTCATTAGCGTGTTCCTCTGGCATGGATAGAGAAGATGATTGGAGCAGTGGCTTTGTACTGCCAAAATGGGCATGGCTATGCTGATCTAAACACGAGCAGCGGGATCTTTTTTTCGTTGTGTGGATGAACAGATCGGTGGGAAAGTATTTGCAGGATCGCTCCTTCTCGTCTTGCAGCATTTAATCAAGTCCTCCTCATCTCGTCTGTGAACATCTGCTCTTTCATCCTTCCTACTACAAACATCATCCTATCAAATCACATTCAAAATGCAGTTCAAGTCCCTCGCTGTCGTCGCCCTCTCTGCTGGAGCCCTCGCTGCTCCTGAGAAGAGACAGGCCACTGATGCCAACCTGTAAGAGTCGCCAAATCTCACACGCTGCCTGATTCCATGTGCTGACCTGTCCAGTGCTTCCATCTACCAAGTTCTCCAGACTGCTGTCCCTACCTCGATCGCCTTGGAATTCCTGACCAACTCTGCTGGTGTTTACTCGTCCGTCGCATCTGAGTTGGCCGTCAGCTCAACCCCATCCTGGATCGCCGCTCTCCCTAGCGATGTTCAGTCATACCTCATCGGCGTTGCTCAGACTCCCTCAGCAGCCAGCTCTGCTATCGCAAACGCTACTGCTGCAGTCGCAAACTCCACCTCTGCCGCAGCTGGCGGTCTCATCACTTCGGCCCCAGTCATTGTCAACGGCACCACTGTCGTCAACGGCACTTCTCCTGCTGTCATCGCAGGAAACGGCACCGCCCTTGTGAACGGAACCATTCCTGCTACCATCAGCAATGGAACCGCCATCATCAACGGAACTGCTCTTGCCAACGGCACCATCGTCTCCGCAACTGGAGTCTCGACCCGCTCTGGCTCTACCACCGGTGGCTCGTCAGCATCTGCCACTCGCTCCGGTTCTGGTTCTGGTTCTTCAGGCTCCTCTGGCTCTTCGGGTGCATCAGGCGCCGGTGCCTCGGGATCATCTGCCACTTCCACTGGTGGTGCTGCTTTCCCTACCGCATTCGGTATGGGTATTGCTGGAGCCGTCGGTCTTGTCGGTGTCTTCGTTCTCTAGATCGATTATCCTTCTTGTATGATCTGGGCATATGATTTTCACGGTCCCCGTTAATGGCGCAAGGCGCAAATCAAGACTTTCGCACGGGTGATTGTATCAAAAGTTTAGACTATGCCTCTTGTAATGTCACATCCTAAATGTTATCGTGTTCCTGGAACGCTTTTGGATTCGACTAGTGAAATGTGATGGTTGACCGGTGTTGTAGATGCCTGCTTTCTTCATCATGTAATTTCTTGTGAAAATATGCAGAGGCAGCAGAAGTGCCCGTCGTCATATTCCCGCCGGAAGAGAATACGTAGAAGTGCGGCTCATCATCGTCAAGGATGTTGATGCGGTCGAAAGTCATCTCACGTTCATCTTTGGTTACCGAGGTCCATTGACGTCACCTACTTTGTTCTTACCACTACGCAGTAGCAACCTCTCCAACAACATTGATGAACCTCCATCCTTTCCCAACTCTATCAACGACCATCTCATCGAACCAGCATGATGTCGAAACTACCAAAGAGCGTCTCAATTGCTACCACTCGTCTAGCGCAGGTATCGCAGCAATTCTCGTCTCAAGCCCCGCTCAGACAACAGCAAGCCAGAATGGCCCATAGAAGTACGATGCACCAGTTAAACACCGGGTAAGTGCTTATATATGCTTGTCAAAAATATGCCAGTGTGAAATATAAGACGAGCTTGATTGCTAATATTATTACAGAGCCAAGATTCCCGCATTGGGCTTTGGTACATGGCAGGACAAAGATGCACAAGAACCTGCAGTGGTCGCTGCGCTACAAGCTGGTGTACGCCACATCGATACCGCAGCTGTTTACGGTACCGAGCCTGCTGTCGGCTCTGCTATCAAGAAGTCCGGTGTCCCTAGATCTGAAATCTTCTTGGTCACCAAGATCTGGAACAACGATCATGCTCCCGAAGATGTTGAGGCCGCCCTCGATACATCTCTCAAGAATCTCGGAACCGATTATGTCGATCTCTGGCTGATGCATTGGCCGTCTGCATTTGCCAGTGGTTCGTCGCTCTTTCCCAAGGACTCGAACGGAAAGGTCAAGGCTGGCAACAGTGATTTCGTCGAGACTTACAAGGCTATGGAGAAGGTTTACAAGTCTGGCAAGGCCAGAGCGATCGGAGTCTCTAACTTCAGCAAAGCTGAGATGGAAAGACTGATCAAGGAGACAAGTGTGGTTCCCGCAGCTCACCAGCTTGAATGCCATCCATACCTGCAGCAGCACGAGTTTGCCGAATGGCACAAATCTCAAGGCATCCACGTCACCCAATACTCGCCCTTTGGAAACAGCAATGAAGTTGTAAGTTTCTGAGAAACAGGAGGGCCATGAGCTGGTTCTGCAGACAGTGATGTCCTAGAACCAGTCCTAGCAGCTCCGATGTACTTGTAAAGCAGGATCAAGCTAATCATGCCCTTCAGTACTCCAAGGGTCAAAACCTGAGCAAGCTAATTGAAGACCCAACCTTGGTCGAAGTGGGCCAGAAGTACAACAAGTCTGGTGCCCAGGTCGCCTTAGCCTGGGGTATCGCACACGGTCGAAGTGTCATCCCCAAGAGCAAAACTCCGGAGAGAATCAGACAGAATGTTGAGGGCGACTTCGAGCTGTCGGCGGAGGATGTGAAGAAGGTCGACGCAATTGATAGGAAGCTGCGTTTCAATGACCCGAGTGCGAACTTTGGATGGAACTTTTATACGGATCTTGAAGGAAAAGAGGCTTGAGTTGTTGATGTTTACGAAACGTTTAGACAATCTTTACTTGTTATGGGGACGGACCAGGGATTATATTGCGATTGGCAGACTCTTAGAATCTCGAGTCGTGCTGGCGCATTGTCCGTGGTTTAGTTCATATGCCAGGTACAGCATGGAATGAAGTTCATATAACCTGTCCAACGTGGCTGCTGCGAACCGCTTATAGCGAGTAATGAACTGCATATTGCTGTTGATACTCATTTAGAAGCAAGAATGTATGACACGACAAAGAGCTTGCTCTGCACGCTCTCGAAGTAGTCTACTGCAAGGGTAGTAATGCAGAACGACTGGCCGGTAACAGACGGCGCGTGAAACCCGAGAAAGCTCATCATCCATGGTCCATTTTGGGGAGGCTTCACGTTCCTTCCAGGGCCGATCGTTCGGACGCGTTTTCTGTGGTCCCGGTTGGGGAAGTCGGTCTCGAAAGGCCTCCTAGTCAGGGGTAAAGACAGAGCCAGCCAATGACGAATAGCGTCCCTGGGTGCGGGCCGGAAATTCATGGCGGCTCCATCGTGGATCATGGGTGGACGCGCTCATGGTGATCATTGCAGCTCTTGATGTCGGATCGCTTGTGCCATTTGGCGCTGGAGAACATGGGTGGTCGGCAGAGAAAAACTCGCTCTTTCTTTGCACTACTGTGCTCGAGTGAAAACCGACGATAGAGGCAATTGATCTCACAGCCGGTTCATCCTTCAATCGACTTCCAAGTTCCAACCTCCCCACGCCCTTGCCGAAACCTAATCAATCTTTCCCCCTGGAACCGTTAGCGACACGCTCGCCGACCAGAGTCTCGTATTTTTGCATCAGACAATTTGCAGGCTTTCGGCTCCCTTGCGATGCGAATGGGAGAGGGTTAGCTGAACACAATGGCAGATGATGGTTGGCATTCCCCGGACGGCGCAGATGAGACACAGCAATCTCACGGTCGGTCAAAGCTGCGGGATCAGTTGTCTTTGATTGAGCCCGTCAGCGTGCCCTCCTTTTCATCATTCAGGAAGCGAACCTCGCAGATTCCACTGTCGATAGCCTCGTCGCCTGTAAGGAGGAAGCCCGTGCCAGATAAACCTTCGCCTAGAGCCGTTTCCTTCTCCTACATACCCTCGCCGTCCCAACCCCATGATGCCGCTCTGCGAACGAGGCCTTCCTCTGTAGACCATTCGCTGCTGCTGCAGGAAACGGCTTTAACGGACGTTACCGCGCCCCCTCGCGCGTCAGAACAACAGAGCCACCAAGCTTCAGACTTGCCAAAGTATGTCACGGACCGTTGGATAGGGGATAACACCTGCGTTATGTCGCGTGCATGGCTGACTCTTTGTTAAAGGGATACCAGCAGTCCTGGACATCTCCCACCCGTTTCGTCTCTCGCTCTCTCTCCCTCCGGTGCACAACGTCGCAGCATAATCGACAGTCGTTTGCCGGTACCGTTAAGATATGATAAGACAACCGCTCCCGGCCACCACTCAAATTCCAGCCTGTCGAGTCAGACGTCAGTCCCAGCCTCTCCAGAGAGAGGTCGCTCTTCTACCATGAGTGTCCCCGTCCACGCACCTGCCATGACCGTGCAGCTCGACGGCATACCCAGATCATTCACAGACGAGTCCACCGAGTCGTTCGCCTCGTCGTCATCCCCAAGGCGATCAAAGTCTCCTGGCCGCAAGCTCGGCTCCTTCTTTGGCTGGAAGTCGTCCTCTCCCAATCTCGAAGCACACTCGCCAGCAACATCCTTCTCCGACGTCTCTGCGTCGCCAGCCCACTCTCGAAGCACCAGTCACTTCGATGCCACACCCACCAACATGGGCCTTACTCCACCTGCACTTGACTTCCACCACCACAATGCCGGCAGCCAACCACATTACTTCGACATGCCCAACACTCACCCACTCTCGACCTCGTCGACCATGAATGCTCATGTCGAAGAATTGGAGCGCGAGCTCCAGCAAGTGAGCTCCGAACTCGCTGGTTCCATCCGACGAGAGATGGAGCTCGAAGACGAGATTGACCGTTTCCGCAGCGAGATGCCTACTGGCTCACATGAACTTGGCCGAAGAACAAGCGACTACTTCTCGGATTCCGGCACCAGCTCTCTCAGATATCCCCTTGGTGACAGTGAAGCCAAGATCGACGAGCTAGAACGTCTCAAAAGAAAGGTAGAACAAGAAAAGGCACAGTTGCAAGTCGACTACGCCCAGAAGCTCTCCGACGAGCTGAAGTTAAGAAAGAGCTTGGAGACACAAATACAACAGCTCGAGGAGCAAATGCACCTCAACAAAGACGGTGCACCGGTAGAGGAAGGCCACAAGGACGAACGCGTCCGCGAGCTTGAAGTCTTCCTTGATGAGACTCGCCGTCGCCTCAGCCAGGAGCGTCAATCAAAAGATAACTTCGAAGATCTGTTTGCTGCTCTGAGAGATGAAAGTGAGAAGCACCGCAATGAACGAGACAACCTTCGCGACGAAGTTGTTCCAGAACTCAAGGCCAGAGTCGAAGGACTCGAAGCTGAAGCCTCCGAGATGCAGTCGCTCCGTTACGAGAACGCTAGCATGCAACAACAGCTGCAAGCTCTCCGCTCAGAGGTTCAGATGCTCCAAGAAGCACAGGACAGCACCAATCCTGAGTTCAGCGAGGATGTCTTCGCACCGCCCCGATGGCCCAAGTCAGGCTTGTCGCGATCAAACTCTTTGGCTAGAGCATCTTCCAATGGTAATCTTCGCCGCAGTAACTCTCTGGCAAGATCTGGTTCAGTCAGAGAGCGTAGTGAAACTCGTCAAAGATCCGATTCGGTGTCCGGCGACCGCCACAAAGACATCGAGGACCAACGCGATGCTCTACACCAGGCCCTCAAGAATCTCCTGTGCAGATACGAAGGCGAAAAGCGCGAGCACGCAAAGACAGTCCGTAAGCTCGCCGCCGACCGCGACCGCGCTAGAAAAGAAACCACTGGCAGAACCCCCTTCACACGTGAAGTTAACCTTGTCCGCTACGAGATTGGAGAGCTTAGAAAGCGCGCCGATGATGCTCTCGAGCAGAAATGGCAATGCGAGAGCAACATCGGTGGTGTCAAAATGGCGCTGGACAGAGCACAACAAGAGACTCAATCTATGCGCGAGTACCTCAATGGACGCACTATCAGTGGATCTTCCCGCAAGTCAACTTTCGAAGGACTCGGTATCGAGATTGCCGACGAAAATGTCGAACTTGGTGAAGAAGATCGTAAGACTATGATCAAAGTCCTCAGACAGAGCATTGCTCTGGCCGAGACCGAACGTGATGCCGCGCTCCGTGAGGCAGAGGAATACCGTCAAAAGGCATACATGCTTCAACAATCTGAGGACGAGCACATCGACACGCAAAACGATCTTGCACACCAACTTCTCGAAGCTGCAACACGCATGGAACAGCTAGCATCACAAGTCCAGGAACATTTGCAAGCCAACATGGCGTTGCGCGAGCGTCTCAGTCATGCAGTTGGTAAGGGAGAGCAATCACAGAGTGAGTCAACCGCCCTCATTGTGGGCATGCAATCCCGCCTCAAGATGATGGAGGACAACGTGGTCGCCGCGCAGCAACTGTCTGAACTGGCTCTTGTTGATCATGAAGAGGAAGCAAAGCAGATCGACGATGCCAACAGCCCGAAGTTGCAGCGTCTCAACGTGACAGGAAAGACTGCAGCATCATCACTGCAGGCATCACCTCTGTTCGGAGCCAAAAGCCCCAGGATTGGTACCACCAGCGGGAGCATGGCCGAGAATCTATTCGAAGCCAGCAAAACAGCCACGCTTGAACGCAGAGTGAAGGAGCTGGAAGCAGCCCTAGTGGATGCAGACTCGCAAATGCAGTCGGTGGTCCAGAGAATTAACAGTTCCCAATTCGAGATCGCCGAACTTCAGGGCGAAAGGTACGTACCCGCAAATGTGATACACTGAACCAACATTAACTGGTTGAACAGGGACGAAGCACAACGACAGATGCGCCGCCTGCAGGCCTCGATCTCAGCCGAGAAGCAGAAGGCACAGGCGCTGTTGATGGCATAGAACGCCACCAAGACGACGATTCATTTTGACCGGTGTCACGACACCGAAGTTTCTTGTTCACATTCTTCATACGAGACCAGGTTTTTGGCATAAATCTTTTTATTGGTTTATTTTTGTTTGTTTTGGATATTATACCCTTTGGCAGGCGGGGAGAGTTGTTTGAGGAATGTTCCTATGATCCGATTGGATCCTAGTATGCATAGCGTAGCATTTAGACAGAGAAGGAATAGAAGCAGCTGCAGACTAGAGTCGCACAAGCGCGTGGAATGAAAGGAGTTGTTTATCGTACTGCGTGGGTACAACGTGGTGAATGTTTCATCCCCAGACTCTAGCGCGGCTGCAAGAGCACAACCAACAACAAAGTTTCGACCTGAAGAAGACGAAACTACCATGAAGTCTGTAGGAAAAGGCATGCGTATCGACGTGAGTGACTTGAACAAGGTGAAGGAATTACTGGATGACTTGTCGAGAGGCGGGCAAAGGCAACAAGAATAGAAGACGGGCTCAACTAGTAGCAGTAGCTCTACCCCTGTGTGTCGCAAGTTTGTGGAGAGGCTAGAGGGGGCGGCGGACTGGGCTTGCTTCAGGCTGTGAATGTCGTGGAATCGGCCAGCTTTTCCCTTGTCCAGAGTCGAAGGCATCGAATTCGGGCGGTCCTGTAGCTACGAGGCTGTGTTGTAATTGATTGACCGCTCTCGGCACTTTTCGTGCGTGCTTTCGTGCTTTCATCTACATACCACACCGACTCGGACTTTCTTTCGCAGCTCATCCATCTATCCTCTGCTGCCCCCCTACAACCCGTGCCTTCCTCACGGCCTGTCCCGCGTCGACCAAGTTGTCTGTCGCTCGATAGTCAAGTCTGAGACCACCTGCCGCTGAGCAGTCGACAGTGCGTTTGACTCCTGCTCCCCCACTCAGCAGCATACACAGCTGCGCTCCCCGCCGTCTTGATCAACACTAACACGAGCGTGCCAACAGCAGCAAGCATGAACCCCAACAACCAGCAGCAGTCGAACCGACTGCAACTGAACTTCGGTTTCCAGGGAGCTCAGAACTTCGGCGGCGCTGAGCAGGGCCGCGCCTATCCCACCACCCCCTCGACCTTCCCTCAGCCGTTTCCCAACACCCAAGGACAGCAAGAGGTCTGGGGCACCGCCCAGCCTGGTATGAACTCTGGCTTCACCAACCAAGGCTACTTTGCAAACAACCCCTATACCTCGGCCGTCCAGCAACAGCAGGCCAACCTGCACGCCCAGCAAGGCTACCGACCCCAGCCGCAGCAAGCACAGCAGCAACAACAACAACAAGCACAACAGCAACAGCAGCAACAACAGCAGCAGCAGCAGCAGCAGCAACAGCAATACCACGATGCTGCAACCAATGGCCTGGTGCACCAGTTCTCCAACCAGAACCTTGGCGGTCCACCTCGCGCCCAGAGTCCTTATGGCCGTCAAGTTTCACCCAACCCCAATCGTCCACGAACCGCCAATTCGACCCACCAACAACAGCAACACTACTCCGGTCCGTCTTTGACAGATGAAGAGGCACCGCCAAAGAATTCGGAGCGCTTCTCGACAAGCATAGGCAACCGAGCAAAGCTGCAAACCGAACTGGTCAGCACCTTTTTCCGTGACAGTGTAGAACGAGCTCGTGACCGAAATGCCCGGTATGTACCCAAACCGTGTCCGCTTGATGAGCACAGCTGATCATTCACCCAGTGCCCAAGAGCTCGAGACAATCATGAAGGACCAAACCGTGTCGGACGCACGCAAACAGCAGAAGACGACTAGCATGCGTCGCTCTGAAGCAAACTTCCTCCGCTTCCTCCGTACCAGCGAGAGACCCCAGAACTACACGACCCTTAAGATTATTGGAAAAGGTGCCTTTGGTGAGGTCAAGCTTGTGCAACGCAAGCACGATGGCAAGATCTACGCCCTCAAGTCTCTTGTCAAGGCCGAAATGGTATGTTTGAGCTCATCCGAGCAAGCTCTGACAGATACTGGTACTTACACGGTTGTGCAGTTCAAGAAGGATCAACTCGCCCACGTCCGCGCCGAGCGTGATATCCTCGCCAACGCCGACAGTCCCTGGCTGGTAAAGCTACATACCTCGTTCCAAGATTCGACCTTCCTTTACATGCTCATGGAGTTCCTGCCGGGTGGTGATTTGATGACCATGTTGATCAAGTACGAGATCTTCTCCGAGGACATTACCCGTTTCTACATGGCCGAAATCACACTTGCTTTGGAGGCAGTGCACAAACTGGGCTTCATTCATCGGTACGTTGGCTATGCTCCACTTTTACAATGTACGCAGCTGACGACGCTTCAGTGACATCAAACCCGACAACATTCTGCTAGACCGCGGCGGCCACATTAAGCTCACAGATTTCGGTCTCTCCACCGGCTTCCACAAGGAACACAATGCTTCATATTACCAGCAGCTCATGTCGAATGCCCGCTCGCGAGCCACTGCTGCCAACCGCCAATCAGTCTCCCTCGACCAGATTCAGTTGACTGTCAGCAACCGCCATCAAGTCAACACCTGGCGCAAATCGCGTCGTCAGCTCGCCTACTCGACCGTCGGTACTCCCGACTATATTGCTCCCGAGATCTTCAGCGGCAAGGGCTACGACTACCGCTGTGATTGGTGGAGCGTTGGCACCATCATGTTCGAGTGCTTGATTGGTTGGCCCCCGTTCTGTGCAGAGGAACCCCACGACACATACCGCAAGATTGTAGACTGGCCCAGAAACTTGCACTTCCCTCCAGACCAACAAATTGGCCCCGAGGCAGAGCACTTTATTCGCAGGTAAGTTGCCCTGACCCGATCTGAAAGCACGATTTGTTCTGACTTTAACAGCTTGATTTGCGACGCCGACAACCGTCTGGGTCGCCTTGGAGGTGGCACAGAGATCAAGCAGCACCCCTTCTTCCGCGGAGTTGTCTGGGACCAGCTCCGTCGCATTCGTGCTCCCTTTGAGCCCAAGCTCTCTTCTGCTGTCGATACACAGAACTTCCCCATCGACGAGATCCCGCAGACGGACAACAGTGCTGCTCTACGCGCCCAGAACGAGGCTATGGGCGGCGAGGAAGCCAGCATGAGCTTGCCATTCATTGGCTACACGTACAAACGCTTCGATGCATTCCGTGGAAGCTGAGCGATGGCCGAACGAGTCGAGGAAGCGACTTTCATCGCACATTTGTTTCATCATCTGTCCTATTTCATGACAGTCTGGGAGGGTTGTAGAGCTCAATGGTGAGGAGGACACAGCATAGTGCAGCAGGACCGTCGGAGTACGGAAGCGAGAAATCTGATGGCTTTTTCGTCCTCGTCTTGTCATGTCGGTCATGGCAGACATTCTGATGCGGGTAAATGGGATGGTCAGGCGTTTCTTTAACTTTTCAAGAACAAGAAGATTTAGCGCTGGAACCGCACAATGGTCTTTCAAAACCCTTTCCTCAGGATTATACAGATCAGGACTGAGTCAGGTCAAAATCCAATCACGGATAACCAAACATGAGCAGAAGGATAGCTGCTTTGTGCATGATGTGTTTTCCCTTTTAGGTGGTGAGAGCAAGCTCGGAGGTGTGAAATGGAAATCATCTGTGATTGGCCGGCGCGTCGAAGCTTCTCCGCTCAGGGCATCGGCAAGGGTCTAGATATCGCGCTCTTACTCGGTAGTATGATAGTGCTAAGATAGTCGCTCATAGGCGATTCTAAGACTCAACAGACGGATCACCCAAGTAGAAAGACCCAAGATGCCGCCGATACTGCTGATGAAGCGAACGCTGGATGACTTGGACAACTTGGACGACTTTGACGACTATGACGAAAGCGAAGAAGAAGAAATAGAGGAACCTCAGCCGAAACGCCTACGAAACGAGTCCCCCAAGGCAAAAGAGGAGGAAACGAGGGAGAAAAATGATCAGGTCAAAGAAAAGGACGTAGCGGACAGAGTGGTCGAGCTTCTCGTGCCTCGTCTGGAAACACAGATGCAGCAACTAGTCAATGGCGCAGCTATGCGTATGTTGGACGTCTTGGGCCAGAAACTGGCCAGACTGGAGTCGCACATAGACGAGATGCATAGCGAGTGGAAGAAGAGTGCGGCCAACTCCCTTCCCAATGTGACGCGCGAAGATGTTAGAAAGCAACAACTGGCAGGGCAGCAATATCAATTCGGCAACCGCCATCAGTCGGCCGTGCAGCAATACTATGGACGCACCCAAGTACCACCGTCCACCGCTTCAGCTGCTCCGCACACGGATGCCTCTTCACGACCTGATGACGCATTGCAGAGTTTCTTCCAAGAAGCGGCCCAAGCAGCAGACAACCCTGCCATTGTCTGTCCACCGAACAACCGTCGCGCTCCCTTCATGGCTCGTCGCCCGAAACCTCTGGCAACCCCAGAATTCCTACCTACAATACAGCCAAATCGAGCCGTCAACTTCCCTCATGGCACCGCAGATCTAGCACACGAAGACGCACCACAGTATCGCTTGCAACGAGGCTCCGAAAGCGTCATGGAGCTATGGCACGAGTTCTTCGTCGGCTCTGCTGAGAAACCTGCAATCAACGAGTTGGATCATAAATATGGCAGTGCATGGCGCTGGAAGGACAGCAAGGAAGGTGTCTACTACAGCATGCGCCGCGTCGTCATAGACGAAATACAAGCGCGAGTCGAAGCACGTTGTCCCAATGCTACCGGAGCCACTGGCCATGTCTGGCTTGCCGTATGCGAGGAGATGGATTGTGAAAGGATTTCGAAGCAATTCTCCCTCAACCAATTCATCTTCGAGCTGAAGCGTCGAGATCGTACTGTCCCAGCCCCTACGCCAAAGGTCTATAACCCACTCGATCCCTACCCACCGCCCGCTCCTGTATTGTCACGCACAACGCCCTCTGTTCAAAAGCTCTGGACCGAGTGGTTTGTTGGAAAATCGAGCTACAACGGGTACGCGACATTCCCATCTATTATAGAGGTGAACCGACGATATGGAAACTCCTGGCGTCAATTCACCACTTCCGAGTATAACATCTACCTCAAGCGCCGCTGCATCATCGATATCGCACTCCGCCGCATCGTTGAATTGGGTGGCGACAAAACCGAGACGACCAAGAAGGTCCTCAAATCCATGGATGCAGAAAGAGTAGCCCAAAGCCTAAGTCTGGTACAATATCACGCCTGGGCGAGAGAGAAGTACGGCTATCACGCCTCGACTCGGACCCATCTCCCAAAACACGTTGCGGACTTGGGAGAGGCACCCGAGGAGGCTGTTGAGCTAGAAGCGAGGACTAGGGTCCAACAAGATGATGAAGATGGCATGTTCAGGGAGAACAGCGCCGATATTGATACTGCTATCTTGGACCATGAGCGGGAGAGTGAAAGCTCTGGACGCCCGATGACAGATGGACAAGATCAAAATAGCTCTGTCCCACCATCGCCAGCATCACTTGGATAGATGAGATAGATCGTGACATATATCATGACATACCTCAGCAGCGGCTTTTTCGGAGCTCGCCTCCACGGCCGAGACACAGTCATTTAACATCTTCAATTCTCGATTGTCCAATGCATGTGAAAATTTGTTAGCGAGAGCTTGTATGTTGATGTGATATCCAAGCTAGACATCAAGTGTGCGCGTCCGTACTCTTCTACAGCGAATGCTGTGCTCTTCGAATACAATTGAATAGACCTAAGCAGCGCCACCTCCCATAATGTTCTTTCCCTTGATGCTCTTCCACTCAACAAACAAGCTAACAAAGAACGCGATGCCACTGGTCGCAATAGGCACCACAAATGCAGATGTCACCGCATTACTGTACGCACTCAGCACACCTGGCAATTGTTCCGCGGAGACCACCTCTCTGACATGTGTGGCACCAGCGGATATGACAGCTGCTGGGTCAAGGCCAGGGACATTCTTGATGATATCTTTGACCAGCGTGTTGGCGAAAATGTTCTGAGCAATCGAGATGGAGACCGCACCTCCCAAGCTGTTGAAGAAAATGGCAATGGCATTTCCCGAAGGCATGTCTTTCTCATCCAGTACGACCTGTACGGCAATGAAGGGAATTTGGATCCCGGCTCCTGCACCGATGCCTGCAAGAAGTTGATAGCCGATCCATTTGCTGGCGGGAGAGTGGACTTCGAGTGTATAGAGCATGCCGGCGCCGACGGTGAAAATGGCAGCTCCGAACCACATGAAGAAGAAGTAATATCCAATGACTGTGATCGTGCCACCGACGATAATAGATGCGATCGTGTTAGAGACCAGATATGCGATACACCGGATGCCTGAGCCCTCGGCTGAAGTGTTCTTGACGGCTTGGAAGTAGAACGGCAGATAGAAAATATGCCTATGATGGTGTTAGGACGATGGCTTGCTCTGTGGCTACTGATACACTTACGTGTACATCCCCATAGCCAGGAAGGTCGAATAAGCGGCAGAAGACAAGACAGTGCGCTGCTTGACCAGAATACGTGGAGGTAGTGTAGCTCGATCTCCTAGCTTGATCTGGAGCGCAATGAAGATTGAAATAATCAAGCCAAAACCGAGAAGACATCCCCAGACTTTCGAGTTGCTCCAAGGGTATGTCGTACCTCCCCACTGCAAGGCAAGAAGGAGACAGACAATGGCGCAGATCAAGAGGAAGGCACCCAGCAAGTCAATCTGTCTGATCTTTTCCTTGAAAGTCATGTTCGTGTGTCTTCTTTCTGGGTTGGTGAAAAAGAAGAATACTGCGACAAGTCCAATTCCACCGAAGGGAAGGTTGATCCAGAAGCACTAGCAGTACGTTAGTCTAGCCAAGGTGATGATTACAGGACGTTTCGAACCCATCTCCATGTTGCTGATAAAGCGTTAGCCGAGTACTCAGATATTCAAGCTCTGAGATGAACTTACCGTGATCCGTGAAGACACCGCCTAATAGAGGTCCAACCACACTGGCAATTCCAAACATACTGGACAATGAAGCGATATAGATCGCACGCTTACGTAGAGGAGCGATGAAACCAATGATGGTCATTCCTCCAGAGAATAGTGCGGCGGCTCCAACACCAGCAACAGCTCTACCCACGATAAGCATTGTCGAGCTGGTGGCAGCAGCGCATATGACCGAGCCGACCTCGAAGATGACCAGAGCCGATAGGTAGGTCCATTTGACGTCGAAGTATGTGTAAACTTTGCCGAAGGAAGGTTGCAAGGAGGTTGTGGTCAACAGGTATGAACTTCCAATCCAGCCAACATCGTTCAGAGCGTCAGGCCATTCCGTCGTAATCTTGGGGACTGCTAAGATTAGTCCGCGAAACATATATGAGCGCTGTATAGCTTACTAGCAGTCGCGATGACTAGCACATGAATTATAATTAGTATACTTTCAACGAAAAACAATAATTTGACACCACGAAGTCGTAGGACCGAGTGCGAGATAGCATCTGAGGTGACTCGTGATGTCTCCTTCTCGAATCCACTTACTACTGTTGTCGAGTGCGACGACCCAAATCGTAAGGCAAAGACCAAGGACAAGCAGCCAAAGTTTTGGTCCAGTCGGATACTTTGATTCATCTTCGGCTACCCGAGTAGTCGCACTGGCATCTCCTTCTGTTTTAGAAGGTGCATCTTTGTCGACTGAAGCTTCTCTGACATCTGTCACTGCCTCCACCTTGCTCGTCAGATCCTCCCCGCCTTTGTGGTGCTCCTCGAGCGCCACCATGTTCGGCTCTACAGCCGCACTCTTGCGGGAGCGAAAAAGACCCATTGCTGATT
>ERZ794946.375-NODE-375-length-18504-cov-4.896742_pt1 | contig 18504 bp, 12 predicted proteins | sample MGYA00433072_ERZ794946 | MGnify/ENA primary metagenome ERZ794946 (study PRJEB30137, sample SAMN04331413) | food metagenome | isolation source: Y3 must sample point D1 replicate A | place: Australia: South Australia | collected 2014 ...
GCGTATTGGAAGAACCTTAAGCTGGCGCCTTAGACCGCTCGGCCATCTCACCATTTGATGAAAGGGCTGCCAACAATACCACTTGGATTGTCTCCATACAATACTTTCCAGTGCTCCAACAGATAGCCGCGAGTCGTCCGGTGAACCATGGACAGTGGAGACCTTCAGTGGAGGTGGTGGGGAGTGGCGGCGTGGTGCTATTACCAGAGGTCCATGCAGTAGACCACATCCGAGCCTCGGCCGGCTTCACCAAGACGAGTAGGTGAGCGTGGGAGAAGCAGAGTAGTGTGGTGTACAGTCGGATGGCGAGCCATAAGAAAGATACAAAGGGATCTTTAGTAAGTCAAAGCAGAAGAGAGGTGAACATGTTGGCTCCTCGGAAGTTGTAGCTGTCTTTATTGAGTATCTGGTCGTATCGACGTAACCTAGTGATGTGTAGGGAGATGTTGGATGCATCCGCTTGATGTATTTGTCCTCGAAAGCTTGGCGCTGTCTGATCGGTCCTTCAGAAGACTTGCACCTCGTCGTGGTCATGTTCGGAGGTTGCAGAAGACTGGAAGTGGGTAGAACAACTGATCAATGTAATATGTGGCATTATCCCTGTATTCTCTTCTAGAAAATACCCATGCGCTGGCCCCAGCCATCGTTTTTGGGATTGACCAGGATGTGGTATGGAAAGGTGTTGGTATCTTGAGTGGTGATTGGAGGGACATGGTCTTTGTTCTGCTGGACGATGTCGGTGATTTTCAGGATGGCGTTGCTGAGTGATTTCTCGATGGCTCTTCGGGAGGTAGTTGCTTCTACATAGAAGGGGTCAGCACCAGAGCACAAGACTGTTCCTTGCTGTGGGGATGCCAACCTTGATGAGTGCGTGGAGAAGCGAGGGCGATGTTCAGAGTCCACGTCTCCCAAACCAAGTCTTCGTCCTTTTGGCCAAACCAGCCCTTCTTGCGTCTACGCTCTCGTTCACTGAACTGTACGACCATCTGGCCACGGGTGTTCTGGTTCTGGTCGTTCGAGTCGGCATCGATCTGGCGGACGAACTGATCAACTCGCTGTTCGACCAGTGTTTGCAGGTCGACATCTTGGATCCAAGGTACCGGAACGTCTAGTACATCATGCGACGAGGGCTCGAGGTTTGCAAAGATGCGGTACCAGAAGATAGTATGGAGGATTCCAGTGACGACGTCTTTGGCGTTGGCCTTATCGGCGAAGACGTCGATGCTGAACGACGCAACTCGTCGCTCTTCCATGGTCAGGATGTGGGATGTACACTATCTCATGTCGCGAGGAGAAATGCCGAGCTGGAAGTGTCCATAGTCTCTCCGAGCATAGCCGGTCTTGTGCACGACGTTTTCTGATGACTGTGACAGGTTGCGAGGATGGAGCTCCCTTGTTGCTATCACCCGCAATCTGGTGCAGACCGTGGGGAATGTCGGCCCGAGCTCCTGTTTGGAGTTGCGTCAGCGACCCCTCCAGCTCCGACAACGGCCCAGGTGCAACCTCTCCCTCGTGCTCCTACTCGTGCCCGGTGCTCTCTTCTTATCACATCTCCATGACACCAAAATGCGTGTGTCTGATGAGCTCTGCGCGTGCACCTATGACTGTGCCTCCTTGATTATTGGGGTGCCGCCCCTCGTCAGGCACATCTCCACTGATCTACGGACCTAGCAAGAGTGCATCTCAAACGGAGCATGGCGGTTCAACATCAAGCACGCGCTCTTCCTCGGACGGTCAAAGCGATGCTGTCAATGCAACGACATCGCTGGACGTAAACACAAACCCTGCGGCGACTTCCCGTTCATGCAGCAGCTGTCTCCGTACCTCCTGTCAAATGATCTTTTTTCCACAGAAGCTCTCGTGCGTAAGTGCTTGTCTCCTTCCTTATCTGTTCCAGCCAAGACTTGAGATAGACAATGCGTCTTCAATCTCAACTAATTACCCTCCTGATCTACACTCCATCAATTGTTTGCTGCCGCCCTCGCACTCAACTTTGTGACCTCCTCTCATGCCATTTGCTGTACTGCCTTCGGAGTCCCGTCTGCCAAGTCGCTTTCACCAAGCCATTCACGCTAGCAGACGCACCTTAATCTATCCTTACCTCAGAAAAAGTGTGAACATCGCCTCCAGACCTTTCTGCTGTGGCAATGTAGGCTCATGAGGCCATGCCCATACACGATATCACCATCGTCCAGGGTTATACTGCATCTGAATACGATTGGCGGCCCTTGGCTTCGCCTCCTGCAACATGCAGCTTTATGGTTACCTTGATGAACACAAACCCCTCTTGGTGAACTCCCGCTTTTGGAAGGAGACTTGAAGATAAGAATTATGATCAGATGGTATATAAAGGTCGACTTGCCTGGTATGATGCATACACGTTCAAGGTTCAGATTCTTTCGTTCAGCAAGATGTTGTTCAACATCGTCACTCTTTTGGCTCTTGCCCCTTCTGTTCTTTCCGCAGTCACCGATAATGGTGCCAAGAGACGCAATGTTGTCCCTGGTGGATACATTGTGGAATTTGAGGATGTCATGTCCGTTGCTTCTGATGTATGTTTGAAATCCGAGTCGGAAGGCTTACCATTGACATGTCTGTAGACCAAATCTAGCTTCTACAAGTCGCTCTCTGACAAGAACATGGACCCTACTCACCGCATGGACCTTTCCTCTTCTCTTTTCAAAGGACTTTCGTTCCACGTTGATACCGGCCTTGACCAAGCAGTAGTCGCACAAGATATCCAAGCCATGCCCCTTGTGCGCAAGGTCTGGCCTATTTCGTTGTACGACACACAAGACTTTGCAACTGCTCCTTACACCAATGGATCGAACTCTACTTCGTCTTCAGACACATTCTCTACCCATCTCATGGGTCACGTCGACAGATTGCATGCCGAGGGCTTGACCGGAAATGGCACCTTTGTTGCCGTCATCGATACTGGTATTGATTACCTCCATCCGGCTCTTGGTGGTTGTTTCGGCCCTGGATGTAAGGTTGCTTATGTAAGTAATCGGAAAGGTAACTTCAACGGTAGCTGCTAATGTTCGACAGGGCTATGACTTCGTTGGTGACGACTATGATGGTACGAACACACCTGTGCCAGACTCTGATCCATACTCGGCTTGCAACGAGCATGGGACACACGTTGCCGGTATCGTTGCAGCTGGTCCTAACCCTTACAACTTCACCGGTGTTGCGCCCGATGCGACTCTTGGTGCTTACAGAGTTTTTGGATGCTCCGGAAGCTCTGGTGATGATGTTTTGATTGACGCCTTCACTCGTGCTTATGAGGATGGTGCTGATATCATCACTGCCAGTATTGGTGGTCCTAACGGTTGGACTGGTAAGTTGTTCTGAATGCGGTCCGACAAGACATGGTACTTATTGTCTACAGAGGAACCCTGGACGGTTGTCGTCTCTCGTATCGTTGCAGCTGGAACTCCTTGCACTCTCGCTGCTGGTAACGACGGTTCTGAAGGTCTGTTTTACGGCTCGTCCGCTGCAGATGGTATTGGTGTCATTGCTGTAGGATCTATTGACAACATCGAATCGCCTGTCTTCACCACCTACGGTACATACAGCATCGATAACTCAACCACTGGCGAGTTCGGCTATCTCGAGGCCGCTATTGGGATGCCCAACATCAGTCTCCCTCTCTGGGCCGTTAGCAAGGACAGTGCTATTGTTGATGATGCTTGCGAACCTCTTCCCGCAGACACCCCTGATCTTGCTGGCAAGCTCGTACTGATTCGCCGTGGCACTTGCACTTTCGACACCAAGGCTGCTAACGTCGCTGCTTTTGGAGCACAGTACATTATGTTCTACAACAATGCCCCAAGTCTCACATCTGCTAGCGTTTCATACCCTGGCATCCTTGGAGCTGCTATGGTCTCCGCCGAGCAAGGTGCTTCTTGGGCCGCATCTCTCGCTACTGGGTCTGCCATTCAGGTCACTATCACTGGTGATTTGACCGTCTTCTCTAGTCCGCCCAACAACATTACTGGCGGCCATATGAGCACCTTCTCCATGTGGAACCCTACTAACGAAGCTTACGTCAAGCCCGAGATCTCTGCCCCTGGTGGTAATATTCTATCCACCCTCCCTCTCTCACAAGGTGGTTACGGAGTCTTGTCAGGTACTTCCATGGCCACTCCTTTCGTTGCTGGTGTTGTTGCCCTCATGACACAGGCACGTCCTGACCTTGATCCTTACACTATTCGTGCTATCCTCGGCACCACTGGCCATCCTGTTACCTTCAACGACGGGAGGACTACTTTTGATTACCTTGCCCCTGTTGTTCAGCAGGGTGGCGGTGAAGTCGACGCCTTTGCTGCGGTTCACACTTCTACCGTGATCGATGTTGCCAACCTTGCATTCAACGACACAGCACACTTCGTCAAGGAGGCAAATTTCACCATAACCAACCGTGGTACCAGCGAGATCACCTACGACTTTGCGTATGTCAACGCCGCCACTGCATACACTCTTCCAGATGATGGTAGCACCCAGCCTCAGACCTTCCCCCCGGACCTTGTCACCTCTGGTGCAAGCGTAAGCTTCAGCGCTGGTAGCGTCAGTGTCGCAGCCGGAAAGTCGGAGACTGTTCTTGTCACTCTTGCCTTGCCCCAAGATCTTGCAACCGCTCGCATCCCTGTCTACTCAGGTTTCATCACTATCAACGGCACCAACGGCGATTCTTTGAACCTTCCATACGCTGGCATTGCTTCCTCGCTCAAGGATGCTACTGTTCTTGACGCCAGCACTGGATACCCATACATCACCAGCACCTCAGATAACACCTACGTCCCTCTAGATGCCAACACTGTCTTTACTATCTCTGTTGCGAACACTACAATCAACGGCACTACCGACAACTCGACTGGTCTTCTGATACCCAATCTGAGAATTGGCCTCGTCATGCCCTCTTCTCTTATTCGTGCTGATCTCATCCCCTCGAACATTACGTACGGTACATACACCAACACTACTACCGTTCTTGGTGTCAAAACTCTTGGTGCCATTGCCGGTACACCTTCTGTTTACCAGCCCAGAGCCAACGCCTGGAGTACCGCCTTTTACGGTGTCCTCGATGATGGCAGAAGAGTCCCTGCAGGAACCTACTCAATCCTCGTCCGCGCTTTGAGAATCTTCGGTGACGCCACAAATCCCGATGACTACGACAGTGCTGAGACTGTACCATTCACGATCAAGTATGTGCATTGAGTCCACTGAAGGATTGGAGATGAACGGTTCAAAGCTTCTGTCTTCTGTAGTTCTGTTGTACATAGACGATCGTTTGCAGTCTGAGTTTTCCTCACCATCCCCCTTTAGCTGCCTTGTTTGGAAGTCTCAGATTGCTCACCGAGTTTCTTATTCACGGCAGCTCTGTGGACAATTTACTACGTCCGAGAAGCATTGTGACTTTACCTGCCTTGCTTGCTTCGCTTGACCAACACGTGCTCTGCAACTTCTACCCGTGAGACACAACTCATGGAGTTTTTGAAAGAACAGGATGAGTATGAAAGTTGTTTCAAAGACTGCAAGCATACCGAACGCCCATCGGATATATGTGTACGTGTCTGATCCTCCACCCAGACTGAAGAACCCACTGCAGATAGATAAATATATTCCCAGCCGTTGATCCCATAAAACCGTCAATCTTGTTCGCGATCCCAAAATAGTACATTCCAGACTCCATCAGTGACCTGCGGTGGCTTGTTGCTCAACGATAGATCGTAATCTCTGATCTTCTTTGTCGTCGTAGCCATCAGATGCGTCTTCTCTCCTTCGTTTGATGCCTCGAGCCTGGTTCTCGGCCTCGACATTCGAAGAGAGGGCGAAATCTTTGGTTGCGATTCCTTCTTCTGCATCTTCGCCCTCTGCTTCCTTGTAGTCTCCTTCTTCGTTGTTGTTCTCAGCGTTCTTTTCTTTCTCGGTTTCGCTGCTGGCTTCGCGTTTCCGTTTGTTCCGGCCTTCAAGTCATGCTTCATCCAGGCCCTTGATTATACCGGTCAACTTTTGCATGCTCACGGGTTTTGTCATGAAGTCGTCTACGCCAGCCAAGAAAGCTCTTTTCTTGGCTTCAGCATCGCCAACACCGGTCAGAGCCATGATCGTACATCTGTCCCAGCTATTCCTCTCTTCTAGAGCTCTGATCATTTCAGTGGCTGTAAAGCCATCCATGACGGGCATGGAAATATCCATCAGGACTAGCGCGTATTCGGAAGGTGACGAGGCGTAAGAGGTCACTGCCTCTAGGCCGTTGGCTGCACATGTGTAGGGTCTCTTCAGCTTACGCATCGTGGCGACAAGCAGTTTCATATTGATCGAATTGTCCTCTACCAAAAGCACTTTTCGAATATCGGGATCTTCGTTGATATCTGCGGTCCGTGGTGCGTCGTTCTTCTCAGGTGTTGTGGGCGTCGCAGGAATCGAGGTTACTGTTGCGCTAGGTTTGGACTCTGCGTATGTGGGTGGCGGGTCACTGTTATTGGACATGACTGCAGGCTTTGTGAGGATCTCAAGTGCTGAAGGCGAGGCGGAGACTCCCACGGGATTGTCGGACGATACGTGTGTTTGCTTTGTGCTGGACAGTGCAGCTGCTAGTGCTCTTGACATTTTTCGAGGACCAAATCTGTTCGTGGGTTGTTAGTAAACAATTTTCTGAACGTAGAAAATATCGCTTACGGTTGGTTGAGGAAGATGGCGTTCTTCATTGCGCTCTGCCTGACGACAGACGAAGCTGATATCGAGCCCAACACAACCATCGGGGGTTGGTTCCCTGTGCTTCTCCTCTTCTCTTGCCATTGATCGTAGTCCGTCTCGGTCAAGATGCAGACGTCAAACTTGTCGGCGCCGTCCGAGACCGAGACGGAGTCACTCTTGCAGTCCAGCCATTCCTTACAAGTCTTCGAGGTCGACGTCTTGATAGTCCTGTCGCGCACCAAGTCTCCATCCGTCTTGCCTATCGACTTGGAGAAGGCCAGCTTCAGAGCACTTCCATCCGGGCACTTCGGGACGTTGATTTCAGATTCGACATCTTCTTCAAAATCCGCATGGAAGGTGACCACCACTTTGGTGCCCCGGCCGAGTTCACTCTCGAAGTTTATGCGTCCTCCGAAGTCCTTTACAATCTGCTTGACGATTGAGAGTCCCAGACCGGTTCCGACAGCATGCGTGTTCTCTTGCATGAAAGGTGTGTAGAGATGGTTTCGAAGGTATTCGCTACCTATGCCTTGTCCACTGTCCTCGATAGTCAAGGACACGAGAGCTTTATTCGCATCTTCTGATTTCTTGTATTGTAAACTGACAGTGATCGTGCCAACCTTTGTGTACTTGAGCGAGTTGCCAAGAAGGTTAGTAATGACTCTTGTCCAGCTTCCGGGTGAAATGCTCAAGTTCCAGTTCGATCGTTTGGCAATATTCAGAACAACGGCAACTGCCTTCGGTGTCTTTGGGGCGAGTTCGTCTTCATCATCTTGCTGTGCTTTACTTGATTGGAAACTTTTGGCCGTGACAGTTGTATCGACCACATTCTCGGTCAATACAGCAAGATCGACCACACTTGTAACGCCGACCTCGCCCATGTCTGCCGTTTTGAAGCCAGCGTTCCTTGTGGCGTCCTTGTCTTTCCTGTCTTTGCGTTCAAGGTCTGTAAAGCTGTTGATTTTGGTGAAGTCGAGGATGTTGTTGATTGTGTCCAGTAACGTTTTGCCAGCCATACTGATTGTGGTAGTCATCTCTTGCTGGTAGTTGTTGAGGTCGCTCTCTTGCAAAAGCTCTACGCCAGCCAGCACACCATGCAAAGGAGATCTCAACTCGTGGGATACAGAGCTGATAAATGTGGCCTTAGCTTGATCGGCAGCGATGGCATCGAGGCGTGACAATTCGGCCATGAGACTGTTGCTGAAAGCAGCAAGGTACGTCACGTCTTCCGCCTTGTCCAGGAACCTACCGGGGAAGTTGTTCCACACGAAGACAGCAGATCGCCATCGTTCCCTTCGACTATCCCACAATGGCAAGAAAGCGATACTGCGAGGAGTCGAGAAGACGTCGGCCAGAGTCATTGCATCGACATATTCACGGCTACGGCGTTTGCGTGATCTATTGTTCTTCGTGCCCTCGCTGATGTCGTCGGACGAAAGCTCGGTGCCCGAGCTCGAACTCAACGCCTTACCGTCATGGTAGTTGAAGACCTTGCCCATCGGATAACGTCGTACCAGACTGCGAATGAAAGCCTTCGGGAGACTTGAGTGCTTGGCAGAAGCATCAAAACCACGAACTGTCGACTTGACCTTCGTCGAAAAGCCGAGAAGAGCGCATTGTGCATCTGGTGGAACAGGTGGTTGGTGTTTTGGCGAGGCCGATTCGGGGCCCGAGGATGCAGTCGTGGTGTCGCTCTCAGGCTCGGTAGATGAAGACTCCTGGTTTTTGGTCGACTCTTTTGACCGATGGAAATCGGCGTCGATGAAGGCTACACCCTCGCAACTAAGAGCCTCGCGCATGAGGTTGCTGCTACGAGCAAAGGCAGCATTTACCTCACGACCAAGATCGAAGCCTTCGTGCTTGTCCGGAGCCAAGTGGCCGGTCTTGACCGAGGGCTTCGGCGCTTGTACAAGTTGTTTGGATGGCTCGAGGGGGTTTCCGTCAAAGACTGGGGTTTGGCGTCCGTGGGGAATATCATCGGCACGGTATGTCATGCCCAGCTCCTCGTCAGCACGTTCGTTTTGAACCTTGTCTTCCTCGATGGAAGCACGGCGGCGTCTGGCACCCTCGCCTCGGGCTTTGCGGCTATGAGTATCCAACCACCACTCCCGCAAGCTGTCTTTGCCTTCGCTGAACAGGGCCAGGCCCTTGATCAAACGATCGCCACGTTGTCTCTGCAAAGCCGTCCTTTTGGCCTCGAGATGTCCCATGATTGTGTCGGCAATGTCTTCCATGAAGACCATCTCTTCGGCGCTGATTCCAAACCGCGGTCGGTCGTCGAGGATACAGTAGCAACCAACAACCAATCCGGTGCTTGTACGTATAGGAACAGAAGCATAGAACCTCAAATCAGGGCCAGCAGTGACCAGCATGAGCTTCTGCAATTCGGGGTTCTGTCGAATGTCGCTGACAATGTACCAGTGCGGGCTTATGCCATCGGTGTAGTAATAACCATCTTCTTCGGGAACGTCGCGATGTTCCTTGGTTGTGCTCCACTGCGTGAGTCCGGCGAGGGTGAAGCCTTCTTCGCGAGGGAAGCGTGTAGTACCGAGCCATAGAGCGTCGCGGGAATTGTGTACGAGGTCCGACTGCAGCGACAAAGTGCGTGTGGATTCTGCCAGGATGTATTCTTCGTCTTTGGATATCAGCGTGATCATGCAGCGCTGGGCCTTGAGTCGCAAGGCACCGAGTTGGGCGAAGGCAGCCAGGGCAGTGTCGTCGCTACCGACAGGCACTCGGTCTTTGAGCCCGTCATTGTCGGAGAATTGGAGAGGATGAATCGACGTCTCAAAGGCTTCCAAGCATTTGAATACTTCACGCGCTCTTGACGTCTCGCTCGGCGAAGGGTGTGAGGGTTGCGCCATGAGGCCCTTAAGGTGGGTACTCGAGTACGCTTCTTGAGAAATCAAGTCATCGAGGACAAGACGATGGGATGAGGTTGTGTTAGATTTGCCGTCCTTTCTCATCCGTCAACACGGCCTGGAAAGGGCCTAGGCTCTGCTCCAATCGACGATTGCCTCGGATTTTGGTTCGGATATAGCACGCTCGACTTTCGCATCTCCACCCACCCGATTACTGCGTTGCGTCTACCCTACTCTACTCGACCACTCTCCTCGTGCACCTTTTCCCTCCATCACGTAGACAATCATCACCGTGCTGCAAGACTGCCCTTTGTTCAAGGAAACCGCTTTCGGTCGACGCTTCAACCGCCGCGCGGAGTCGGACCCCACTACCGTTGCTCAGGATTTGTCGCAAAGATGATAAAGAACAGAACATGGCATTCTGCGATTTCGATCCTGATTGGAACCTCAAACATGAAGAAGCACATGAGGCTCACAGACTGCTGTTTTCAAGTCCACACCCTCACCTACTAAACGTCCAATTCTTGAGTCTCCTTTGTGCCAGCACACCATTTCTCTTATCGTCAGTAACCTCTGCTTGCTTGGTAGGGTGCATTCCCCTGAGGACCTGGAAGTGACGTTCTTTTTCAACTCCGTGGGCGTTCTCCACGACTGCCCGGATTTAATGATTACTCATACTCGCTTTATTGAAAAACGCACCCAAGATGAAACACCACACGTTTCTTGAATACCTTCATTCAAGAGCAAGATGAAGTAAAAGTCATGGAAAAGGTCATATCAGTCGTGTCCATTTCTGCTACTATTTGTACAAACCCCCACGTGAAATCTCATCCCTGTCGAAAGGTGTCTTGCAAGAACGCTAATACGCCTTGCTTTTTGGTCTTGTTCCGGAGCCCTTTTGTATCATGCTTCGAACTCCAATTGAGTACCCTCCCTCTTTAAAAACGAAACGCCTTTGCTCTTGTTCTAGGAAATGCCGCGCTGCCTCCTCATTCATCGTCGGACGGGATTGTGGGTTGTTTACCAGCCACGGCCCTGGAGCTTGTCCTTGGGGTCCATGGAACCGCAGTTGATTCCGACCATGGCCTCACCGAGACCAATGCTGACCTCGGCGAGCACCTTGGGGTCGTTGAAGTGGGTGACAGCCTGAACAATAGCCTTGGCGCGCTTAGCAGCGTCACCGCTCTTGAAGATGCCGGAGCCGACAAAGACTCCGTCGCAGCCCATCTGCATCATGAGAGCAGCGTCGGCAGGAGTAGCAATACCGCCAGCGGCGAAGTTGACAACGGGCAGGCGCTTGAGCTGGACGGTCTCCTTGAGGAGCTCGTACTGAACACCAATCTCGCGACCGAAAGCACGCAGCTCGGGCTCAGACATGGCAGCAGCGCGGGCGATTTGCTGGTTGACGGTCTGCATGTGACGGACAGCCTCGATAACATCACCAGTACCGGCTTCACCCTTTGTGCGGATCATGGCAGCACCCTCGGCGATACGGCGCAAGGCCTCTCCGAGATCACGGCAGCCGCAGACAAAGGGAGTCTTGAACTGGTGCTTCTCGACGTGGTAGATGGGGTCGGCGGGGGTAAGGACCTCGGACTCGTCGATGTAGTCGACGCCAATGGCCTGGAGAATCTGGCACTCAACGATGTGACCAATACGGGCCTTGGCCATAACGGGGATGGTGACGGTGTCCATGATCTCCTTGATCATGCTGGGGTCAGACATGCGGGCGACACCGCCGTCCTTGCGAATGTCGGCAGGAACGCGCTCAAGTGCCATAACGGCGCAGGCACCGGCCTCCTCAGCGATACGGGCCTGATGTCTGTTGTCAGCGGCCGAAGTGAAGGCAGGAAAGAGAGGATCGGGCATACCTGCTCGGCGTTGACGACGTCCATGATGACACCGCCCTTCAGCATGCGGGCAAGACCGGCCTTGACAGCGAATGAGGCAACGCCATCAGTGCCATTGGCACCGTCGTGCTTGCCGTTGGTGGTGGGTAGTGTGGTGGCCATTGTGAGAGATGTTTTTGTGATGGGGATGGATTGGAAGGAAGATGGATTGGAATAAAAAGATGTGCGCGAGAAAGAGAAAGGGTCTACCGTCTTTCCAAGATTTATAAAAGTATATCTGGCACAGGGAAGTTCGGTCTTCTTTCGAGTGACTCACCTGCCTAATAGAGGCATCATTCAACTTGATTACCCAAGAAAAACACACAAGGGCGCGACGGCCACAGGGCGGCGAACTCTTGTTCGTCTCGAACAATCCAATCCCCGCCCCGCTTGCCCCGCTGTCGGAAGACTCGGACCCTGGACGCCGAACCACGCCGATTGGTTCCCGACATGACGACTGGGATGCACGACAACGACATAATTCATGGGTTGATAGAGCGTTCATTTTCTAGCAGCAAAAGGAGATCACTACAGCCATAGAAACAGCTGGATCGAGTTTTGAGCTTACCAAAAGATTCGTAAGATTTGCAACGAACACGATCTTCGTGCATCACTCCACAATCTAATCTCATCTGTCAGGGCCCGGGATCTCCGCCGTGCGTCATTGACATCCGACGACAATCTGAACGGTGAACAACAACCACTCCACTCCCAAACAAAACACTCTCCATACCAACAGCAGTTGACTCAATCCTGAACACACAAGTGACTCATACATCGGGCCACTTAGCCTTCGAGAAAATGTCTTTCCTCCTTCAGTCACGCCCATTGGGCATCGGTCTCGGTCTCAGCGCAGCTTTCACAGCCCACTCCCTCCTCACACCTAGAAGAAGCCTCATCTCTTATTGCGATGCCAGTCCCGCTGCCCTGAACTCATTCACATCCAATGCCAAAACACCAGTGGTGAATCGCAGAGGTGGTCTCAATCCCGCAGCCGTGCGCCAGATCTCGAGTGGAAGTATCGCTGGTGAGTGTGCCTGATCAATGCTTCAAGCAAACCATATGATGACCGAAAGCTTATTTCTGACTCATTGGGAACGATAGGTGTATTGGGCGGTATGGCTGTTTCTCTGTTCTCTAAACCCTTGGCTTTGCTGATCGGTCTTCTTATCGTTGGGGTCCAGGTATGCTATCCTTACCCCCTTCCCTCTTTTCAATTGCCTTTGTCATCCTAACACCCGCTTCGCAATTACTGATCCTGACTTCGAAACAGTTTGCCGAGTCACAGTTGGGTATTAGCTTGATCCCTTACAACCGCATGCAACGCTACGTCAAAAGCATCGACCTACGCTCAATGATGCAGGACAATGTGGCCTTCAAGCTGGCCTTTGGCTCTACGTTTGCGTTGACTGGATTTGCTCAGTTGTAAGCTCGCCATGATGGAAGTGCCGGAAAGGCCTCAAAGATCGAGCTGCAAATGTGCACATACATGGCTCGCCTGATAGAAGGCATGAGAGGAACAGTCAAAGACCAAGATAGTCGTCTCAACATATTTCACCAAGACCACCCTTATCTTACAGACTGCCAAAATTACTGAAGAACCATGACGTTGTAGTTGCGGTGCTTGGAATGTTTGCGAAGGAGATCATTTTTCTCGTTTTTTTTTTTTTGAACCAGAGAATATATACATCGAAGTGATTGCTCCCAAAGACCGACGACGGTCTAAAGTGATATGGATCATCTGACATCGTAACAGTATCTACGGAAGTGAACCAATCAGGCTGCATGAACCCAACGGGACTCCCAAGATAACAAAGAGACTTGATACATAATGGTCAAGATACATGCTCGCTAGCACTGAGATTTCTGCCATCTGAATTTGTGTGCAGGTTCGGTCCAGGAAGAAATGGGAGCTTGTCTCCAGGCCGCGCCCCTGTTGTATCATGTAAGGCCTTCTACGTCCTGTAATCGCCGTTGATGGTGACGTATTCGTGCGAGAAGTCGCAGGTATAGACGGTGGCTTCACCGACATCTTTTTCCTTGTTGCTCAGCTTGACGAGGATCTCCAGGTCTTCCATCTCCAAGATGGTGGCTGCACGGGCTTCGTCAACAGCTTGAGGCTCGCCGTTTACAAGAAGCTTCAGCTCCTCAGAGCCATCGGCAGGTATGAATGACACGGAAGTCTGATTAGGACGAATGCAGGTGTTTCCGGGTGCGTAGCCAATGGCACACAGAATGCGTCCCCAGTTTGCGTCCTTGCCATACAAGGCCGTCTTGACGAGTGCAGAGGTGGCAATGGAGTTGGCAACAACATGAGCAGCGGTGTGGTTGTCGGCCTTTGTCACTCTTACGGTGACGAACTTTGTAGCACCCTCGCCATCACGGACGATAAGCTTGGCCAGATCCTCCATGAAAGAGGTCAGGACCTTGTTCATCTCCTTGTAGTCTTCCGATTGCTTTTCAAGCTTTCGGGGAGGAAGAGAGGCGCCTCTGGTAGGCAGCTCGGCGCGGTTGAGGTGGTTGAGGCGGACGACATCACTTCCAGGGGCGGCCATCCCGTTTGCGAAGAGAGCGACGCTGTCGTTTGTGCTGGTGTCACCATCGACGGTAATGCGGTTGAAGGAGGAGTTTGTTGCTGTGGAGAGAAGAGTTCTCAGGGCAGTCTTTTGGATGGGGGCATCGGTGCAGATGACACCGAGGAGGGTGGCCATGTTGGGGTGGATCATGCCGGCACCCTTGGTCATACCGGCAATGGAGAAAGTGATGCTCGGGTACGAAGGGAGGGTGAACTGGCGGGAAAGGAGCTTAGGGAAGGTATCGGTGGTACAGATGGCGCGTGCAGAACGGAGCCAGTGATCGTGGGTGTTTCCTAGGGACTCGACGAGGGTGGGGATCTTAGCTTCGATGCGATCAATTGGTAGACGCTGTCCAATGACACCGGTGCTCATGACCAGAGTACGAATGGCCGAGACATCCTGGTCGTCTTCAGCTATCTGGACAGTGCCCTCTTTGACGCTCTCTTTTGCCTCGACTTCAGCAGACTTGTCGTGAGGACTGGGGTTGCGCTTATTCAAGAGGTCGTGAGTGAGCTTGGCCATGCGCATGGCATCCTCGCGTCCACCTTTTCCTGTCACAGCGTTGGCGCAGCCGGAGTTGATGACGACACCCCGAATGCTCTTGCTCTGGTGCTGGAACATGATCTTCTTGCTGACGCTGACGGGAGCGGCCTGGAAATGGTTCTGCGTCGTGACGAGTGCGGCCGAACATGGTGTTTCTGACGCGATGAGGGCAAGGTCGTCGAACTTTGTATTTGAGGCCTTGACCTGAGCATGTGCGCTGCCAACGACAAAGCCCTTGGGGTAGGTTCCTTCGGTGGGTACGTATTTGGCCTTGTTGGGTGGGATTGCGCCGTCGGTAGGTGCGGAATAGCGGCGGGTCTGTTGGGTTGATAACGACACGAGCCGGCGAGCGGCTGTGGATCGAGAGATTGCCATTTTATTGGCAATGGTATGTATGGTCAATTGGTCTCGAGGAGGAAAATATGTTCCACAATCCACATGCGATTGAGTCAACTCTTGTGATAAGAGCTGCTGGCCGATGTCGGTTAATCTTATCAATCTGTGGGGAGGCTTCTCGGTTGCTCTTGCTGCTTTTGTCGGACTTTCAATGCCACTCCGACCGAGCTACTCTTAAACGTTATTCACCTACCAAGACATCAGACAAACGACAATGCCGAAACGAACAAGGAGTCAGCATGAAGAAGATGCAGTTGAAGATGCACAAGACGCCGACGTGGAGACGACACCGTCTAAGAGGAGGATGACCGAGGCAGAGACACCGTCACGGCATACCAACGCAGACACGCCCTCCAAGCAACGCTCCATCCTCAAGTCGACCTTGAAGCAGGAAGGAACCCCGCGATCGCTACGGAAGGTGCTGTTCTCTACCCCAGCTAGAGCAGACGGGGAATTCGATGATGCGCCAACCAAGCTTTCCCCTCTGACAGTTGCTCGCAACGCAGACCGTTCGGCCAGGCGCAAGAGTCACAAGCGACTGTTCGATGCGCAAGACAACGATGAATCTGTCGTCGATGACACAGGGCTGGAAGACGCTCTTGCTCGAGACATCTTGGAGGACGAGGATGACCCCGATGCAGATCAAGAGGTAAAGATGACTGTCACACCGGGTACCCCTTCCAAGACAGCTAGGCCGCGAGGGAGACCGAAAGGGAGCAAAAAGCATCCATCGCCTGAAGCACAAGACATGGCCGCGCATGAGCTCTACTTCTTCCAGAACAGGCCAGGAGGCGTCAAGACGTCAACCAATACTCTGCCCAGCAACGCTCTTCTTGGCCACGACGACTACTTTGCATACATCAATCCTTACAAAGATCCTCACAGCGTCGACAAAGACTTCTTGACGCGTCTACATGAGAACGCCTTTGATCAATGGATGTTCGAGCTCGAAGAAGGCTTCAATATCTGTATCTACGGCTATGGATCAAAGCGCCATCTTCTTCTTGACTTTGCCGACCACCTCCATGAATCCTCCGACAAAAAGCCCAATGTCATCGTTGTGAACGGCTACTCTCCGAACATCTCGGTCCGCGACCTTCTGACGGCTATCGCAAAACATGGCCTGCCCTCCTCGATGGCCAGCAAACTTCCACTCCAACCCCAAGCTCTTCTAGACGCCCTTCTTGCTTACTTGACGACAACACCTCCTTCGTCGCCCATTTATCTTCTCGCCCACTCCATTGACAGCCCCTTCTTCCGGAAGCCGCTCTTCCAAGCTACCATATCTACTCTCGCCGCTCATCCGAGCATCCGTCTCGTCGCTTCAGCAGATACACCGACTTTTCCGCTACTCTGGGATATTTCACAACGCTCCTCGCTCCGCTTCCTTTTCCACGATGCCACCACTTTCGCACCCTATACCGCAGAACTGGATCCTGTCGAAGAGGTCAACGTACTCCTGAATCGTAGCGGTCGTCGCATCGGCGGAAAGGACGGTGTTGCCTATGTCTTGCGCTCGTTGCCTGAGAACGCAAGAAACTTGTTCCGCATCCTGGTTGGAGAGCAGCTCGCTCTCGCAGACTCTGCTTTCGAGACGCACCCTAACTCTCCAGAATCAGATGGTATGCTCGGTCACTCTGGCGATGACATGGACATCGATCATGGCAACGTCACAAAGCCGAAAAGAGGTCGCGGCCGTCCTCCGAAAAAGTTACCGGCGCCGAAGGTCAAAGTTCACAAGACTCCATCTTTTGTGGGTGTCGAATACAGGACACTATATCACAAGGCTGTCGAGGAATTTGTGTGTTCATCCGAGATGAGTTTCAGGACATTACTCAAAGAGTTTCATGATCACGACATGGTGGAGAGCAGGAAGGACGGTCTGGGCGTCGAAAGATTGGCTGTGCCATTTGGAAGGGAAGACCTCGAAGACATGTTGCAAGAATTGGTCTGATTGACACCCGCTATCTTTCCCTCACGTAAGTTATCATGATTGCAGAATATCAGCCGCACGCCCCGTCCCGTACGCTTAGAATTTGTTTGAATTGTTGTCAGGTATTGCAACATTTTAAGATGAATTACCGTCTGCCAAATTTGTCCCCCTCTGTATGGCCTCAGGAAATTCTAGTTGCTCAATTGAACGTCTCTAGGGATCAATGTAGTCGTCCATACAGACCAGCTGCTCGGTACGCCTTCCTTGGAAAAGTACACGGCGTGGAATAGATCATGCATCTCTACGGCGCGGCTGTCAGTCCATTCTCGGTAATCAATGGGGCGCCCACCAACAATGATAAGATAGCTTCGACTTTTAGATCATAGTGCAAATTCCAAACCAGCCAGGTGGAGGTGACGACACATGGATCATAGCCGCCACTCGGCGTTGTTCCTCCCGCTGGACGAGGAAGTCATACCTATCCCTCATTAGCTGATCGGACTGATTGTCAAGTCTGTCATCTCTAGCTGTCAGCACTCTGATGTCAGATAAAGCTGTGCTTGACTGATGGTGATTAGGCTGGTCAGTGTCAGTTGTGGAATTTGTCAGAGACGATGGGGCAGTAGGACAAGAGGAAGGACAAGAGTCAGTGCTTGAGGGAGTAGGGGCTTGTATCCCAAACTTGGCAATGGCTTTGAGAATAGCCTCGAGATCAGCCAATTCGATGGCAATCTCGGCGAGTCTTGCACGCTCAGCATCATGACCTTCATGATTTTCCTGAGGCTCATTTTCGGCCGAGTGGCTGTTGTTTAGGTGGAGTCTGGCTCGACGTCTCCTTTCAAGCCATCGGCGTGCGGAAGCTGCGTCATGGACGTCTTGTAGTCTCGTGTGTTCTCTGGTGAGATCGTGATATTCCGCCCGGACAATGGTTTGGAGTCGAGCCCATTGTTCTTCACCGGTCTGTACTAGTTCCCTGTCTGCATCCTTTTCAAGTTGTCGCAAAGCTGTAGCTTCCTCGGCGTTTCTGATCTGTCTTCTTTGCTCCTCTTCAGCGAGTTCTCGCCTGACAACAGCTTCTGCTGCTTCCCTTGCTCGTCTTCGTTCTTTCTCCTCTTTGACCCTTTTCCTCTCCGCACTTTCGACTGCTAGTTTTCTTCTCTCCTCTTCTGCCGCCTCCTCTTGAGCAGCTAACAGCTCGGCAGCTTCCCTCGCAGCTGCCTCCTGCTCGACAATCCTTTTCTGTCTCTTCTCCTCCTGTTTCGCTTTGTCCGCTTCTTCTTTCTCCCTCTTCTTGGTCTCTAAACATAGTTTACGTTGACGCTCAGTAGCCCGAGCTCTTTCTTTTGCAGCCTCTTTCTCTGCCTTTGCTTTTTGTCTCTCTTCTTCCTTTCGAGCCCGCGCACTTGCTTTGCCTTCGGGTGTGTATTCCCACCCTGGCTCGGCATCTGCGCAGACGTGATACCACACTTCGAAGCCTCCGTTGCTTCTGTTGACACTTTCGAAGTTCGAATATGTTTGTGACATTGGCTTGAAATAGCTTAGAAGCCAGAAGAGCATTGTCGAGCAAGACGAAGCGAGGGGGCACCAATGATGAATGTCAG
>ERZ794946.376-NODE-376-length-18504-cov-4.278823_pt1 | contig 18504 bp, 18 predicted proteins | sample MGYA00433072_ERZ794946 | MGnify/ENA primary metagenome ERZ794946 (study PRJEB30137, sample SAMN04331413) | food metagenome | isolation source: Y3 must sample point D1 replicate A | place: Australia: South Australia | collected 2014 ...
GATGTTTTGTCAACTTCGCAAACCATCCTCGCCATGATTCTTCCATTGCAGACCCTGGCCCTGGGTGCCGCCCTTGCTCTCTCGAACCTCCCCCTTAGTCATGGCCTAAGTGCCAGCGACATTCCCGCCGATATTCCTGTCTCACAATTGATCTCGTCTGCTACGGCCGCTCTCGCCCAGGGCAACGGCCAGGATGCCTTGACCTACTACGACGCTGCCATCACTCGTGATCCGCAAAACTACCTTACCATCTTCCGCCGAGGCGCTGCCTATCTTCAACTCGGAAAGAGTTCCCAGGCCAGCCACGACTTCGACCGCGTTCTCGCCATTAAACCCACTTTCGAAGGTGCTCTTGTCCAACGAGCAAAGATCAAGAGCAGGAACGGCGACTGGTCTGGTGCAAAGTCTGACTACGAAACGGCGGGCAAGAAAGATGGAGATGAGATCCGCGAGCTACTAGAGGCTCAGAATGCTGCCGCTTTGGCACATAAGGCAGAACAAGACGGCCACTGGTCCGACTGCACCACTCAAGCAGATATCGCAGTCTTGGTCGCCGGAGGTGCAATGGATTTGAGACACACAAGAGCAAAATGTCGCTTCGAGAAAGGCGACATTGTCGAGGCTCTCAGTGACTTGCTGCACATAGCCCAGGTGTCTTCTGGCTCTAGCGAACACCTCCAGATTTCGGCCACATCCTTCTACGCTCTCAACGAACCCGTCTCTGGCATGGGCCAAGTCAAGAAATGCCTGCACTCCGACCCCGACTCCAAGCCTTGCAGAAAGCTCCTGAAAGCAGAGAAGGCTGTCGACAAGCAATTGAAGAAGGTGAAAGACGCCATGGAAAAGAGTCGTTACATCAACGCTGTCAACATATTGGTGCCCACAAAAGATGACGAGGGTCTTCTCAAGACTGTCAAGGACTCCACTCAGCAATACCGTGACGAAGGCCTTATCCACAAGAACGCTCCGGATCGTCTGTACAACGACTTGATAGAGTTGACTTGCGAGGCATATACCGAGATGAACAACCTCAAGAAGGCCCAGCCTTACTGCGAGGAGGCTCTGACACACAACCCCAACTGTCTACCTGCCTTGATTGGCAAGGCCACCCGCCAGCTCGATGCCGACGAGTTCGAGCCCGCTATTCAAACCCTCAACCAAGCAAAGGAGCACCACCAAAACTCACAAAAGGTCCAGGAATTGCTGCAAAAAGCCCACACATTGCTGAAGAGATCCAAGCAAAAAGACTACTACAAGGTTCTCGGCGTCACAAGAGATTCTGAGGAAAGAGAAATCAAGAAAGCTTACCGCAAGCTCACCATTCTACACCACCCTGACAAGGCTGCTCAAAAGGGAACCAGCCCCGAGGAAGCACAGAAGAAGATGGCCGAGATCAATGAAGCATACGAAGTCCTATCTGACCCTGAACTCAAGGCCAGATTCGACCGTGGTGATGACCCCAACGACCAATCTCAACAAGGTAGTCCATTCCAGGGTCAACCATTCGGCTTCCCTGGCGGTGGTCAACAGCAATTCTTCCATCAACGACCAGGCGGTGGCCAAGGCTTCAAGTTCCAGCACCAGGGCGGTTTCCAATTCCCTGGCGGAGGCTTCCCGTTCTAGGAGACCATGCTTGCTCTACTATTATTCTGCATCTTTGGCGTTTCAGCGCTACTTAAATTTCGGAGGTAGAAGGCGTTATGGGGAGTTCGTGATGAACAAGACCACTGGGTATTCCTTGTTATTCCAGCTCTTGTTGGCTGTTCGATTACTTTCATTGTTCTAGTCGATAATTCGATAGATTCTCAAAGCGACATTCTTTGAACAAGCAGCTACAAAGTCTGACCACCAAAAGAACATTATGGAGGAACCGCCGCAATATCATATCGCTTCGAGAATTGTGTAGCTTTTTAACGGAGAGCGGCTAGCTTCTAGATGCTCGAAACACAACTCTCATGCTTGACATCGTTATGACTTTTGATAGCTATATGTTGGGCCCTGCTAATATGAGGCTCCGTGGTTAGACTTCCCGACATTGATGGGCAAAAGATCGGCAATCGACAACAGCAACAGCTCCGTGCATGAACCACCACGTAAACAAGTCCAGCCTTCCAACCTCTCCACCCGTGCTTGCGAATAGTTACATGCCCTAAAACAAGCATCATTTCTTCGGACTTTGGATCTCGCACTTCGGACTCTGATTTCCACTCCTTTGAGAAAACTGGTGAGATTCGTAAGGTGTAGAAGCACGCTGACATCACGACTAGACAGAGTCTCGGCGTAGGTGCCGCTTTTCTCGATGGGACGTCACCAGCCATCATTGATCCAAGCCGATGGTTTTTGGGGGATCGTCTGATCGGGATATATAAACAATGAGCTGCTGAAAGCTGGTTTTCGTAGAGCTCTGCTAAACAATCTACAACCCTTTTCAAAATCACTTACGAATCACTATACAACATGCCTTCCGACGTCAAGCAGTCAGATATCACCGAGAAGAACGACCCCAGTGTCGCAAGACAGTGGGACAACAATGTCGACTTTGAGACCAAGTTTCAGGAATTCTACAAGATCGTTGATGGATTGAAGATTGGTCTGCTGGGCACTTATCGTCCTGGCATTGGCGTAAGCACCTTCCCTCCTACCCACTCTCCCTTGCATCCAACCCGAACTTCCACTAACCACACAATCCACACACAGCCCGTCACCCGCTCCATGGCCCTAGCCAAACGCACCGGCCCGGACTTCCTCTTCCTCGCCAACGCGCACTCCCAAAAATTCAAGGATATCGAAGCCAACAAGGAAGTCAATGTTTCCTTCCAGGACACCAAGTCGCAAGATTGGATCTCCGTGTCTGGTACGGCCACCACTGCTTCCAACTCCGATCCTAGGATCAAGGAAGTTTGGAGCAGAGGCGCTGCCGCATGGTTCGGTGATGTGGGAGACGGCGTACACGACGGCAGTGCAGAGGACCCGAGAATGAGTTTGATCGAAGTAAAGGCCAAGTGTAAGTGCTCCCCTACGCAGTACCCTTACTATGCTGTCCTGAGGTGTGGATGGAAGAATCGAAAGCTGATTTGCAAAACCAGACATCTCGTACTACAAGACCAATGTTGGAGCTCTCGGATACCTCAAGGAGGTGGTCGCCGCTAACGTTACCGGTGGTGTTGCAAACACTGGTAGTCTTAGAGAGATGAAGGAGGATGAGATTACAAAGGCTAGAAACCAGCATTCTAGCATGAGCTCGTAAATATTGCTCGCCCCTCCCACTCCTTCTGTCACGAAGATAATGATTTAATCAACAACTGAATTTTACAGTTCTTCGAAACTGTAGACATGTATTGGTGTCCAGAATATGCTTGGTAGTGTTGGGTGCTTGTTGTTGTCGACTTGAATGTAGCGATTGAGCATAGCAACCATCCCCGTGCGCCGGTGTGCCGTTCATATGATAATTTGTATTGCCGACATGGTCCAACGACAAAAGGCCGAATGGTTTCTTTCTGTGGACAAAGTTGAATATAGTGTGCATTGTAATGAGTTTAGTGTGACGTATCTACCAGGCCGAAGAATCGATGCAACAAGATCAATTACGGAAATGATAGTGTCTAGATAGAGAACAAGAACTTGGGATTCTCATCACCCAAATCAGCAATCTCTTCCTCACTCAAATCTTCAATCCTCGAATCTCGCTCGCCGTTGATTCTCTTCTTGTTCTCACGGCTGAAGAACCACCACATGAATGCATAGACAATCATGGCGAAAGAAACCATGCCCAACGAAACAGCGTGGCCTCTGATGAAACGAGGACCTTCTTCCTTTGGGTACAGGAAACTGGACATGATGCCAGCGCAGTTGCCGAACATGAGTTGCAGACCGGTTGCTGTAGTGCGCTTGCCGAAACGCGGGTTGTTGGCGAGAAGCCAGGCGATGGGAAGACCGACTGCGACGTAAAGGCCTAATGCGACGAGGAAGCAGCCTGCGTAGTGTACACCAGGTCCGCCGTCGGAGATCAACATTGCATAGCCGACGATTGAAATGATGCCAAACATGACAGTATAGACGCCGCGTTTCTGCGACCAGTCCGATATGCGAGCCATGATGAGGTAGCTGATGGCACCAACTGCGTAACAAGGAATTGTGAGGACCTGGACCAACGCGCTGGAGTAGGTGGGATCGATGTTCTTGATGATGGTGGGCAGGAAAGTCGAGTAGCCGTAAAGCATAGTATCAGCACCGAAGAGCGCGCAACAAAATGCCCACATCTTCCAGTCTTTGAGACCTGCGCGCACATCCTGCCAGGCAAACTCATCAGTCACGCCGATCTGCTGCAGACGACGGATCTCCATGAGCTTCTTTTCTTCGGAAGTCAAGAACCAAGCGGTTTCCGGGCCATCAGCTAGCCACCACCAACATGCGATTCCAAGGATAAAGGTCGGTATGCCTTCAATGATGAATATCCAACGCCATCCTGCTTGTCCAGCGACTCCATCCATGTGACCAATTCCATAAGCCAGCAAGCCTCCGAATGCACCAGCGAGTGCTGCGCTGACAAATAAATAGCCAATGCGCAGCCCAATTTCTCTTTTAGTGTAGAAGAAGGAGAGATATACTGCCAGTCCAGGGAAAAGACCTGACTCAAAGAGACCGAGAAGTAAACGGCAAGCGACAAGGCCTCCGAAAGATTGAACTATGCCAGTCAAAGTCGCGATGATTCCCCAGCATACGGAAATGAATGCTATCCATCGTGATGGTCGACAGTAATGCTTCAGAATGATGTTTGACGGAACTTCGAAGAGTAGGTATGTGACGAAAAGTAATGAGACAGCTGTTTGGTATTTGTCCGATGATAAGTCAAGGTCCTCTTCCAGTCCATAGAGACGAGCATTGCCTATGTTGACACGATCCAGAAAGCTGAATAGGTATAATAGTGTGACTGGTGGGATGATTGAAAGATCGAGTTTGCGAACCAACTGCTTCTCTCTGACGGGATCAATTTCCAGCCGTTGAGTTGAAGTGCCAGCCGAAACAGCTTTGCGTTCTTTGAATTGACTGTCGCTGTCGTCCATGTTGAATTGTTCTCGTCTAGATAGACAATAATTGATGAGAGTTTCGTTAGGGCAATTGACTTTCTTCTACTCTTGTTCTCCCGCCTTCGGAAGTGAAGGATAACAGTCAGGCGAAGCCGAAAGAAAAATTTCTACCGCCTCTGTACGGAGCTAATCTCAAAACGCTTCAATGAACAAGATCGTTGATGGTTGCTTGGAAATCCAAGTCGTCTCGAGTCTTCGAAGGGGAAGATGGCATGATAAGATATTCGAGTGATGACTCCTCGTCGGCGCTATTACATTTGGGGTGGCACCGGTATTCTCGTGGATCGGGACATATCAACCACGCCATCATAGACTGCCAAAGGGATTTATGCCATTTTATGCAAGATGGTTGGCGGTGCTGTCTCACACAAGCCGACTCTTGGCTTGGCTTATCGTGTGCGCTCAAATGATGATGTGAGATGGGAGATGCTCAGCGACACGCCCTAGAGTAATAGGACCGGTAGAATCGAAGCGACGACATGGCAATTACAGAGCGCTGGTTGGTGGGTTTGGATTCTGGTACTTAGTGAGGTTGGATAAAGTCGCTGCCTCCGGCGGAAGATACGAATGCAAGGAAAATGTCACGTGCTTTGAGTTCACTCGCGCTTGGGTCGATAGTCGAGAAAATATTTTCCAACCATCTTGAGGCAGTTTTTGGAAGAGACACTTGAAACTTCTGAACAATCGACAAAAAACAAAGCGCAGTACTGTAAAACGTATCACTAGACAAAATGAGCGATATCATCGAACAAGAGCAGATCGACGGCCAGGAGCATGCCGAAGGCACCGAAACCTCAGGTTCGGCAGTGCGCAGACGCTCTTCGTTCGAGGGCCGTGAGACAAAGAGACAGCGTCAGTCACTGCATTTTCTCCCATCGCAGCAACATCTCCACCACCACCACCACCACCTCCACCAGCCACAAGCAGCTCGTTCCCTTCCAACCCGCACACTTGTTGCTGCTCAACCTACACACAGTGTTTCCTCAAGAAGTTCTTCCAACAAGAACCTCGCCATGGCTGACATTAAACCTGAACTTCAAGGCACCCAGAGTCTTCCCCCTCCTTCCCTGCCTCAGCTTGTCGCTGAACAGCACGTTCCCATTGCAAACAACGACAAGGACTCACAGCGCCTGATCGTCGTTCTCTCCAATGCCAGTCTCGAGACATACAAGGCTTCGTCCGGTGGCCGTGGTGGTGCCAAGGACGACAAGTACTCGCTACTCAACAGTGACGAGCACATTGGTGTCATGCGCAAGATGAACCGCGACATCTCAGACGCCCGTCCCGATATCACCCACCAGGTTTGTTGTCTCTCTGTTCTCTCCTCCCTTCCCTTGCCTAACCATCGCATAGTGCCTACTCACCCTCCTCGACTCACCTCTCAACAAGGCTGGTAAACTTCAAATCTACATTCACACAGCAAAGGGCGTCTTGATCGAGGTCAGCCCCACTGTCCGCATTCCTCGTACCTTCAAGCGCTTCGCTGGTTTGATGGTCCAACTCCTCCACAGACTCTCAATCCGTTCCACCACATCGCAAGAGAAGCTCCTCAAAGTCATCAAGAACCCCATCACCGACCACCTCCCTCCCAACTGCCGCAAGGTCACCCTCAGTTTCGATGCGTCCGTCGTTCGCGTGAGCGACTACATTGCCGAGCTCAAACCCAAGGAGAGCATTTGCGTCTTCGTTGGTGCCATGGCCAAGGGTAACGACACCTTCGCCGACGAGTTCAAGGACGACTCTATCAGTATCAGCAACTTCAGCTTGAGTGCCAGTGTTGCTTGCAGCAGATTTTGCCACGCCGCCGAGGAGGTCTGGGACGTCATCTAGGTCTACAAATCGTCGTCTTTCATGCTACAAAATAATGTCCCACACAAGAACACCAGAGCCCTCCCGCCCAAATATCATCAGGGTATGATAGCGGGCTTGGTTGTGTGGTATACGCCATTCTTGGACGGTTCCTGCCGTCATGTTCGTTGCAAGCCCATCGAAGCGCGTGTGCGCTCATCGCCTGCTGTCATCTTCTACAGCGCCAGTCAACACCTACCGACACGGTGCGCTTCGACGTAGGATTCTTGTTAGGATAGTCAATAGGTTCTGGAGAACGTTCCTAATGCACGCAGTCTGTTTTGGCTGATATATTGGACAAACAAAATAAGCTTCACAAATCACAATCCATTCAGGGTGCTTTTCGACTCCTCCATGAGAATGTGCACTTTCAGTCACACAGCTAGCCGTTTACGCGTAATGTTGGGCAAAATACCATAAGCCCTTGGCTGTTTGCTCGTCTCTCGTTGGATGGAGCCTTTCGGATAATGTCTGAACAGAAGTTATTTGACACAACTCCTTCCATTATGGCATTTGCCGAGTGACAGCTTGTCGTCGTATTTAGCTTGCATGAAGCGCGCACTTTCGACGTGGCACGTCCACATGCGCATACCGCTCCTGATCTGCCGCCGCACAGACAATCGACTATATAGGCGATCGTGGCCAGGGTCCCTATTGGTGCTGGGGATCCTCTCCCGGCCGGACCCGCCTACTTTCTTTCTCCTGCTGCTCACCCTACCGAGGCGCACCTTCCGGCCGCAGGAACACTCCCTCATTAGTCGCGGATATATAGAGCGTGCAGTAGTCTGGACGCGAACTCAACGTGTCCATGATCGAGTCGATGTGACAGCTCGGCGGACTAATCATGTAAGTACTCGTGGGACTTGATAGTAGATGCCGACAGGTAATATATCTGTCTTCACGTTCCTGCTCTTTTGTTCTCGCCATCACCTGTACACGCCCTGCCATGCCAGTATCACACGTTGGCTTAACCGTCTCTCACGTACCTTCTGCCTGCTCCTTCTTCCTATCGGCGCTCCAGCCTCTTGGATACAGATACGTTGGCAATCAGGGCGACTCGGTTGGTTTCGGGACGGACGATGCTGATTTCTTCCTGAGTCCGGAAGTGCCTGGGTAAGACTTTACTACAAGGAAGGTGCGATCTTATTCTTGGCTGACCAAGACTGCCACAGTGTCAATCGCAGCAATGCACATGTGGCATTTTCCGCGACCAGCAAATCGGCGGTGAGGGACTTCTATGCGGCTGCGCTGACCGCTGGCGGTCAACCCAACGGATCTCCCGCCTTCAGAGGATGCAACGATTGTATCTTCAATGCTGCAGTCCTCGATCTTGATGGTAATAGCATTGAGGTCATCTACCATCAGATTGAAGACGACGACCCATATACCACTGTCTCGGGAGGCAGCCGAGTCCTGACATGGAGAAGAGGCATCGTGAACGTCCTCGGAGATGAAGACAGGTCCACTTTCATCTCAACTAGTCCCAATCCTGCACCCAGCACTGCCCAGTCAACACCACAGTCCAAAGCTCCAAGTGTCGTCAGAACTGCATCGGCACCAGCAGTTACTACCTCGTCGCAAACCTCGAGTTCCGACAATGGCTTTCAGATCACTGGCAAAGCAATCATAGGCACTATACTCGGAGCTGCAGCTGGTGCAGCAGTCGCTTACGCCATGGTCAGAAGCGAGCAAGATGGCGCACAACAGGAAGCAGAGTTTGCCGAGGCGATTAGCAGGAAAGCTGCGTCTAGCAGGGCATCAAGTAAGGCACCCAGCAAAGCTACTCCGAGTCAAGCTCAAACTAGCAAGGCGAAGACCGTATACAACTCCGCGCCAATGAGCAAGGCAGCACCAGCGAGTAGGATCTCTGAGATAAAGGAGAGTACGGAAATTCGACCAAGGACAAGGGCGCATCGCAACTACAGCACTACCGAATCTGTGATTGCATCCAGGGTGATGGAGCAATTTAGTGACGATGAACCGGAGCTGGTGCTTCGACCACGAAAAGCACACTCTGTACGAGCCATTGAAGCTGCTCCAGAACCTCAATCACTGGAAGAGGTTGACGCAAAGAGCTACCACAGTCCCACCTATATTTCTCTGGCACCTACTCCGAGGGCCGCAAAGAAGTCCGAAGCGATATACATACCCGCTTCTCAGATCGTCTCCAGAGCTCCCTCGAGAGCTCCCTCAGGTCCACCGTCGGTAGCGCCAACGGAACGTCAGATCGAATACATCCCAGCTTCATTGGCCACTCAGCGGCCCTCTATCGTATCTCGTCGGGCTGTCACATCACCTCCTTCCATCTGCCACACCGACCGTCAGATCGAGGATGTTCCGGCCCAAACCAACGACTGGACCTCACAAGATCTCGTAGTAGCGCGTCGAGATAGTGCAATGAGTATGTATTCGACACACTCGAGCAAGAGCAAGCACAGCAAACATCCGCACAAAGAGTCATCCAGGAGTCACCACAGCGAGAAAAGAGAAGTATCTCCTGACAGAGTCAGTAGACATTCCCATCGCTCGAGCAAACACCGAGATCCATCAGTCGTGAGTCGTCGGAGCGAAAGAGAATACTCGGTAGATCGACCGAGCAAACACCGCGACTCTTCCAGCCATCATTCGAAAACTTCAAAAAGGTCGTCAAAGCATCGATCTAGCGCTCACAGAGATGCATCGCCTTACGATGGCTCTGATGTGAGTACAATCAAAGCCAGCCGGATCAACGGCTCTTATCACTCCGCTGCCGGTATACCACTGCCTGGTTCCCGTAAATCTTCCGTCGTTTCGGTGGCAGATCTGCCTTTGCCAATATCCAGGAAAACATCGATCATCTCTGCGGCAGATTATGCTCTGCCAGGCTCTAGAACGACTTCCATCGTCTCAGGTGCAGATATGCCTTTACCGATATCCAGACGACCCTCCCTAGTCTCAGCAATGGAAAGACCTCTGCCAATCTCCAGAGCAGTATCAACGACCTCAGGCCACCAAATCCCACTTCCCGAATCACGCTCAGGAAGTATAATCGGCAGTATCCTTGGCCGACCAACCGCAGAGCACGAAACTTTTGCCGCAGGAGTCCCGCTTCCGGAGTCACGCAAAACAAGCCTCGTGGGCAGTCTCGGTCTTCTCGCCAATGATCCTATCCCTCGTATCGACGATCTCGAGACCGTAGCTCCAGACGATAGTATTTCCTGTGTTGCTTCCCGCCACACCCGCCACTCTCGTGAAGAATCTCGCCATGGCGACTGCAGTCACGACGGTGAGAGTAGGAAATCCGGCTCGAGCAAGAAACATAGGCATAGATCGTTACATGGTGAAGGCTCGAGAAGATCGAGTAGGCGTGCGGAGGCTGAGAGTGAAGCTACCGTTAAGCTCGAGAAGAGCAGTAAATATAGTGCTGTGAGTCTGCCTTTACATGCTAGAAGCAGAACGGGCATTGAGAAGGATGAGAAGAGGGGGCAGAGGAGTTTCGTTAGTGTTGCTTTTGGAGGTCGATGATTGTCTAGAGAAGATTTTCCATTCATGAGAATGTTGTGGAATGGATCTTTCTCATTCGATATATCATTAATCCGGGTTCCTGTGATAGCCTAGCTACTCAAGACCGTACGCAAACTAAGAGTCAACACCCTTGACCTTTTCATCAACAACATTGATCACTTCATTGCTCGTAACCTCCAACCCTTCGACCACTCGCTCGTCACCAAATCTGACTGCGATTTCTTCCAAGTTCAACCCTTTACTTTCCACAAAGAAGAAGAACACGAAGACGAGGAACATGATATCCCAAGATGCGTTGATGAGGTAAAACTTCCAGCCCAAATCGGACATTGCAAAAGACATGGCGAAGGATGCCATAAGACTAGTTTCAGTACTGTCAGCAGCTTTCCAAATCAGGTGAACAAGATCTCATTGACTTACCCGCAGCCACTGTCTAGCAGTCTGAAGATGGCAGTACCGGCTGTTCGGAGCTTGTACTGACAGATCTCGGTGGGATATAGACTGGTCATTGGTGTGATTGAGAAGGCATAGAAGCCTTGGAATAAGAATATCACAGCTAGCGTTCCATAGATACCTGATGTGACAGTGCTCTCGCCATAGTCTGTTCGAGTCAGTCAATTGCGGTGTTGGAAACGGACGTGAGCTTACGTTTGATGAGGCCACCAATTATGTACAGGGTGATAATCATGCCAGATAGTCCGACGAGGGTTTGCAATCGTCGGCCCATGATATCCAGCATAAAGCTGCCGAGTATGGCTATGGCGAACGACCAACAAGAGAGAATGATGTTGATTTGTGTCTGCTTGTATGTCTCTTGTATACCAGCTTGATCAAGGATCTTAGATAGATAGAAACTAGATATTTGTTAGACAACAGTGTTGAAACTCATATACAGAGCACTTACGAGACGATGAAGTTTCCCAGTGTATTTATCATGGCTCCGAAGACGACCAAGAGTAGAAGTCGCCTTCTGTTAGCGGGGCCTGACAAAATCTCTCGCCATGCGTTACGAGGATACGCAGCCTCTTCGTTGGCGATTACCAAACGGATCTCTTGTGCAGCTACCGCTGCCTTATCGAGGTCTTCGTCTCCATTCATTATCGCCAGAACTTCCTGAGCATGTGCCTCTTCTCCATGCACGATGAGCCATCGTGGTGATTCGGGAATAAAAGGCAGAAATATTGCGGCGACCACGCTAGGTAGAAGCTGTAGCAATGATGGAAGCCTCCAAGACCAGGTAGATTGTATGTTTTGACTACCGTAGTTGATAACCGCAGACAAGAGGCTTCCAACATAAAAGCAGGAGAAGAAGAGCCCGAGCATGGAACTTCGACTTCGAGGGGGAAGCAGTTCTCCAAGAAGCGGCGGTGCAGATACGTTGCTCAAGCAGGCTCCAGCTCCAATGATCATTCGACCCACGACGAACATGGCTATGCTCTGTGCCGAGGCTTGCAAGATGATACCGACAGTGGTTATGCCGGTTGCAATCAGGATTGCTTTCTTTCTACCGTATCGGTCCGGAATAATTTGCATAATCGGAGTTGCGATGATCTCTCCGATCCATACTGCTGCGTTGTTGAGCCCAATCGTGGCGTCGGTCAGATGGAAGTACTCAGTGTACGACGGTAGAACCTACAGTCCGTTCATGACCGAGCTGTCGTAACCTAGAGTCTTCTTTGGCTCAGTACGGTTCAGTGGCGGATGGTTATAGAGAACATACCGCAGAATTGACCACTGCAACAGCCAGCAGGACTGCTGTAAGGATACGAGGGTTCGAAGGTACCAGACTCGAGACGTGCTGACGGTGTGGGGACCCCATGATCAAAGTTGACGAGATGATGAGATGTAGTCGATGATTCGAGTGAACTGGATGTAGGGCGAAGTGGTCTTTATAAATATGCCTTGATTACTTTATCTCTTCTTCGACGTGTGTGGTACTCGTCAGCTTCTGGCAGAGGGATGGGAGTCGGGACTGGACTTGGTCCTCGACGGCTCAGCAAAAGAGTCGATAGGTACCATCGCATATGTTTGGCGAGAGCTGAAAGCCAGTCGAACCGAGAAGTGCTCAGATGTCGCGAGGAAACAACGACTAATGGGCGAGATAAGCTTCGGCTAAGCTCGGTAAACTCGGTAAACTCGCCAAAGCTCGCTCAACGTCTACGCTCCTTCCCATTATTCCAGGTTATGTGTAACTACACCGGAGTCGAATGATGAGCTCTTAAAAAGTGTCAAACCTGAACTCGGAAACCTCTCATCCTCTCTGCGCCTTCCTCTTTTATTTCCCAAAATCTCCACCCCGAATCCAACCATGCCTGGCAGAGTTCGACAGTGGCCTTGGGACGAATACCCTCAAAAAAATATCAACGATGAGGACTTTCGCAAAGCCAAAGAAGCTATCATCCGCGAACACGGAGCTGAAGCTCTTCGAAAGAGCTGGATTGAAGTCTGTGGTCGGCTGTCGTTGATCACGGAGGATATCTCGGTGAATGGCAACAAGCTCATACCCATCGTTCCAGCAGACAGTGTCCTCGAAGAGGGATTCTCACCCGAGGTGGAACAACGCATCCGAGAAACAGGCTGTGTTGTTGTCCGTGGTGTCATACCAGAGCCAACAGCTCGCCAGCTATATTCGGACCTCAAGCAATATGTGTCCGACAACCGCAGTCAGATCAAAGGTTGGCCCGAGGAGAGCCCTTCGATGCTCCAGCTCTACAATTCGCCGACTCAGCACGCTGTCAGATCACACCCCAACCAACTTCGACTCCAATGTCTGTTGAACGAACTCTGGCATGATCACACTGAAAGGACTTCTTCGGAGCCCTTGGTCTACCTCGACGGTGTTCGAGACAGACCCCCACAGCAACCATTCCTCGGATTGGGTCCGCATGTCGATGCTGGAAGTTTGAGTCGTTGGTTAGATCCTGCATACCGCCGGTCCTACTCGGCTGTCTTCGGGGGTAAGAGCGGAGAGTGGGACTGTTGGGATCTGAGTGTGCGTCAAGACGCTGTTCAAGATCTTTTCAAAGCTCCTGCCCACTCCAGCGTTTTTAGAGCGTTCCAAGGGTGGACCGCACTAACACCATCTGGACCACACAGAGGGTCTATTCTTCTTTATCCCAATGTCAGCGCGGTGATGGCTTATGTGTTGCTCAGACCATTCTTCTGCCCACCAGAGGACCCTATGGAGGTGATGGATGCGAGCAAATGGTCTTTCGACGAAACCGGTTGCTCTTTCCCAGGTACCATGAAGGATCAAAGTCAGCGATTGAGTCGCACCTCACACCCACATCTACGCCTAGAAGAATGTCTTGTCCATGTTCCGGAGATCATGCCAGGTGATACTGTGTGGTGGCATAGTGATGTAAGTCTTTGCTCTTTCCTAAAACAGTAATCGCTTTTCGCTGACCAAACTCGTGCAGGTCTGTCATGCCGTGGATCCAGAACACGAAGGTTCAGAGAATGCCTCTGTTGTTTATGTCGCTGCCTGTCCTACCACACCCACAACAAAAGAGTACGTGAAACAGCAGTTGGCAGATACACTGGCTGGCTTCCAGCCAAAAGATGCCAATGGTGACTTGAAGGAGTCAATGTTGGCGGGATACCAGGGACATGCATCTTTGAGCGAAGAAGCACGCAAAGCTTTTGGATATTACCTGTAGAATCTGACAAGTCGTGAAGCTTACAACTCTATTGTATTCAAGGGCAACTTAATAAAGATGCCTGAATTGTATCTGCGGCCCTTCCTGCATATTCGTTCCATTGCCGTATTTCCTCGAGATAAGTAACACACTTGGCGATCTCATCTTTCCAATCGCCATCGAATAGTGTGATGGGTATACGTCCGTGCTTGGCTTCTTGTATGAGCATATTTGCCGCCTTGAACAAGTCCATAGAGTGTGCCCTGGTCCACTTTAGCGAAGAACTGCAGTACGCAACAACAAACAAAACTTACCACTGTCTGCGGTAGTAAGTGGGCAAATCCCAATTCTGATTGATCCAGAGGATATCCTTTGCAGACTGCAGACATACAGACTTTGCCCATTGGAAGTTGTCCGGATCATTACGCCAATTGGCGGAAAGTGTCGAATAGATGAGAAGACGATGAGTAAGAAGGACCAACGTGACATTCACACGCTGCCAACGCACCCACGGATGCTGTTCTTCGAGAAGTGAAACAGCAGCTCCACGCTCACCACTCTCCGGCTCAAGATGTTCTGGTAAGGTCGTGATGACTTGAGCCAGCTGTTCATCGGCCTGTCTTACGGTCTCTCCCTTTGTTTGGAAACCTTTTTGAAGAGCATTGTGGAAGTTGTGGTACACAACTGCAGTGCGAGCCATGAATTCGTGATAGCGTACCGAAGAGAGCATCTTGCCATCTTGCTCGGCATACAAGTCATCTACGTGAGGAGCGGGAAGACGACACCTGACTTCGCGCTCGTTGATTAGAGGCGTGTATCCTGGGAATGGGAGCCTATCATGCTGTCAGTCTCGAAGCCAACGGACATGTGCAGCCATCACACGGAAGCAGTGGGATTTTCTTTGACTCACCAATCGCAAATGACTATGGTCCACCAAAGCCGGAGGCAGTGTTCTGAAGGGAATGGCAGCGGAGCCTTCATGTTTTCTGGTCGGTTCAAACCAATCTTGAGAGCAATCCTAATTGCACATGCCCACATCATTTGTCGCAGATCGTGGTCTCCCAGATTATGGAAACATATTCCCAGGATTGCGATAGCCTGAACTGTCCGTGCATGTGGCCGTCGCATGAACTCTGCCATCTCCAGACAGAACAGTGCTGCATCGTACCAGTTGCGTATCAACTTAGGGTGATCAGCCAAGGGAAGGTCCGAAGTAGCAGCCTTGTCTTCTCCCATAGTCAGGAGTGAAGCCTAGAACATAGGTCAGTCGACATGGCCCGAATGTGAGTCCGGGGTAGTGGCTAACAGCAAGAACGGAAAAGTAGATGGCTAACCATGAGGGATCGCTCGAGGACACCGGCTTCCCGCAGCGACGCATCATCAGGAAGTTGTCATGTTCTTTCTCAAATTGAGGATAGTAGATTGCTTGATGCACCCAAGAGTTCCAGAGTTTGTCATGGGCTACAAGGACTTTACTAGCCGCACTGCTTGGTAGGATAATATCGTTCCATGTGAACCTTTCTTTAGGGCGCGGTGGGGTTTGTGCGAGTAAGACTGTATGGTCGTCGTCTTCCTCTTCGAGACTTTGTGGACGCCGATTTCCTACGGCTTCGGGTTCTGCTCCAGCGAAGTTGGTGGGAGAGTTTAGCCGACCCAATGCATGATCTTCGATGATAGTGTTTTCTCCAGAGATACTCTTTTCGGCTCTCTTACGTTTCCGCGCAGAGCTGCCAGAGTTGCCATTTGCACGATCCACCTCCGGTGTACAAAGATGATCCTCTCCGCGACGCTTGCAGTTCGTACATGGCGTCGCTCGGTCGCACTTGACTTTGCGAGATTGACAGATTCCACAAGGCCGCGGCCAACGCTGTCTCGTATGTTTCTCAGCTTTATCGGCCTTCTCGGCGTATTCTTGAATACCTTGCAGCATCGAAAATCGTTGTCGTGATTGTCGCTCCGAGGATGTTTAATCGCAGACGAGCGACATGTGTGCGCTCTACCGAGCTTAGCCGAGCTGACAGAGGCTGGAGAACGTTTGGACTAGACGTTCTCTACTCAGGCCTGTCTTGCAAACAAATCAGAATGCTCGAGCACTCATTGTGTTCGATAAATATTCACCGCTCTGTAACATGCTGCTACCAGCCTCGTACTCTTGCCCTTGCTCGACAGCATCACGATAAGCCAGTCTTCATAAGACCTCGACCTGTCCCTTGCTGCTCATGATGTAGATGCCCTATTTTTTGCATCGTCGACATGAATCACGTGCAGATCTTTGTCGGTTCTGTCGTACATTCGCTTTCTCTACAACATCTCGAGATAATAGATGATGCACTTCTCATTGTACGCGATGGTCGCATCATCGCACTAGGCCAGGCAGCAAGCGAACAAGATATTCTCCAATCATTCGGCATTGTCGACTACGATGTACATCAGCTCCCTCCTGGTGACTTCCTCATGCCCGGCTTTGTCGACACGCACAATCACGCACCCCAATATGCTCAACGAGGTCTGGGACAAGGCATGCACATCCTTGATTGGCTGGACAAGATCACCTTCCCGAACGAAGCCAAATTTGAGGATCCAGCTCATGCTCGTCGGATATATTCAGGATGCGTCGCAGGCTTCCTTCGCCAAGGCATCACTACTGCTAGCTACTATGGCTCGCGCCATGCGCCAGCAACCAAGATACTAGCAGACGAATGTCTGCGTCAGGGCCAGAGAGCACTCGTCGGCAAATGCAACATGAACCGTAATGCACCCGACTTCTACCGTGATGAGTCGGTCGAGGCTTCAATTGAGGAGACGGAAGACTGCATTGCCCACCTGAAGTCCATCGACCCTGCCGGAGACCTGGTTCGGTACGTCGTCACTCCTAGATTCGCGATCACCTGCGACAACGATTTGCTGGCTCGACTAGGCGCTATTGCAAAACGGGACAATCTCGCTATTCAGACGCATTTCAATGAAGCAGAGCAAGAGATGAAAGCAACACGCGATTTGTTTCCTGAGTTCGACTGCGAAGCGGATCTGTATGAACACTTTCAACTTCTCAACAATCGCTCCATTCTCGCTCACTGCTGCTTCATGAGCGAGTACGAGCTGGACAAATTGTCTGTGCATGATGCTGGAGTGGCACATTGTCCTATAGCTAACATGACAGTGGGCGGCGGATTCATGACAGCCCCGGTACGCGCTTTTCTTCGCAAGGGTATCAAGGTCGGACTCGGCACTGATAGCGGTGGTGGCTTCTCTTCCAGCATCCTGGATGCCATGCGTCAAGCTCTTATTGCATCAAACGCTCGAGAAGTCGCTACTGATGGTACTGATAAGGGCTTGTCACTCGAAGAGCTGTTCTATATGGCCACTCTAGGCGGTGCCAGAGTTTGCAACTTCGATGCTAAGATTGGAAATTTCGAAGTGGGCAAAGAGTTCGACGCACTATGGATCTCTGGCAACGCGTCTGGTGTCATGGCTCCTTGTGAGCCCGAGGACAGCACACGCACGATTTTTGAGAAATTTCTCATGACTGGCGATGATCGTAACATCAACAAGGTCTATGTGCGGGGTAGGGTAGTGAAGCAATGATAAGTCGGACCAGGTTTGTAGGTCGCATCGATAAATATATGATCACATTAGCAGAACTTTTGTCTATAGCTTTGAACTCGTTAATCTAGTCTTGCCCTCTACCCAGGTAGTAATTCTTGCTACCAATGCCTCGACTTCTTCCTTTGTGTTTCCTGCATGCAAGCACACTCGGATACGCTCGGAACCTAAAGGCACAGTCGGTGGTACAATAGGTCTGACCACAAAATTCTTCTCCTGACAAAATTTCGCAAGACCGCGTGGGTCCGAACTGAGGACCGAGAATATCGGTGATGGTGGGCATTCTTCTAATACTTGAAGAAGGTGACGTTGATGTTGTGGTAAGCTCGAGGTAAGCACGAATAATCTTTCGTGTAAAAGAGTGATGAGGCCGAAGAGGTGTGCAGCGAGTGCGGTGGTGTTGTCGGTGGACAAGAAAGTATAAGCAGCTCGGATAGCAGCAAGTGCTGGGAAAGACAAGAAAGTCGTGTAAATGAGTGGCCGAGCGTAGTTGACAAGATAGTGCTTTATCAGCGGACTACAGAGGATGATGGCTAGAACCGTTCGTAAGTACCAACAGATGTGATTTCAAAGTACAGCGAAGAGAACTTACCACCATTGCAAGCCATCGCCTTGCCGAATGTATGTAACCGGATGGTGATTCTGTCCTCGAGGCCAAGTGCAGAGACTAAGCCTCTGCCTTGAGGACCCAACACACCTGTAGAGTGTGCTTCGTCTACGATGATATGTCCATTACCATTGGGTAGCAACTCGGTTACTGCCTCAACAATTCCCTTTAACGGTGCAACGTCACCGTCCATGCTGTAAATTGCCTCGACTGCAAT
>ERZ794946.379-NODE-379-length-18487-cov-4.386502_pt1 | contig 18487 bp, 16 predicted proteins | sample MGYA00433072_ERZ794946 | MGnify/ENA primary metagenome ERZ794946 (study PRJEB30137, sample SAMN04331413) | food metagenome | isolation source: Y3 must sample point D1 replicate A | place: Australia: South Australia | collected 2014 ...
TGATGGAGACAATCCAGTGTAGTGTGTTGATGTCCTTGAGGCGAGAAAGAGGAGGGAAGAGACGTGGTGGAAGAGATGCCAGACCCAAGATCAGATTCGGTAGTAGCAGAGCGGGGTATTGCGGTAGCAGAGAAAGGGCGATTAGGACGGGGACAAAGGTAGGATACAGGATCGAAGCAGGGTCGAAGGAGGCGGGAACGCGAAAGCGGCGCCATCTGGGACGGCTGATATCGTCGGAAGGAGAGAATATCACGATCCTCAGGGGGTATACGGAAATCAGGAGAACAACAATGGCCAATTGGGAGAAAAGTTCTACTGCAAAGCATCAGGGCCTGGATCATACACATATGACTGTTGAACGTACCTCGATGCCAATTCCAGAGAGCAGATGTCACAGCAGGAGCGAGGATTATGATCAGTCCGATAGCTGCGAGCAAGGCGCCCTCGGATATGCGACGAATGTGCTCAGCCCTCCTTCTCTTTTCGAACAGCCGTCGCGCAACCAGCAACTCATCCTCTTCGGCCTGTTGTGCTGCTGTCTGGGACAGCTTGTGATCAAAGTACCCCTCAGACAAGCGGCGGCTTTGACTGTCCAGCTGCGAGGGCGTAAGCAGGGGGGTCGGCGAGCCCTCTGTCCCATCGTCTCCAAGCTGTCGAAGTCCTTTCGCAGGCCGTATCGAAGGTGGAGGCAGGGCTTTCAGGTATTGCGTCGGTCGCTCATCATCGGCCTCTGTGCCGCTCTCGCTCGAGAGAGTCGTTGGTGTCTGGCGTGCATCGTAACCACTACTTTCTTCCGACTTTACGCGGCGGCCGCGTCTGGCATAGGGGTGTGGTGAGCGCTCTCGATCATCGCCGGCGGTGGGCATTCTGTTGTGCTTGTCGGATCATCTTACGACCAACACCTGTCCACTGCTTAGGATTACTCAAGAATATCTACCTCACCGTTTGGCATCGAAGGACACGAATAGCTTGTCCCGGACGTGACGTATGCTTCACACTTGGCATCTCCGTTCCCGAATCCTTTTCATGTGAATATTCATTATCGACCATCATCACAACGGCCAATCGATAGCTGCTTTAGAAGTGGAAAGATAGTCATTGTAGTATCCCTAATATCACATGTCTACCGTGCATTTATTTTACATATTCATCAAGTCCCGGATTGCTCACAGGTACTTCTTGGCCTTGAGCCATGCCTCTACATCGTCGGCGTCTCTCTTCAACCATCCCTCCTTGGCTCTAATAGCATCGAAGCTCTGTGCCAAACTTTGGTCGAAGCCCTTGGTGCTGCGCTCCTTGAAGAAAGCATCGATCTCCTGGATCTGCTTCTCGCTTGTGAAGCTGCTTGTGCACAGGCTGACGACACTGCCGAGCATGCTGAGACCGGGAGGAAGCTTCTTGTAGATAGTGTCCCAGTTCACCTTGACCCAGTCCCACAAGGCCAGAATACCTTCCTTGTGCGAACGCAGTCCACCGAGAGGGAGGTAGATGTCTTGATCCTTGACCTCCTTGCTCAATGCCATGGCGAGAGTACGCTTGATGAGCTCGGGCTGTCTGGCACGTCCGATGGAGCGCAGCGCTGTGTTACGTTCATCGGCGACCTTGGCAGTTCTGTACTCGTTCAAGATGGCATCATACTCGGCCTCGCCTCCATTTTGAAGGGCAACAGCGTACACACCGGCACGCAAGTTAGGGTGGATTGCAGATCTGTCTCCGTTCTTGAACTTCTCGAACATCTCGAGTGCAGCCGCCTTGGTCTTCTCATCGCCAGCGAGCGCTGCGCTGCTGAACAAGAGTGACTTGAACTGCTGCTCAATGTGACCGTCGCTCTCCTTGAAGTCCCAGCCAAGCTCGTGCGACTTCTTGCTAACCAAGTCACGCTGGAAGGCCTTGAGTGCGTCCTTGACCTTGTCGTCCTGGAAGACCCAAGCTGCGCGTACCGAGGCGATACGAGCAGTAAGCTCGTCCCAAACAACGAATTCGGGCTCAGTGTCGAAGCCCTGGAGCAGAGAAAGGACACCGGATGTCTTCTGGTAGCCAGATGCGGCAAGAGCACCAGCATCGGCAATCATACCAGCTCTGTCCTCAACAGTGAGAAGACCCTTCTTGGCAGCCTCTCCGAGCTTCTGAAGACGCTCAGGCGAGTATGAAGTTCTGTAGATACCAGAGTGGTCGGCGTTGATCTTATAAAAGTCAAGATCCTTGACCTTGAAGCTTCTCTCACGGCCGTCAAGTGTGAGTTCCTCATCGACACCGTCCTTTGAGCGGAGGCCAAGGAACACAGGGTAGAGGACCTGATCCTCCTCGGGCTTAACATCTGCGGTACGCAGGAATCTGTTTTGCTTGACGTGGACCGAGTTGTTCTCAGCATCTTCAGTCACGCTGACAACAGGGAAACCAACGTTCTTGGTCCAGATGTCCATAATCTTCTCAACATCCTTTCCACTGGCATCAGCCAAAGCAGCCCAGAGGTCGTTTGTCTGGGTGTTTCCAAAGGCGTGCTTCTTAAGGTAGCGTCTGACACCCTCCATGAAAGTCTCCTCACCAAGGTACTTGGAAACCATACGAAGGACACAAGATCCCTTGGAGTATGAGATGGCATCGAAGATCTGGTTGATCTCGTCTGCACGCTTGACAGGGACCTCGATAGGGTGAGAGCTTCTCAAAGAGTCCAAAGCCAGAGCACTTTGAAGGTTGTCGGTGACATAGCCCTGCCACACCTTCCACTCAGGGTAAAACTCGTTGCAAGAGTACCAAGACATCCATGTAGCGAAACCCTCGTTCAACCAAAGACCATCCCAGAAGTCCATTGTAACAAGGTTACCGAACCACTGGTGAGCAAGCTCGTGCTGCACAACCTCGGCAACTCTTTGCTTGGTAGAGGCACCGCTGGTCTTCTCGTCAAACAAGAGGTCAACGACACGGTATGTGACCAGACCCCAGTTCTCCATGGCGCCAGCGCTGAAGTCTGGAATAGCTACCATGTCCATCTTTGGGAGAGGGAACTTGCTGTTGAACTTGGTCTCGTAGAATTCGAGGGTCTTGGCAGCGAGTTCCAGAGAGAATCGACCATGCTCGATATCCTTGTCAGGAGTTGCGAATACACGGACAGGAAGTCTGAAGGCGTCGGTCTCGATCATGTTGAGCTCACCGACAATGAAAGCCAGAAGGTAGGTTGACATCAAGGGACTCTTGTTGAATGTAACAGCCTTCTTTCCATCGTGAACATCCTTCTCGTTGGCGACGTCCATGTTGCTCAAGCAAGTCAACTTCTTGTCGGCGATCAGGGTGATGGTGAACTCGGCCTTGAGGGCAGGCTCATCGAAACAGGGGAAAGCTCTGCGAGCATCGGTAGGTTCCATCTGAGTAGTGGCGATGTACTTGTCGCTACCGTCCTCGCCCTTGTAGCTCGAACGGTAGAAACCAGCCATGTTGGCGTTGAGGGTACCCTTGAAGGTCTGTGTAAGAGTAGCCTTGTGGCCGGCGGGGATGGTGTCGGGGAACGAGACGGTGGTAGTTTGAGTGTTCTCATCGTAGGTGAGCTTAGGCGATGAGGCGATGAGCTTCGAGCCAGAGTGGACCTCGGTGGACTTGATGTCAATGTCGATTGTGTTCAGCGAGATGGAGGTGGTGTCCTCGACAACATCGAGACTGCGTGCAGGTTAGCGATTTGAGTATGCGGCAGAGGCGAGATCTGGGTCGAACGGACTCAATGACGACCTTGCCTTCATATTCGAAGGTCTCGAGGTTGGGCTCCAGGGTCAGGTGGTAGTGGAGAGGCTTGACGTTCTTGGGCAGGACCTCACGACCTTTGGCAATGTCGAGGTTGGCACCCATGGCATCAGCATCGCGGCGACACATCCTTCTGTGTGAGCAGTGTCGAGCTTGAATACGGGATCTGGCGAGTCGAGAGTTTGAGTTTGGGCGGAGAGATGAGGGGCGTTGGTAAAGAGGGGTGGCGGGGGTCGAGTTAGTGGTGGTAGTGAAGAAGTGGGAGCGAGACCCTGAAGCAAGAGCACGTCTAGGAATCACAGATCTGACGGCCTGAGAGCGGACTGTTCGAAGAAGATGAAGGTTCATCAGAAGAAAGGGAAAGAAGGAAAGGGGCAGAGCGAGAAGGAACGTAGACGATAACAGCCTTTGCTCTTTCTAAACTCGACTACTTGTTGCACCTTCTGTTTCGGTCACACGAAGCATCACGGACTTTTGCAAACGCCGACCCTGCATCGTTCCTGCCATCTGCAGCGCTGCAGATCCCAAAAGGTCTCCCCGCGTCTTCGAGACCTGACACTTGGCACATATCATTTGCGGAACAGCAACATGTCCATTGAGATCCTACAATAACAAAAGCCTTTCATCCGACTCAAGACATTGCGACCATGTGGATATTACCTCTGGTCGGATACCTGGGCCTTGCCCTTGGCTTTTCCTTCTTGACACTTGCAATCGCATCTGGACTTTACTACCTCTCGGAACTGGTCGAGGAGCATACCGTCCTGGCCAAAAAGCTATTGACACGCCTGATATACCTGGTCGTCGCCATTCAAGTGTTATTGGCCCTGTTCGACAAGTTTCCGCTCGGTCTCTCCGCTCTTGCAATTGGCAGCCATGGTGTCTATCACCAAAACTTGCGACGCTTTCCTATTGTCAAGCTCACCGACCCCATCTTCTTGCTGTCGTGTGGTACGTGTGCATCATCTCTCCCTTCGCTTGCTCTGGCTAACGCGACCCGCCAACAGCACTTGTCTTGCTAAACCATTGGCTTTGGTTCCGCCACTTCTCCGCCCCACCTTCATCACCTCCAAGACACTACAACTACTACGCTCCGAACGAATCCGTTCCAAGCTTCAGTGAAGTTGCTGCCTTTTTCGGACTTCAGGTCTGGCTTGTGCCTTTCGCCCTATTCGTCTCGTTGTCTGCCGGCGAGAATGTTCTGCCGAGTATGGGCAGTGAATATGCCACTGGCGCTGGCAGCAGTTTCATTTCTGCTGGAAAGGAACCCGACAACGCCGCGACTGCCTACGCCTCTGCACCCGGTGCTCGTAGATCAAGATCCGGAACCAATGCTGGCATGGCCAAAGCCGCTGTGATGGGCGTTCGTGAATGGATTGGCGAAACAGGAGAGCTCATGGGCTTCTGGAGAGGCGAGCGAACAAGGCCTTTCTAAGAAATGCATCAAGCAGGGTTTGAAAAAGTCAAGATTAGTTTCAGGGGTACGAATTCATGAATCAAAATAAGAATTGTTTGAGAGGTATACACGCTATACAACACACCCGCCCTGGCCTCGCGACCACTATTTTGTCCATAGATAATGCATTTACTGCTTCTCCATGGCGCCAAGAATGGCTCTTGTGAACTCCTGGGTGGTCGAGTTACCGCCCATGTCACGGGTGCGGGTCTTGCTGTGTGGCTGTCAGTTATGCAGTCGATACAAGTGAAGTGAACATAGACATACCCCTCAGCGATGACATCGTAAACGGCCTTGGAGATTCTGTTGGCGTGGTCGTCAAGACCAATGTGTCTCAGGAGCATGCTTCCAGAAAGGATGAGAGCGGTAGGGTTGGCTTGGTCCTTGCCCTTGATGTCGAGACCAACGTGTCTGCAGCCAGGCTCGAAGACGGCGACGTCACGGCCCATGTTGCATCCGGGAACAATACCGGGACCACCCACGAGACCAGCACCAATGTTGGAGAGAATACCTCCGTACAGGTTGGGCATAACCATAACGTCGAACTGCTGAGGTCTAGAGACGCACTGCATGGAGGCGTTGTCGACAATCATGTCGTTGGTCTCGATGGTAGGGTACTCCTCGCCGACCTTCTTGATGGTGTTGCGGAACAAACCGTCGGCCAGCTTCATGATGTTGGCCTTGTGGATGCAGGTGACCTTCTTGCGGTTGTTGGCGAGGGCGAAAGCAAAGGCGAACTTCGCGATGCGCTCCGACTTTGCGCGGGTGATGATCTTGAGCGACTCAACGACGCCCTCGACCGACTGGTGCTCGAGACCAGAGTACTCTCCCTCGGTGTTCTCACGGATGATGCAGAAGTCGACGTTCTTGTGGCGGGTCTCGTAGCCGGGGATGTTCTTGATCAGGACAATCGAGGCGTAGATGTCGAGCTCCTGACGAAGAGCGACGTTGAAAGACTGGTGACCGGAACGCTCGACGGGGGTGTGGAGGATACCCTTGAGACCGAGCTTGTTGCGCTTGAGCGAGGCGATGGACTCTCTGAACAGCTCCTCGGAGTGCTTGTCGCCAGTCTCGATACCGGTGACATCGACCTGCTCCCACTCGACGGGGACGTTGTCGGCCTTGAAGATCTGCTTGACTGACTCGGAGACTTCGGCACCGATACCATCACCGGGGATCAGGGTGACGGTGTACTTGCCGCCGAACTTGGTGGGTCTGAAGATGTCCTGACCGACAGTGGTGGCCATGGCTGTGGGTATAGTTCAGTAATCGTTTCATCGATGGCCATTGGGGTCCTAGTACTGACAGCGCGAAGCGACCGAGGGGCCGGCAAGGCATCTGGATGCAGGCTTTGCGCCGCGAAGGAGAGTCTGGGGGGCAGGGTCAGAGTCTGTGTACCCAGGAGACAGATTTGGTGGAAGCGGCGTACCTTGGAGAGCATGGCGACTGGTGCGGAGCGGAGAGGGATAGGGTGTGAGGATAGAGAGCGACCGTGGCAGTGAGGTTAGCAATAATACAGAGCGTCGAAATCACAACTCGAATCCACCAAGGCGGAGGCAGGTCTTGCTTGGCACCCGGTCGGTGCCCGCTCCACACGGGAAAGAGCTTTGCGCTCCCGACTCCTTCCTTGTCCACTACCGATCCTTCTACCGAGAACATCCATGTTTCCATCTAATCTCATCTTCTCCAACAACCGTGGAATACAATTCTGCGAGCAGTCTTAAGAGACGCCACAATCGGATGGTGATAACGTGGTAACTCAGGATGATTTATCACGATTGAAAGATTTCGTCGAACTCCTATCAACATACACCTGTTCAAACTCGGCTCTTGACCAGCAATCATGTCAAGACTCCCGAAACCATTGCAGCGTACTCGAGAAGCTTCCTTCGGATTCAAAATGACGATGCTCATCTTACAAGAGACGAAGGCGTTGATGAGACATCTCACTTTCACATCTTATTGAGCACCCAAACTGGTAACTCTGCCTATTGACACCTGGATTCGACACTCTTCCGAAGCCACGTTCTCGCCATGCAATGGTCTCCATTCACTGCCTACAAAGCGATTTGAAATAAGCATGTCAAGCTTTTGATGATTCTTCTCAGCCCTTGGTCGATGACAAGCATCTGCTCGGTATGGGATGAGTGTTCTTTGGCTCGAGTCCCACACCTTGTTTCCATAATTCGATCTTATCCCGAGGTATTCGTATCGTCTACTTGCTCATATCGATTTGTTAAGATGTTTCCTTTGATGACCTTATTGTCAATCGTATTGCCACGAGGCGCAATAAACCAATGGGGAATTTATCCTGCCATTCGAGAGGCCAAGGTGTTGTATTTTCTTTATTGCATCTTATTGATACACACTTCTGTCTCCCAACACCTCCAATAAGTATATATAACACTTCTCTACCCTTCTCATGTCACCACCACCAACCAACAAGTCACTCATTTCCGACTCTCCCTCCCATCACAAACAACTCAAAAAACAATCATGAAGGTCACCGCTATCGCATTGGCCACCATGGCCGCCGTCGCCACCGCCGCGCCTACCGCAGAGCCCGCTGCTGCTCCCGAACCCGCGTTCTCCTCGTGGGGCAAGAAGTACAAGCCCGGTATGTGGAACGGTTGGGGTGACGCACCTGGCCAGGTCTACCGCCGTGAGGCCGATCCAGCATTCAGCTCCTGGGGCAAGAAGTACAAGCCCGGCATGTGGAACGGCTGGGGCGATGCTCCTGGTCAAGTCTACCGTCGTGAGGCAGAAGCTGATCCTGCTTTCTCTTCGTGGGGCAAGAAGTACCACCCTGGTATCTGGAACGGCTGGGGTGACGCTCCTGGTCAAGTCTACCGCCGCGAGGCAGAGGCTGACCCTGCCTTCTCTTCGTGGGGCAAAAAATACCACCCTGGTATCTGGAACGGATGGGGTGATGCTCCCGGACAGGTCTACCGCCGTGAGGCCGAGGCCGACCCTGCTTTCTCCTCCTGGGGTAAGAAGTACCACCCTGGCATCTGGAACGGCTGGGGTGACGCCCCTGGCCAGGTCTACCGCCGCGAGCCCGAGGCCACTACCACCGAGGCCGTCGTTGAGCCCACCGAGACCGAGACTGCTGAAGTCAAGGCCTAAATTCGCCAACGAGAAGTTCACACTCATCAATCCCTGGCTTCCGCATCTTCTGATGACAGCCAACCGTTGACCGTTTGAATATCACTTGCTGCTTAGCACACCACAACAACGCGATTCGGAGCCTCATTTCTCACACTTACAGGCCTCGGATATACTATTGCTACTCTACTCCTTCTATTGCCAGTCAGCTCGAATGTTCTTCAGATCACAGAGGCCTGGCTTTTACTGCACATTATCTTTTCTGCACTTGCAAACATTCTTGTATTCAACCTTTTAGTTTCAATCACTCATCCGCGCTCTATACCATTCTTCGTTCTTGCGCACTTATGTTGACTTCTTCTTGTGGTACAAATCAGAACTTTAAACCATGTTTCTGATCGCTTGTGACATTCTTCGGTGAATCCCATTGTGCCATGTTCATCATGTTTCTCTTGACCTTGATCTATAGACTTTATGTCAAGACAAGTCGGCCAAGACTAGTCAGTCGTTGTGTGAATATTCAATAAAGGGTATCTATATGACGAATGCAAGAGTCCACCGTCCCAATGAAACATCAAGTCTCTGTAGCTTCAGCACTCGAGTGCTCCTGCTCCTGCTTCTCTTCTTCGACCTCGACCTCGGCCTCGGCCTTCTCAGCCTCAGCTTTCTCGGCCTCAGCATCAGCCCCGGGCTCTGGAGTCGCTTCAGGTGTAGGCTCAGACCTCTCGTACCACTCCTTATCCACCGCCTTTACCAAAACAACTTTCGCTCTGTCGGCCATGGCGTAATAATCGGGATTATCTTTTGGCGTAAACATGGCGACGTGAGCAGCGATTTCCGAATTCGCCTTTTCGTTGATGCATTTGACCCAGGTTCCTTTAGACTTCAGCTTCTTATCCACAACATTATTGGTAGTCTTTCGCTTTTTGAGCGGTGATTCACCTCGTTGTTCTTTCGCCTCCTTTGGCACGACACAAAAGGTTCTTTCCTCTCCCAAAATCTGCTCCGAATAGTACGTTTTGCCCAGCTTTTGTTGGTCCAGACAGGTGTAGAAATCGGCAAAGGCGATTTTGTGGGAGGAGCTGAGTTGGGCTACACTTTCCACTCGTTTTGTTAGATCGGCACCGCGGGCTAGGCAGCCGACGAATTCGAGGTGGCCGCCTGCCCATGCCCAGCCTTTGGAGATGTGGTCGCGGTTTTGCCATACTGCGCCACCTGCTGCCGCTAGAGCTGCTGCACCACCGGCAAACATTGCGTACTTGCCCCATTTGCCCCAAGCACCGGCTTCAGGGGCTGGAAGAGCGCCTGCGGGAACTCTAGTAGGAGGAGCTGGTGTTTTGGAGGAGTTGCCGAGACCGAAAAATTGGGAAGCTTGGTTGTAGGCGTTGTAGGCGGCTGAGGCGTTGTTGTAGTGGGTTTCTGCGCCGTGGGCTACGACGCCGGGGTGAATCCCTAGGTAGGGAGTATCGAAAGCTAGGACAGCCTGGATGTAAGGGAATAAGAACTCTGGAGCCTGAGTTGGGTCGGTGTCCTGAGATGGAATTGGCGGCTTCTCTTGAGGAGGTGCGGATGAGGATCTAGTAGGCTGAGACTCGGGTACTTCCAGATTGACAGTGCTGTTGTTCTTAGATGTAGGGTTTGATGTTGTCTTGTTGCCAACTCCCGAGTCGTCTTGGGTTGACGAGAAAGTTCGGCTTGAAGGTACTGGCTGATCGCGAGCGATACTGAGTAACGTCTCTGCAGCTACGATACCACCCATTGAATGACCAACAAGCACAACTCTGACCGAAGGATCGACAGTAGGGGATGGAGTGTTGTTCGCAACCTCCAGATCGATGCATTTGTCGAGTAACCATCCGTGGAACTTGGTCACGCATTCGTATAGATCTCCTTGAGTCTCGAACTTTGGGTATACAATGGACAAAACATTGATCTTTGGCAGGGCATTTTGCACGAGAGTTCTGAAGTGATCGGGAAAGCCTACCATGTTTGTTGAGTTATATGTTATGACTAGCAGCGGGGGTGATTGTTTACTGTACCATCGAAAGTGTGGTCTCCTCCTTTGAAGCCGTGGATAAAGACCAATAGCAAACTTTTGGTAGGCATGTTTGCTCTCTACTGTCTATACAGAGATTTAAAAGGTGGATAGAATGGTTGTCACCGAAAGGGGATTGAGAGGAGAGGACGAAATGTTGGTCTGGAGCAGGTCGCACGCGGACTCGAAGACCGGGTGACGGGTGACGGGTGAAAGCGCGTCATCGAGACCGAGATGGATCATGGAATTTCTGGCCCTCCAAATTTCTACCACCATCTCATTCCAGTTGCCAACTATACCAGCACATCTCTCACGAAGTACACGATCACACAAACAAATAATACAACATGTCGCACCCTCAAGAACCCACGCGACAGCCCACAGTGGACGAGACGGAGCGCTACAAGGTCACTCTCCACCGCGCCGCCATTGCAGCTCTCGTCGTCTGCCCAGCCCTCGCTGCCCTACCACCGCGCAAACTAGACTTCTACACAATCTCCCTGATCGGCATGACTGGCTACTCAGCAAATTACCTATACCGCGAATCACAAGGCCAAAGCATCTGGAAAGTTATTGGCGGCAGCAAGGCTGAGGAAATGCGACCCAAGGGCGACACATCACTACCCACCGACAAGGCTCGCGAATTTCAGCGTCAATTGAAGCTGCAAAGAGAGGCAAGAGCTGCTGGCGACAACTCAGGTGTTCAGGCCGCTCAGGAAAACAAGCAAAATATCCTCGAGCAGGTATACTACGGAAACGAGAAGCCCGAGGGCTGGAGAGCACGCAGAGCAGAGGAGGACCAGAAGGCTCTTGCTGAGGGTAAAGGTCTGAGCGATATCATCATGGACCAGATCTGGGACGTCTGGACTTGGGGCAAGCACAAGGAGCAACAAGTCGAGGCTGAAGTCAAGTCTGAGATTGGGAAGAAGTAGACTGTTTTGCCGCAGCTCTGGAGTTTGGACATATTGAAGGACTATCTTGTACGACTAGCATACTACTCAGAGGTCACGAGACTGTATTATATGCGAGATTCATGCGTTCGATCTGCAACCTTTTGGCCTGGGGGAAAATTGAATCAAAAAGAGACGCTACCTTGGGCTTGATGAGAATACAATTGATCAGATACATCTAATTGTTGGTTTGAGAGGACCAAGTTTCATCAGCTAAACTCGGTCTTGAGCCATGTGTTCCCAACCAGCGAGATGTTCTCAACATAGAAGCCCTAAGAACTCTGAATCGTACCTGCTGTTCTCATTAGCGCTAAACATTCTTGCTAATCACGATGAATGGTGACTGCTCAAAATGTTCATCGACTTCCAACGCAACCATCAGATCATGAAACTCTATCATCTCAGAAAATGACTGAACACCAACCATTGCAGCCTCCACAGCAGATAAGCCGCTCTATCGGATCGATAGCGGCCGAACGCCATCAGTTGCATCGCACAGCATGTTTCAACTGTCGTTCGTCGAGACAAAAATGTGATCGCAAAAGTCCATGGTAGTATTGATATCTCTAGTAAAACCACGTCTTCTAATCTTCTTACAGTATGCGATGCACTTCGCAGCAACGAATATGCGAATATCCTTCGGTCTCGAACAGAGGCCGAAAACAAGGGAGTGTCAAGTAAGTCAAGTTCGTGTATAAATACTCATTACTTTGACTTACGCAATCAGTAAACCGGATACGGTTGAGAAACTTCTGCAGCGTATCAATGAGAGCCCTGTAGGGGATCAAGTCATTGCAGCCATTTTAGCCTCTTCCCGAGCCTCGCAACCTCCTCAGCTTTCTCCGGACACACCCACCGCACGAATATCAGAAGATGATTCCACAGAGACTGGAGCAGCGTCTGGGACATATACCGCTATTGATTTGAATGGCCAACAAGCCGAATTCAATCAGGCGAATACTGATTCTCGAAGCTCTCTGGTATCACCCTTACATATTCTCGCCGACGCAGTAGAAACCGAGAGGCTTGCATCTCTTCAGATTCGAGATCCAAGCCCGGCGATTATGTCATCTAATGAGCCTTCGTCGAGCATTACTGGTGGTGGATGGCTCTCTTCAGACTCCACAGCACGATTGATCAAATACTTTAGTACGTTAACAGCTTCAGACCGCCATTCAATACTAATTTGATGTCTTTTCAGAGCCAAATGTATCTTTCCAGAAAGACTGGCAGGTGCTGGCATCACAGTCCTCGAGCTCTGTTCTGAGGGTCAGCTCCTTAACCTGTGACCCACTTTCTTCTCGCCTTATCGACGATGCAGATGCAGAGAGATACTTTGAGTTGTAAGCTCGGTCACTACCGTTGTTATACTGAAAGTACACGGCTGACAACATTCGCTAGATTCTTCAGGATAAGAAACCCTCTAGTGTGTCTGTTGGATCCTATCCTCCATACACCGGATAATGTTCGACCGATGTCTTTCACTTTGTTCTCTGCTATCTGCGCACTGGGTTGTGCAATATCCGATCAGCCCAGAGACCGATTATTGTATCCTGCTCTCTTCGCATTGGCAGAGAGTAACATTAAATGGTCGATAGCAGCATCAGTAAAATCGGTAGAGACCATTCAGGCTATCTTCACCATGGAGTATTGGTCACCTGCGTACGAGAAGCAAAAAGATGATCCGTATTGGTTACACCTAAGTCATGTAAGAGACCCGAATTTCTACAATATAGCACGCTGACATGAGCCAAAGGCTATTTTGCTAGCCAGAGAGCTGGGACTCAACAAAGCAAAGCCAATAGATGATCTAGTCGAATCGTACACCTCTGCTACGGCGAGCTCAGACTTCAAGGAAAGATTTCGAAGGAACTTTGAGCGGACCTGGCTTGCTGCCTTCTTTGCAGAAAAGAGCTTCGGCATCGTCACTGGACGTGTCATGAACGTTGGTAGAACGGAAGTCTCGGAAACCATCTCTGAGTGGTGGCAGAAACCTTTAGCATGTCCCTTCGATCGTATCATCAGTGGAGTTGTGGAGATGCGTGTTCTTCTTGTGAGTTAGAACGAACCAGCGCTAATTGTTTGTCTAGACCTCGAAGCTAATGTACCCTGTCGCAGATGCAATACCTTGAGGAAAGAGAGAATATGAACAAAACCAGAGACTCGATAGCGAACTGGCAATCGCGAGGTTTCGAAGCTCTCGAGGCTCTTCGTGCAAAACGATGCCTATCTAACAATGCGTCAGATATATCACCGTCTGCAGAGTACTTGCCCATACTCGCCTCCTTTGTGGACCACAGTATCCTGGTGTTCAACGCCAACGCCCTGAGAGATCTTGTCGGTATTAACGCTGTGGAGACTATGGCCAACCCATGTAGGATCTTCCGACAGACGGTAGAAGTTGCCTGCAGGTCTTTGGACCTGGTGCTTTCTGACCCAGTCTTGCTAAGGCACATGTATGGCACCCACAATAACCAGTTCATCATGATATGCCATGCCTGCAGCGAGATTCTGTTTGTGAGTATCCTAACCAACTCATTTGCGGGAGAGATTGTTTAAGCTAATTGATACTCAAGGCTACCACCCGCGGATGCCTACCACCCGATGTCATCGAGACTGCAGCCGCCAAAGTACGTGCTGTGGCCATGCATATGGAATCTATCACACGAGTGCTCCCAGAATCATCTGCAGCATCTCTGTACACAACTCTGTCCAAGATCTTCTCTCAGCAGCTAGAAAAGTACATCCACACGGCTCAAGCCAGTTCTGTGAGCCAGGAACTTATACCAACGGATTGGTGGAATGGACTCGGTGGGGATCTACTCGTTGACATGGGTGACCTCTTCCCAGAACAATTGTTTCCAGAATGGAATAGTGTTGGAGCTGCTTGCGATCCAATGCTATGAGAAATAATTAGACATGCAAGAAATGCATAGGATACACAAAATCCAACAATCTTTTGTGAAGATTATGAAAGTCATGAACACAATCAATCGGGGTCTTTTCCGATGCCTCTTTCGGTTATTGTTTCCGAGAGCAGCTCTCACATCCTTCGCAAAGCAACCCCCGCCTTCTCCACCTCTCTACATAGGTACGCAACCCTTGGAAGCTCTTTCCACCACAGATAAGGCAGTAATATGGGTATTGTATTGCGTGCTAGATCCATCGGAACAATTAGAGAAGTCGCTTCCGGGTCAATGGACAAGAGTAGGTAAAGAGCGTCTCATCCGCTGCTTCCTTTCCTCCTCTCCCTTCCTCAATTCATCCCCAAAACAAAATACAGAGGACAAGACCATCTTTCAACCTCAATTGTCGATCATGTCTTTCAAGCTCCACCCCCTCATCGACAATGGATTGAAGAAAGGTTCTGAGTCCTTCTCCGGCGGCACCCTCTCCTGCCACTGCCCTTCCGAAAAGGTCACCGTCTCGCTCTCCTCAAACGTCCTCCACAACCACGCCTGCGGCTGCTCCAAATGCTGGAAACCCTCTTCGGCGATCTTCTCCATCGTCGGCGTAATCCCCACCTCCAACCTCTCCATCACCGCCAACGCCTCCAAACTCCACATCGTCGATGCTTCCGCACCCATCCAACGTCACGCGTGCAAATCATGCGGCGTCCACATGTTTGGAAGAATTGAAATCGAGCATGCGTTTAAAGGATTGGATTTCGTGCATGTGGAGTTGAGTGGAGAGGAGGGCTGGCAGGAGCCCCAATTCGCGGCGTTCGTTAGCAGTGTGGTTGAGCAGGGGCTTGTGGCGCCTGAGGATATGGAGGGAGTGAGGGGGCAGTTGAAGGGCGCCGGGTTGGAGACTTATGATGCGTTGAGTCCGGGTCTGATGGATGCAATTGCCACTTTTGTGGCGAAGAAGAATGGGACTTTGAGGACTTCGAAGCTTTGAAATTAAGTGAGGTTGAGACGTTCTATGTTGGAAGTGCAGACAATTGGGTCTGTAGGATGTATTTTGGAAGAAGAAATTTTTTTGGTCAATGAGCAATACATAAGCTATCAACCAGTCTTCCATTTGAGTAACCAAATTCACACTGAGACGTTACGATAGGAGCTGAGATCAAGCATGTGGAATTTGCTTCTCTACGTACGCAGCTATCACAAGCACCAAATGCCCTCAAGAACCTAGACATCGGAAGGCACAATGTCATTGAATATCTGGAAAGGGTCCAGTGAGAGAGCAAATGATTCAAGCTCTCAACAGCCCCTCTCTAGATTCTCAATCACACTGTGAATGTTGATAAATAGTACCACACCACGCAAGGAAAGCCAGAGTCAGCATATGCTCAACATCAACCTCACTCACAGTCCTCACCAACACCAAACATCACACCAATAACTGGAAAGAAAAATCATTTCTCATACTCTACATAATCCAGATTACATTTTATCCTCATGACCCATCGAAAAGCCCCAGAAAACGAAAACAAAAGAGAAAAAGTTAAAACAAGGGCTATCAATTTACTACTTCTACTCCCAACATCTTTGCATGAGGACCATGAACATCATATCTGGAAATTCCAAGCACTGGGCAATTTCTAGAGGGTGCGGCTGGAGCTGCAGACGACATTGGGTGCACAGGAGCTGACGTAGCCGGTTGTGAAGACAGTGGTTGTCAGGGTCTTGAGGGCAGGGCAAGTCGAGGGGCGCACGGTGATTGTTACTAGAACATACGTTAGTGTGGTTTCGGATTTGGTTGTGGAAGGAAACTTACTAGGACCAGTGTAGAATGTCGAGGTCGACGTTGATGTTGATATCGGAGATGATGCGGTGCCAGAGCGACCATCAGTGGTGCCACTTGGTGTTAGAGTTGAAGCGACACCAGATGCTGCTGTGGAAGAAGCATAAGAAGTACCGCCGGAAGTAGCGATTGAGGATGCTGCACTGGATGCATATGAAGACGCTGCCGAGGAAGCTGCGCTCGAGGCGAAAGAAGAAGCAGCGCTTGACGCCACCGAGGATGCCGCGGAAGAAGCTGCAGATGATGCTCCACTGGATACTGCAGTGGAGAACGCGGTAGAACCACCAGTAGAGAAAGCAGTTGATCCTCCAGTCGAGAATGCCGTCGAGAAGCCCGTAGAAAATGCGGAGGAGAAATCACTCGAGAACGCGGAGGAATAAGCAGATGAGAACGCAGAAGAGAAAGCAGACGAGTAAGCAGAGGAGAATGCAGTCGAGAATGCGGTCGAGAATCCTGAAGAGTATGCCGTCGACGAGGCCGTGGAGAACGGAGTACCAGACCAAGATGTGTACCAAGAAGTTGAGAATTCGGTAAAGACGGTCGAGACGGTGACACTAATCGGAACAAGCGAGGTAGATACCACAGTCGAGCTAGCCGGACAACTCAAGACACCGGGAGAGCACGATGTGATGGTCGTGATATCGGTGCTGTAGATCGTTGAAGTGACAACACCCACAGCGCTGGAGCTTACAGTAGATGCAGTGCCCGAGCGACCACCACTGGAACTACTCAACGAAGTCGAGGAACTTGTTGTCGAAGTAGAAGTTGCGATCGGTGTACCGACGATAGGGGAGCTGATACTCACAATGCTCGTTCCAATGGAGATGAGCGAAGTGGAAACTATCGTCGAGCTTGCCGGGCAGTTCGGTGTTCCAGGAGAGCAGGAAGTGATAGTCGTCAGACTAGTGCTGTAAATTGTACTCGTTACAGGTACCTGCACAGACGATGATGATGATGATGATGAAGATGATGAAGCTGCAGTACTAGTGCTGGAGACAACAGTGACACCGATGGGAACCAACGAGGTTGACACGACCGTTGAGCTCGCAGGACAACTTTGCACTCCTGAAGAGCATGAAGTCACCGTCGTGATATCAGTGCTGTATCTGGTGATTGTCAAAGGTCCACCAGGGCTCGTAAGTCTTGTTGCTCGGTATCCAACAGTGCCGGCAGGGAACGGAGTGGTCGATGATAAATCGTTCGCGTTGGAAAGCCCGCAGGTCCTGGCATTTGGTCCACTCTCAATATAAGTAACACCCAAGCAATTGGCCGTACTGCTACAGATGTTGACACATACGTTCAAATTGCGGACAGAAGTGACTGTCGAGATACTAGCGGTGGTGTAACCGCTGGTGCAATCAACACTGTAGTTGTTTGACGGGGTCTGCGAGTCGGAGAAATATCCACCACAATAGCTTCTGTAATCTACCGTTGCTGTTGGAGCAGCACTAGAGACTGTGACGCTGACAGGGACGAGTGAAGTCGATACAACCGTCGAGCTGGCCGGACAACTTTGGACTCCTGGCGCACACGAAGTCACTGTCGTAATGTCTGTGCTGTAGATAGTCGAGGTGACAGGGCCACTGACCACATCACGGGCTGGAGCACGCTGTGCATAGAGGACACCAGGCGAGTAACCTGTGCCAGAAACTTGTGCAAACATTTGACAGTTATTCGTATTGAGATCGTAAGCGATGGCTCGACAGTAGCTCAAGTCGTCGCACTGCAATTGACATGATTGGAAGGCCGCTTGCTGTGTGGTGGTCTGGCGTTTCTTCAAGCCAACACCAGCTTCGTCTTCCGAGTACATTGTCATCATCATGTCGTCGAACATGAGAAGCTCAGCATCAGAGTTGCCACCAGTGCTGGGAACAATCACAGTACCACCTGTGACTGCAGTGTCACACTTGTGCACGTATGCTTTGCCGTCTGCATCGGTACAAAGTTGATCGTCGATTGCAGGGCATGTAGGTTGTGTACAAGAAGGAGGTGCAGCTTCTTTGGTAAGGTATGTGGCAGTGGCGGAGCTCGAGGCGCTGGGATTGTAAGTACTGTAAGGTGAAGGTGTGATAGGAATACGAGTATTAGATCGGATCGTGCTGCTTTGTCTGGCACTTGATCCAACTGAAGAAGATCCCGGCGACGCGGAACTTGACGCGCTGGCGGGTGAGCTTGAGGCTGAAGATGGCCGAGAAGACGTAGAAGAAGATACCGCAGCCGCTGCAGAGGAACCGCCAACGATCGAACTCGCGGCAGCAGATCCAGTAGTACTGAGCATTGTCGTACTAATCGAATTAAACCCAGGTGATACACCTTCTCTAATGGCAGCGACAATTCCAACGCCTCCCACAGTAAATTGGGGGTTTGCGAAGTTAAGCTTAAGGTAACAGTTTTTCTGGGCGTTAAAGCTCCAGGCAACACAACCTTGACGAGCATCGCAGAGGGCAAAGCAAGCGTTGA
>ERZ794946.380-NODE-380-length-18462-cov-4.306840_pt1 | contig 18462 bp, 12 predicted proteins | sample MGYA00433072_ERZ794946 | MGnify/ENA primary metagenome ERZ794946 (study PRJEB30137, sample SAMN04331413) | food metagenome | isolation source: Y3 must sample point D1 replicate A | place: Australia: South Australia | collected 2014 ...
CAAACCTGGTATGCTCGGTGCCCTCATGGGTAGTTCTGGTGCCGGAAAGACCACCCTCCTCGATGTTCTGGCTCAGCGCAAGACCGACGGTACTATCAAGGGTGAGATTCTCGTCGACGGTCGCCCTCTCTCAGTCTCCTTCCAACGTTCCGCCGGTTACTGTGAGCAACTTGATGTTCACGAGCCATTGACCACTGTCAGAGAGGCTCTTGAATTCTCTGCTCTCCTTCGTCAAAGCCGTGATACTCCTGATTCGGAAAAGCTCGCTTACGTCGACACGATCATCGACCTGCTTGAGTTGCACGACATTGAGCACACTCTTATTGGCAAGCCCGGTGCTGGTTTATCCATTGAACAAAGAAAGCGTGTCACCATTGGTGTTGAGCTGGTGTCTAAGCCTTCTATTCTGATCTTCCTCGACGAGCCTACTTCCGGTCTTGATGGTCAGGCTGCTTTCAACACCGTGCGTTTCCTCCGCAAGCTCGCCGATGTTGGTCAAGCTGTCCTCGTCACTATTCATCAGCCTTCTGCTCAGCTCTTCGCCGAGTTCGACACCCTCCTTCTCCTCACTCGTGGTGGCAAGACTGTGTATTTCGGCGACATCGGTGACGGTGCCAACACCATCAAGGAATACTTCGGCCGTCACGATGCTGCCTGCCCTCCTTCCAGCAACCCTGCTGAGCACATGATTGATGTCTGCTCTGGTTCCCTCTCCAAGGGTAAGGACTGGCACCAGGTCTGGCTCGACTCTCCTGAGAACAAGAAGATGCACGAAGAGCTCGACGCCATGATCCAAGACGCCGCCGGTAAGCCCCCAGGCACCAAGGACGACGGCTACGAATTCGCCACTTCTCTTTGGACTCAGACTAGACTCGTCAGCAACCGCATGAACATCTCAATCTACCGCAACACCGACTACATCATGAACAAAATCATGCTGCACATCGGTACTGCTTTGTTCATGGGTTTCACCTTCTGGATGATCGGCAACGGAGTCGCTGACCTTCAGCTCAACCTCTTCGCTATCTTCAATTATATCTTCGTTGCTCCCGGTGTCATCGCACAGTTGCAACCTCTGTTCATTGAGCGTCGTGACGTCTACGAAACTCGTGAGAAGAAGTCGAAAATGTACGACTGGAAAGCCTTCACCACCGGTCTCATCGTTTCTGAGATCCCCTACCTGGTTCTCTGTGCTACCTTTTACTTCGTCTGCTTCTACTACACTGTCGGCTTCCCCTCAGAGTCGTCGTCTGCTGGTTCGGTCTTCTTCGTCATGTTGGTCTACCAATTCATCTACACCGGTATCGGTCAGTTTGTTGCTGCGTACGCACCCAACGCTGTCTTTGCCTCTCTTGTCAACCCTCTCATTATCGGAACTCTCGTCTCTTTCTGTGGTGTTTTGGTACCCTACAATCAGATCCAGCCTTTCTGGCGTTACTGGCTGTACTACCTCAACCCTTTCAACTACCTCATGGGTTCGCTCCTTGTCTTCACCACCTTCGATCAGGAGGTTCACTGCAAACAGTCTGAATTCGCCATCTTCAACCCTCCTTCAGGTCAGACCTGCGCTCAATACCTCGGTAACTACCTGCAAGGTATGGGTGCCGCATCAAACCTGATCAACCCTGATGCCACTGCCGACTGCCATGTGTGCCAATACACCCGTGGCAGCGACTACCTCGCTACTCTCAACCTGAAGGACTACTACTACGGCTGGAGAGATGCTGCCATCTGTGTCATCTTTGCTCTTTCCGGTTACGCTCTTGTGTTCGCACTCATGAAGCTGAGGACCAAGGCGTCCAAGAAGGCCGAGTAAAAGCTTTCGTTTCATCTTTTCTTTGTTTTCTTGCTGGGACAGCGAGGCGTTCATATAATAGACTGGTGCTTGACCTAATACCCACATAGAATCTCAAATCACTTCTTGAACACATCATGCAAAATCTCCCATCCTCCTCGTAAACCTTGATCTCCCGTGCTGACCAGCGTGCAGAACATGCTTGTCAAAATGCAAGATCGTATAGTGTTTACTTCGGTTGTCCAAAGGGAGGCAGAGCCATGACCTCTCTCAGTGGACAAGGCAGGTCGGTGTGATGAGTTGCTGCATTTTGTCAAGCGTATCCGCAACACGTTTGATGAGTGAAATGCTCCCATTTTCCATCACTTTCACAACACCTTCACACCCCCGGGTGGAAACCTTGGCTTTCGTCCTCGCAACCCTCTGCCTCGAATTTGATTTCGCTTTGCGTAAAAACTCTTCCCACAACACCGATTCTATCAACGCGATGGACGACATCAACAAAACCGCTCTCACCCCTGTCGAGCTCCTCAAGGCAGACCACGCCATCCGCGTCGCCTCTGCGCACTCTCAAACCCTGCAGCAAGACATCACCACCCCTTCCGTCGCCATGCACGACTCTACCATCCCTCTCGCCCCTACCCCCGAGATTGCCGACCTCCTGTCTCGCGTCACAGCCCTCGAGGCCTCTCTCGCTCATCAAACCCACCTCAATGAGGTCCACGAAGCTCACACGGGCAAAAACTTCCGCGAGCAGCGCCATGTGAACAAGGATCGCAAGCTCCGCCTGCAGCAAACCATGAGAGTTGTGGAGAACGGCATGAACGACCAATCTGTCGAGACGAAAAAGCTGGAGGTCAGAGCCAACAGTCATGCGCTCCAGCTCAAGGAGATGAAGAAGAGAGTGGAGAGGTGTGCTTCGGGTGGGGAGTACCTGGAGGGCATCTGTGAGGGACTCCAGATGGAAGTCGAGGAGTTGAAGGTGGAGAAGAGGGAGTTGCAGGAGAGGGTCAAGGAGTTGGAGGAGGAGGTGATGGTGGTGAAGGAAAGAGATGGTGTGCTGGAGGGAAGGGTAAAGGTGTTGGAGCAATCGATCAAAGGCGAAATGCAGTTCAGACCAGGACGCATCAACATCGAGAAGGTGCCTGTCTTGAGTGCCCCTCAGTTCGCCGTTGGCAATTATTGCCTCTTTTCGCGCTTCTACTGAGCTATTCTCGAAAATCCAAGTCTCTGGTTCAGTTTTTCTGTTAGGTACCAATTGCAAGTACTATCGTATACAGGTCATCGCTGCTGGTGATCTTAATGCCATGAATGTCTCGTAATTGTTTTCCATTGTTACTGTCTCCTAGAGATATGAGCTTTCTACCTCTTTTTCCTTTCGCCTTGTTCGAGACGTGTCCAAATAGCACAAGACCACTCATGGGGCGATAGGATGTGTGCCACTATAGCAAATCGTGCCACCTTTGACGATCAGCAGCATGGCTCTTATCAAGCTTTACTTTCGGAACGATATGGGTGTTGGAAATCCTCAGTAAGCTGCTCAAACTTGCTCAGCTGGTCGAAATGACTGCATGGTAGAAATGATCGCTGACTCATCGACTTCATAGAAGACACTTGCAAGCGCGTTGTCCTTGCCCTTTCTCTCGACAAATCACAACTTCTTCGAATCTCTCTGAAGTCGTTGTCTGGAGAGAAGCTTTGATCGAGGGATTGGAAGGATTATATAGTTTCAGCGCTCAGAGCTCTGCCATATTCATATGCAAATGAGGAAAGACGACTCTGCTGTATGACTTTTAACTTGACACTTTTCATAGAGTGAGCTCGCCTTGAAGAAATCAGCCCGCAAAGGCCCAAAAAGGTGATCTATGACAACGGCGAGGCGGAGAAGACATTCCTCGAGGACACGAACGAGGCAAGGCAGTCACCGACGAGTATGGCAGCACCCGAGCGATTTACTGAAGTCGCTATAGCACGCACAAGAAAACATTGGTCAAAAACACACAAATCAAAACATAATGTATACACCTCTCCCTCTGTTTCCAGAAATGAATTATTCCAGTAATGTACAACAAGAAAAAAAACCTCTTTCCTTTTCCAAAACGCACAAAGAAATGCAAGTAGAAAGAAAGAAAGACAACGCCGAACTGAATGCCGCTGTAAAGCCGAATGCGGAAAATGGATGTCTTTTGGTGTATGGTGAACAAAGAAAGAAAAGAGTTGTAGTGTGACGAGTTGATGGGGTCAAGTCAAAGGAAAAGTCGAACTCGGAATGGTCGAGTCGAAAAGGCTGAAGTCGGCTCGGGGCCGTCAAGACAGCGGTCGGGACATCGAGCAGTTCGCTCAATCGCTAGAGATGGCAGTCAGTACACGCTCTTCTTCCCAATCGCTATCATCGAAACTTACTAAATTTCCAAAGGAGCAATTTGATCGATGTTGTAAAGCCAGTTGCCGCCCTTTTCTTCTCTCTCAAGCCTGTCATTCGTATCAGCATCATGTCCACACATCATCATATCAGTAAGACTCACCAATCGTAGGGCCAAGTAACCAAGTGCCCTTGCACTAACTTCAACAAACCCTCAGCCTCCTCCTTTGTCAACACATCTTCAACGAAGGCAGCAGTCTTCATGCTTCCCTTAGTGTTGGCTCTGTTGCGTCTACGCTTAGTGGAAGTGCTGTGTTGCATGTTGTTGGTGTTGCTTGTAGTAGTGCCAGTGGTGGCAGCATGCTGAACTTGTCCAGGCTCGAAGTTCATGTTCTTTTCCTTCTCGGTCATTTCTGGGAATTGAATAGTGCGGGCCTTCATAATGCGAGGAATGGTTCCATTGGCTGTGGTGCTGGGAGTCGCAGCTGCGCCATCGAGAGGAGGTGCAGCGAGGGTGGCTTCAGTGTTGGCGTTGTCGTTACGTTGGGCTAGAGCCACCTTCTCGTCGAGTTGTTCTTCTCCGGCTTGGTCGTCAGGATTTGTTGTGAGAGCTGAGTCGGAAGCACGAGGACCCCCTTCTATTGCTTGTTTCTCGGACATATCGTCATTGGCAGCGGTAACGTTAGAATGTGAAGTGCTGGGACGACCACCACCAAAGAGCTTCTTGCTCAAGCCGCTTAATCTGTTACTGGCGTGTTTGCTAGCACGCTCAGAGAGTGCCGCGGCGGAGGAGAGGGTATCAGCGCCGCCAGAACCAGGAGGACCACTAGTATCAGGGGCATCTTTCGATTCCTTGGCAAGTGGCGCACTGGTACCCATTCCTTGCGACAGCATGAACTTTTCGTTGTATGCATTGAATTCGCGGTACTCACGCCATGACTGGACATCGGAATCGGGCATGCAGCGGAAGACTTGGCGGTAGATGCGAGTGTTGTTCTCAGCAACCTGATGCCAGATCTTCTTGTAAAAGTCGTTAGCCAGTGGATCGCGCATGCAGTCTTCGTCGACTACAGGATGCGTCATGGATTTCAGCAGCGGATTGATAATATGCGCATTCTCAGAGGTGACTTCCTTGAGTAATGACGGACCTCCTATGTCTGAATCATCAAGGACAGGCAGAGGAGGAAGTTGAGACAATTGCGTAAGTCCAAGCTCACGAGTATTCATACGAGGCGGCATCTTTGGAGGAAGCAAGTGGCCAGCTTCGGCAGCGTTGTGAGGATGATGCTGGTGGTGTTGATGTATCATGTCCTTTCTCAGCGAGGAAGATCTGGGGCGTGCAGCGGAGTCAAGTAGGTGACTACTTTTAAGCACCTCTTTGCCATGGCTGGTGATGTAAGTATCTCTTGCAGACATGTCGGCCACTCCCTCAAGGTTCTTCATGTTATCGGTACCAAAGCCAGCAACGTCAAGATCGTGCGTTCTGTCCATCGATTGCTTCTTTCCACCAGCCCCGTCCACTTGGCTAGGCTGGACGCTGTTGGTCTCGTTGAGGAAGTTGTGCAACACACCGGCCTTACCGTCTGGTTCACTATTCTGGCTCAAGTTCTCCTCTGTCAAGCCGTGGGCTGTAGGAGTTTCAGGAGGGGTGATGAAGTCATCTCTGTAAATGCGCTCCATCTCTTCATCCTGGAACGCCTTCTCAGCTTCACACTCGCGACGGTAAATCTCGTCGACATCAATGCCCAAGTGTTCACGCATGAGGCGCATACGAAGCGTGTGGGGGAACGTGCCGACATCATAAGGCTTGCCTCCCATCACCGAAGGGATCATCTCCTGGTCAGTGACGATAGCTGCCACCTCGGAATCTCTTGTGCCCAACATGGAGCGCTCGTTGATGTTGGCGGAACCGATAATGACACTGCGATCATCAACAACCATACATTTGGCGTGGATGTAGAGCTGTTCAGTAGTCAAACACTTGCGAGGACCAATCTTGCCCCATTGTCTGAGGGCGTAGAATTCGATGTACTGAGTAGGGTCGATACCCTGGGCACGCAGTCTACCGAAGATTGACGACTCGCCTCGGCAGATACTACGATACTGGCACTGCATGATCAAACGAACACTGGTTCCGTCTTGCGAATCGACCTGGTTCTGGAAACCAGGCATAAGAGGAATGATGAGACATGCTCGCCACTTGTCACCTCTCTGATGAGCAAGCATAATCCTCTCGACAAGAGCGTCACCGATCTTGTTGATGATCTGTGAGCCTTCAACAGTACAACTAGTGATGAAGAACTGGTTCTCAATATACACAAAGTGCTCTGAGTTGGTGATCAGGTAGACGTAAGCGTTCATGATACTGCATTCCGTTGTTTCCGTAGTGCCAATGGACCAGGCGGTGCAAGAGCGGAGGATCTGGATTTGGCAGGTACCGGTCATACCGAGTCTTTCGAGTTCGCTCTGGTCAAACTCGGGTGGAGGAAGAAGGATGGGTGTAGGACGAGACGGCACACGCTGTCTGAGGATGTAGTTCCATCGCTGCACAAAGTGACGAGCCACGTCTCTGGCAGGCTGACCAACAATAGTCATAGCAATATCGTGCCAGGGCATACGAGGCACCTTGGTACGGTCGTACATCTCTTCGTATGGGCGGTCCAAGGCATAGAAGTCCTGCACTCTGGGGTTGGAATAATCCTTGCCAGGCCACACTTGACAATTGTCAGCAGTCCTGGGACCTTCCATATCCAATTCGAAGCCAGTCAGCTTGTCGTCGGTCAGCGAATGATGCGGATCGTCCCACCGACCAAAACACAAATCCACACCGCCTACAAAGGCCATGGCATTGTCAACGACGACAAGCTTTTCATGGTGGGCCCAGAAGAACTGATTCTGTCTGAACTGGTTGGGCGAACGCTGTACACAGATGTTGGGGTGGAGATCGAGAAGGGAAGCCTTGGTGTACTCGGAGTCGATGGGGATGGCGGACTCGATGTTGCGGTAGACGATGACAAAGATCTTGACACCTTCTTGGGCCTTGCGCAGTAGCAGGCGGTCGAGACGCCACTTCTGACTGATGGCGGCAGGTCTGCGCAGATACAATTCGGGACTCAACCACCAGTCGTGAATGTATACGAAGCTTCTGGCATTGTCGATGGCTCTCGAAACCTGCCACATGTGATCTCTTCCGTCGACAAGCCAGCGAGCGAAGACGTTCTTACGGACTGGGGCAAAACTGTCGAAACGATGCTTCAGCGACCAGACCGTGTTTCGTACCATGTAGTCGATCGATTCTTGAAACTGCATAAGCTGGCGTTCATTCTTCGCCAACAACTTCAGCTTTCTCTCTAAATTCCAGACTCGAAGGATGTGATGTTTCGGCTGAGTGGCGTTTCCAGCTGTCTTGGCCAGCTCTTCCGCGGTTTGATCCCTCAAGCGCTTCTTGCTGACCTTGTTGGTGGTGAATCCGCCGTCGACAAGGAAGACCTCACGTGGTTCAAGCGACTCGGGACTATCCAAGGCGACGATGTAACTGTGACGGATCATGATCCATTTGGGCTCTGCGTTTCTCATGAAGGCCGTAACTGATCCAGTGACAGGCCTCCTGCGGATGTCGGACTTGGAGATAATGGACATCAGACCCTCCTTACCATGGTAGCCTCCTTCGACCGACAAGCGCAAGGACAAAGCTGACAGCTCGAGGAATTTACACAACCTCGTACTGTCAGGGCGAAACACCAACCACCTGATCATCTGCTGAAGGTAATATTCGAGCTTTCTGCGTTGACGTTCGCTGTAAAGGTCTTTGGCTTTGGCACCTCCGCCTGCGATGCTGCCGGCTCTACCGGCTTCACCGGTCACTCCGTCAGGGCCAGACACATGACCAGTACTGGACTTTCTTCTAGAAAGAGCAAAGGACGTTCTACGTCGCTTCTTCATACCAGGTCTTTCGGTTCCACTAGCCTCACCCTCAGCACCGCTTCCTTCGGCAATGGCGTTCTCATCCTCGTCTTCATCGTCATCGGCCAAGCCTCTGACACCACGAAGGTAAGGGAAGGTACTCCTGGGAAAGCGTGGAATCTTCGCTTTCGACCGATCTTCGGTCTTGAGTATCGAGTAGCGTTCAGACTGACTTTGAAACTTGTACTTGAGATGCAAATTACTGAAGTCGCGAAGAGAGCGGTGGATAGTCCAAGACATGCGTGACGGACCACTACCATACTCAAGATTAATGGTAAAGACCATATGACGATCGCCAGACTTGCTCTCGCGGTTCTGGCTTGAAGGAATGGTGATCTTAAGTTGTTCCAGCAGGACAGGAATCTTGCGACGCCCGTGCTCGTCGCGTTGATACATACTAGCCAGGAAGATTGCAGCAGGCGAACCGGCTAGCAGCTCAGCCATAAGCTCTGTTGACTTTTGGTGATCAACCTTGACTCGCTCGTCCTTTTTGCGTTGGCCCAGTAGCTTCAGACCAGCCTTGACCTGTTTCCATTTTTGAGCACTAGTACTTTGCTGGCGTTCTCCACGACCTCTCCATGGTGAGGCTGCGCCGTCAAGGCCAGCAAATCCAGTGAACCTCCTGGCAGTGGTCGGGCGGTTGGAGTCAGACTGCTCTGCAGCGTCATTGGTGGGTCTGCTGCTGCGGTGAGCGTAACTGAGACCTCTCGCGCCTTCGAGACCACGTCTCCAAGCGCTTTTCGCAAGACGGTCGCGGCCTTCGTCCTCGCTGACGCCTACTCGAGAATTTTCGGGAATGTCTGTCATGGTAGCCCTACGTGGCAAGCGTGGAGATTGGTCTGCATGATCGCGCAAAAAAGACGGGAAGCGTGGTGTGCGCGGAGTCGAAGGGCCGGCGGATACAGTCTTCTCCATCTTCCTCCTAGACTTGCGCTTTGGACGAGTCTCCTGGCCCTCGGCAATTTCATCCATCGAGTCTTCAATGTCACCCTCGGCTTCACTGCCATCGTGATGCGACTGTGGTTGATGCGATGGCCCGTAGAAAGGAAAAGACGGCTCGTCCAACTCTTCCGTAGGAGTCATGAGTACCGAAGCATTGGTGAACTCGCTTGGATGACGCGAGTGTGTGGGTGTAGCCATGGCCTTCAGACGTGCAAAGAAAGAACCTTGACGGCCATGTTCGTCTCCTGCATCAAGCTGATCTTCTCCTAGTCGTCTTTCTGGTGGGGTCTGTGTACCGCTTCCTCCACTCACATCCCTACTGCGAGACACTGTACGTAGTGTTGGGTCGGAATCATGGCGCAAGACGAATGGCCGTGGACGGGGACTGGTAGCTGAGACAGAGCGTGGGGCAGAGCCATTGTTGAAGCTCTTGGTAGACGGCAGATTGAAGTCGGCTGGAGTCGGGGGACCGAAGTGGACAGAAACGGCAGTTGGCGGTCGGAGTAGCTCTTGCGATAGGGTGGTTTGCGCCGGAGTAGGTACCTCGGGTGTGAAGGTAGTCCTCAGAGGGGATGAAGGTTGACTGCTGGCGCCTTCTCCGAATCGAGGTCGCGTCATTGGCGACAAGGACCTCGGAGTCTCTTCTTCTGCCACCATCTGCATCTTTTCGGTCTCTGTAGATTCTCTCGGTGTTTTTGCTCAGTTCATATTACAATACTAAAGGTTGTAGGGTGTAGAAATTGTGCTAACGGGCACGCGAGTCGAGTCGGTGTTTCGGGGATGCTGGGAAAGTTGGAAAGGAGAGAGGTTGGCTGCCGACTGGAACTGGGCGATGCGGCCGACGGAGAAGAAGCGTATAACTGGGCTGGAATGGAAGTTACTGTCGTCGGATGGTGAAGGGAAGGAGCGACAGAGAGAAGCTTCACCAAAAGTCGAGAGTACCTGCTCGTTTAATCTCGATATGGAAATCATGAAACTCTCCCATCCCCCCTCAACCCGCGACGCCATCATCTCCGCAGCCTTGGCCGCAACTTGCCGAACTCGTCACCCTGTCTCAATTCTTCTAAAAGCTAGAATCACCTTATTTAGGGCTCTTCTATCCTATATTAAAAAGAACATTCCATTAGATGAGCCTCGATATATCCAAAAAGTCAATGCACGGTGCGAAATTATACACATGGACCCATTCGTTCGTTGCCTCCTTCGCAAAGCATTCCAATCGTTCGCTGGTTAGCAACGAATTCGGTGACAACGTCACCAAGCGACGAACGATCGAGAAAAGCTTCCAGAAAAATGAACAAGATTGATTAAACTTGTACAAGCACACTTTTCAAACGCCCGCTACCATAAAAAAAAAGAGTCGTATGTAGAAAATGCAACACAGAAAACATATTCTCTTCTCTCGAGAATATTCAAATACGCTTTAATCCTGGCGTTGGCGCTTGTAGTTTCCACCTTGTCTTGGTTGACTGCCGTATGCGCGACGAGCACCTTGCTTCTTGTCCATCTTCATGCTAGAGCCGAGCTGCATGTCCACGCGCGGCGGTGTGTTGAAGCCGAAGCTCTTGGCCACCTTGACCAGATCCAATTCGTTGACGTTGAAGACTGAGCGCAGAGAGTGGGAAGCGTAGGCTTGGAGATATGAGCGGTAACCATCCTTGGCCGACTGTGAAATATGTTAGCACTGCGTTTAGAGACTGGCGAATCAACAAATCTTACCTTGTTCAAGTAGTAGTTCTTGCCAATCAACATCTCCAGCTGGCTCTGAATGTTGAGAACCTTCTTCTCGGGCATCTCGAACTCGGTCAAAGGCACACGAGCCTCCTCGAGGTGCTTCAAGAAACCGACCTCGTTGGGTTGCAAGAACATCAGACTCTTACCCTTGGTGTTGGCGCCTCTGGCAGTACGACCGACACGGTGAATGTAGTCTCTTGGGTCATCCGGAGGGTCGAACTGAACAATCCAGTCGACTGCGGGAATATCGAGACCACGGGCAGCAACATCGGTACAGATCAAAGTTCCCTGCTTGGCGTTGCAGAATTCGAAGAAAGTGTTTGTACGCTTCTGTTGCTTTTGCTTGCCGTGCAAGTCCAGAACGGGCAGATCGATGTAGTTGAGGAGTTCGGCGTAGTACTTGACACAGTTACACGACGAGAAGAAGACGATGATCTTCTTCTTGGGGTGCTTCTTCAGGAAAGTGAATAGCAGGCGGAAACGCATGTCGGGTTGGCAGACAATGAAGCCCTGCTCCAGACCCTCGACGGTACTGTGCTCTTTCCTGTGGTCGACGTTGATGTAGAGAGGTCCAGGTCGCAGCGAAATTCTTGCAAGATCCTCGACCTTTGTTGTTTGTGTGGCAGAGAAGAGCATAGTCTGTCTCTCGTCCTTGGGCAGAATCTTGATGATCTGGCGCATTTCATCTTCGAAACCGACTTCGAGAATACGGTCGGCTTCATCGATAATCAAAGCCTTGATGTTCTTGTAGACAAAGCCCTGTGTGTTTTGCAAGTGATCGAGGAGACGTCCGGGAGTAGCGATGAGCAGGTTGACACCCTTGACCAGCTTCTCGGCCTCGGCGCGGCGGTTGGCACCTCCAATGACGATACCGAAAGTTTGCGAGTGGTGAGCCATGAGTTCACGGGCGACACCGAAGATTTGGAGGGCGAGTTCACGGGTGGGAGAGACGACAATAACACCGGTTCCTGTGAGAGCATATCAGTACGATTTCCGGAGATCAAAATGACAGGCGCATGCTTACCGTTTCTGGGCTTGAACTTGAGCGAGTGCAGCATCTCGATGGCGGGGATCAAGAAGGCCAGAGTCTTTCCTGAACCAGTCTTTGCAGCTCCCAGAACATCCTTTCCGGCGAGAAGAGGAGGGATACCTCTTGCTTGAATCTCGGTCATGTTCTCAAACTTCATGTCCTGGAGCGCCTTGAGTGTCTTGTCCGAGAGGTTGATGTCGGTGAACTTTTCGGGCAGAGCATCCTGTCCGGGAAGCGAGACTCCAAGCGCTGAGGGCAAGTCTGAGGGCTCGCCAATATCCTGCAAATCCTGCTCTGCATCCTCCATGGCCTCGTCTGCCTCTTCCTCGTCCGAGACTCCAGCGGCCGCATCCTCACTGACTTCTGCGACTGTTGACTCTGCGGCAACCTCGCGCAGCTTCTCGTTCACTTCCTCCTCCTTCTCAACATCCTTTGCTCTTGCTTCGGCAGTCTTGCTCTTCTTGCGCGGCTTCACTTCAGCAACCGGGGCGGCGGCGACTTCCTCTTTGGCGACGACGGGGGCAGGCGCATCGGCAGGTTTGGCAGCACCGTGCTTTCTCTTTCTCTTCTTCGATGCGAGATCCGGGTTCGACATGTTGTGCGCGTGGGTTGATTACAGTCAAATGGTAACGCGAGCAAAAAGTCGACGGCCAGCAGAGTTTGGCTGGCAGATCTTCGAACAAAAAAATTAAGGTTATCGCGCTCACCATGCCAAGGCCAGATTATCTTATCTGCACGTGATGAGGTTTTGTCCTCCATCAGAGCCTAGGACCCTTCACATCTTGATCAGCTATCAATCATACAGTATCCGTCGCAGGTAGATTGGCTGGATATGACGACTCGTGCTGTATCGCCTGAACACATATCACAAACCTTCACATTCCATCGTATAACAGCGTATGTGAATGTAGGCCCACACCGAACCCCTCTCTCCACTCGAAGCCGAGTACCGCTTTGTCAATCTCCGAACACGAAGAATCACGGAATGAAAGGATTTGTTCTGACATACGATTCTCGCTTGCAACAATCATTCTTCCTCCTTTTCCAACATCACTGCATGGTGATACTCGTGTCTAGACGTCGTGCGAAAGACTCTCTCCTGGAAGCAGTTGGCAATTTTGTTCTTGTGGTCCAACGGCAAACTGCCCGTTGCTGGGTAGATTACCTTAGATTCAGGCCGCGACAACAAACGCTTTCATGTCGCCTGCGCAACATCAATAGCAGACACTTACCAGCCTTCGATAGTTGTATATAGTCTTACGTGAGGCCGCGTACTGCGACGAGGGATAAGGCAGCTCGGCATCATCGCGAACCTACTTCGGCACGCCTTGTTCGGTACAAGCAGATGCTGCTGTTGAAGCAACACCGCTTACCACTCACCTCGGACAAATGAATGCAAGATGCGTGCCAATCATCCAAGACCTTTGTATTCATTCCGTTCCTATACCAAGGTCGGCGCAGCTACATGTTGGCATCCGTATGCAAATACGCTGAGGCCGGCCAAGGAGATCCCAATCCGTATTATGGAGCTTGGCGGCCCAGATCGAGATACGACGCGACAACTCCGCTGTTGATCTTTCGGTCATGTTCGAGAGAATGACGGGAAATGATGTTGTCATGTCGGACAGGTGAAGCAACGGTCGAACTGGATTGCAAAGGAGAAGGAAATCTTACAAAGAAGGAGAGCTCAAGGAGACTTTTAAGCAGTGCTGTCGCTGTACAATGGCCGTTCCCGGGACTGCAAGCCCGTTGTCTATTTTGAGGACGCACGGGGTTTGTTTAACAATCAGGTTCTCGAATGATGCGGTGGCTTTACGAACCGGCGTGCTGCGGATGTCGAGTGTCTATGGCTGAAACTCTGCGGTGAACTGAATCTCTGTGCGTACAAGGCCGTATCCATGCTTGAGCAAGGCGATGAGGAGAGAGGTATTGCGATGGACGAAGAGCAGCATCAGCGCAGGGCCCAGCAGCGTTTCACATGGTTTCCCCAGCTTCTCGGTGCCGCGTAATAAACAGCAGTCTGGTGGCGCACTGATCGCCAAACGGGAAGAGTGGATTGGAGCGTCGTCTCAGGACAAGACCCCTGAAGGGAACGAGAAGAGTCGTGTGGGATAATTGCGTGAAAACAAGCTGCACAGCCCCCTTAGCGCTGGGCCATCTGTGTAAAACATCACTCGACGCAGGCCACAGGCTGATACAACAAAGAGAAAACCCATCCACTCCTTCCACAGTTTCGTTTCTGGTGTCGCCTTGTTGCAGCAGGGAATTGATTTGTGATTTGCTGGCAGAGTCATTCGTTGCAGACGGAAAAAGGAAAGATCTTTGGCTCGTTGACATCAGCTGGCGTGGCTTTGGCGCTAATCTGCGCTTGTTCGGACGGTCACGCACGTCTTCCGCTTTCGACGGCCTTTTGGCAGTGTTGAGTGTCGTGTTTCTCGCCCTTCTGCGAGGATTCCTCTGCTCCTGCTCCGACGGATCGTTGCCCATCCATCACGAACCGCCCGTCGCCGCTGCACTGCAACGCATCACTTCCCAGTTCTTTCCTACTTCTCCAACTCTTGCCCTTCCATTTTCCCCATTTCCAGCCCCCGCGCGCGCCTTCCCTCCAGCCCTTTTCCCATCACACGATTCACACCGTCACTCGCTCGGTCTACCAGACGTCAAGACTTGACTTTCCACGCCGTCCCGGTTTTACCAAGGTTCAAGGCCAAAGAGCCCTGCCGTCCGCATTTACATTCCAACCACCTTTTTGCCATCACACACCGACACACACGCACGTCTTGTCGCCTCCCCGCTCGTTCTCGCTCTCGCCCTCGCCGCTTTGAATTGCGACATCCTCCACCTCGACTGCAGGCATCAACAACAGCTTCATCTGCTCCTCCAGCACTAGCACCGCCCGGAGCATTTATTAATTGGTATTTTCTATTGTTCGCCCACCATGCGTCCTTCACGGTCGCCCCTAGGCTTCCTAATAGCCCTCTTCGCCGCTCTCATCCCTACGATCCAGGCTTCTGGCATCAACAGTGAGCGCGTAATCTCGTCGTCGTCGCTCAGCACTTGCATGTCAAACTCCAACTTCTCAGCCAGTCTGTTCAACGTCGCCTTCACCCCCGACAACCGCACTCTTACCTTCAATGTCGTCGGTGTCACCACCGTCACCGGCAACGTCACTATCGACTTGGTCGTCAGCGCTTATGGCTTGTCCATCTTTAAGAAAACACTCGACCCCTGTGAGGAAGGATGGGCCGGTCTCTGCCCCATGAACGAGGGTCAGATCGATCTCGACTCCAACATTGTGCTGCCCGCCGACTCAGTCAGCCAGATTCCTGGTATGAAGCCTCGCAAATGTCTAACTCGACTCGTCAACTAACATACTCCAGGCATCGCTTACACTGTTCCTGACCTTGACGCCAAGGTACAAGTTTACGTCAACAGCACCGACACTGGTAGAGCCACTGCCTGCGTGCAAGCCGAACTTACAAACGGCAAGACTGTCGACCAGAAGGCTGTCTCATGGACTGTCGCCGTCATCGCCGGCCTTGCTCTGTTCACCTCTGCGATAACATCCGGTCTTGGACACTCCAACACTGCTGCCCATGTCGCCGCCAACACTCTTGCCCTCTTCGGTTACTTCCAGGCTCAGTCTCTTGTCGGTATGACTGCCGTCCCTCTTCCGCCAATTGTCGCCTCATGGACTCAGAACTTCCAGTGGAGCATGGGTATCATTCGCGTCGGCTTTATTCAAGACATCGCTACCTGGTACCAGCGCTCTACTGGAGGCACTCCCAGCACTGTCATGTCTGAGTTGTCGACCGAGTCAATTGAAGTCCAGAAGCGTTCCGTCCACGTTGCTGAGCGTCTTCTCGCTCGTGGCGCCATGAAGCTTCACCAGCTTCTTCCCAGAGCCGAAGCCACCGACGCCTCGACCAAGACTGTCATTCTTCGTGGTATCGAACGTGTCGGCTTCCGCTCCAAGATTGAGTTGACCAACATCTTCCTGACTGGTTACATCTTCCTCCTCATTTTCGTCGTTTTTGTCGTTCTCGGCGTTGTGATCTTCAAGTTCATCTGCGAAGGCCTCGTCAAGATGGGTAAGATGAAGGGCGACAAATTCCAGGACTTCCGTAATGGCTGGACCACCGTTCTCAAGGGTATCCTCTTCCGTCTGGTTCTTATCGGTTTCCCTCAAATGGTCGTCCTCTGCTTCTGGGAATTCACCAAGCGTGATTCGGCTGCTGAGGTCGTTCTTGCTGTCTTCACCGTCTTCACCATGATCGGCATACTCGCCTGGGCTTCTTCCAAGGTTATCCGTCTTGCTCGTCGCTCAGTCTCGATGCACAAGAACCCCGCTTACATCCTCTACTCCGACCCCGTCTCGCTTAACAAGTGGGGCTTCCTTTACGTCCAGTTCAAGGCCACTGCCTACTACTTCATCGTCCCGGTCTTGGGCTACCTCCTTCTCAAGGGTATGTTCGTCGCACTTGGCCAAGGAAGCGGTACTCTCCAGGCTATCGCTTTCCTCATCATTGAGGCCGTCTTCTTCATTATTGTCTGTGTTCTCACCCCATACATGGACAAGAAGACCAACGCTTTCAACATTGCCATCTGCTTCTTCAACTTCCTCAACTCCATCTTCCTGCTCTTCTTCACCGGCATCTTCTCCCTCCCTGGTCTGGTCAATGGTGTTATGGGCATTCTCTTCTTTGTCTTCAACGCCATTTTCTCTCTTGGTCTTCTCATTTCCATCCTTGTTGCTTCGGCATTCGCCATCTTCTCAAAGAACCCCGACACCAGATACCAGCCCATGCGCGACGACCGTGGCTCCTTCATCAAGTCGCAGACTCAACTCAACACTGAGCTCGACGCACTGGGTGCTACTGCTCGTGGTGAAGGCAAGGGCGGATGGAAGGGTGCTCGCATTGAAGACGATGAGGACGGCTGGTCTGGTAGTTCCACCTCCGAGCCTCGCGTCGGCGGCAACAGCTCCTCCATGGCCGGTAGATACGGCGAGATTCCTCGTTCTCCTCACGACCCTAGCATCTCGAGCTTCCCTGCCAACGATGGTCTGCCAAGGCACAACCCTCCCATGTATCTCGATGAGAAGCATGGTTTCTCGACGCCTGATGTTCGCAGCCACCACAGCCCGAGTCCGGCACGCTCACCACAACAACCAACAGGCAGAGCGAGCCCGTGGCAACGCGGCGCCGGCTATGAATAAAGGCAGCAGTACATTGAATTATTGCGGGTCATGACTTTTCTCTTTTTAACCTCTTTATTTTCATTGCTCATCATATCTTCTGTCTTCCCAAATCCTGTTGCAGGCGGCTTTCATGGAAAAGAAAGTCGAACATTGTATCAACACAACCATTTTCCAAAGACTCAAATCCTCCACCTGAAAGAAGCGGTCCGATGACACTGCAAAGTGCATCTGGCACCACTTCTTCTATCTTCTTCAGCATCCAGGCTTGACCTGTGCGATTTCTTGTTCTTTCTTCTTTCCTTGGGTTTTATTCAAATGGGGGCAGGATACCATCAGGGTTGTGAATACCCTTGAGGAAAGTGGCGTTTCTGTGTTTGCTGTTCGAGGGGGAGAAAAAGAGCTCCCGTTTGTCATCACCTTTTCTTTATCCTATCTATCATCTCAGTCTTGAAGTCTGCTCTCGAGCGACTCCAAAAATACCAGATTATGTTTATTCCAAAATTATCTGATCATATGCAAAAATGTGAAATTCGCTGCAAGTGGAGTTGGTTTCTCGTGGTGTGTGGTTGAGAGTCGTCCGCACACACGCCCGTTTCAAAGATCTGCAGTGCGGTGACGGACACTATTTTTGCCCAATTGTCAATATAATGGAACGCTGTAATGTCTTGCACGCTTTTTCGAGAGCGGAAGAAGTCGATCTGATACGAGCTTGAGTCTACCGTCTTTTCAGTATTCCATCATTATTGACGATGGGGTTTTGTCGGTGTTGTGTTCGAGTTGTGGATGTTGAGATTTAGGTGGTGGCAGGTGGCAAGGCTTCGCGTGGTGAGGATGGGATGTCGAGGATAATAGCATTTTCTTCTTCTAGTGATGTTTTGGCTATTCTGCTGTGATGTTCCTTTCGCTGTCTTGATCATGGCTATGTGTTTATTTCCTACCTTTTTCTGTGATACTGTACCTCTGTCTGGAAGGCAGGTGTCGATTGCCGCAATTTGTGGTTGCCTTTTTGATCAAGCACTTTCGAAACATGAAAATCATCTCTCACACCTTCAAATCGGGCGCTATGGTGATATCCTCCCTGTCACTCGAGCTGATAAATATTTCTAACTATACTGCCACTTCAGATATCTAGATATCCCTTCGTGGCGGCTAAAACCTCGCTATCGATGGCAGAAATGCTTGTTAATCTCGTCACCCTGGCACGAGGTCCAAGCTTCATGCCCGCGGGTCAGGGCTTTCGTTGCCATCAGAGGCGGAGACAGCGTTTGCAACGGATGGGCAAGGAAGGTGTGATGGCAACACGAGGGACGGGATATCTCGTTGCCGCGCCGTGCCGTGTGCATTTACATTAAATATGCACCTGCACCTGCATCTACGGATAGACTTGGGGGAAAATCGTCACATTTTTGCAGGTGTTGATGCCTAATTGCTTCCAC
>ERZ794946.381-NODE-381-length-18397-cov-4.791408_pt1 | contig 18397 bp, 18 predicted proteins | sample MGYA00433072_ERZ794946 | MGnify/ENA primary metagenome ERZ794946 (study PRJEB30137, sample SAMN04331413) | food metagenome | isolation source: Y3 must sample point D1 replicate A | place: Australia: South Australia | collected 2014 ...
TCTTTCGAAGAAGGAGCTCTCAACTTCCACTCTTTACTTGCAGCGTCAAAGATGTGCGTAAGTATCGAACAAATGACATTTTCATAAAGCTCTTACAGCCTTTGTTCTCCGGCTAACCGATCGCGAAACGCCAAACATCCATAGCCAGTAGAATAAACCAAATAAATACAAGCGGGAAATGGTCATGATCTTAGTGCTGCGCAACTTTCCAGCCTTCCTTGACCATCGACTTGACAAAGTACGAAACACCTAGTAAAAGGCCGCAGCCAGCAAGGGCGAGACCTGTGAAGAACGCGCAACGGACACCCCATATCGAATCTGTGATTGTGCCATCATGAGTCATGACTGAGACCTCGACTGTGCCGGCGATACCCAACGCCAGTGAGATGGAGTAGTTGACCATGGTATTGACCAACGACGCCGCAAGACCTTGATGCTCGCGAGGCATGTGGTTGGAGAGAATGACGGTGGCGGCAGGGAAGGACATATCCATACCAAAAGGCATGATGAGGATTGAGACGAACATTTGCGGCCAGTAAGATTGGTTGACAGGCATAAAGGCAGTGATGACCTGACCCACAAAGAAAGCCAGCATGGCGATCAACATTGTGAATGATACAGGAGTATGCGTGAGCATGAACCCGGTAGCACCTGCAGCGATGAGTCCGCATACCAAGGCGGGCGTGAATTGAGCAGAAACGTTGAGCGGCGACAAGTGACGGAACTCTTCGAGGAAGCGCCATGAGTAGTAGATCCAGATTCCGAAACTGCCCCAACCGATGCCGATCAAAGCCATGGTGTAAGTGACTGTTGCGTTGAAGGCGGAGACAGGCAGAAGGGGAGACGAAGCCCGACGTTCTACCCACAAGAACGCTACCAGTACCAAGAGTCCGATGATGAGAACAAAGTATACGTGAGGTGTGGACCATCCGTACAAGGGTCCATTGTTGAATGCAATGTTGACAAGTACAAGTCCAATGACACCCAGCGCACTGCCGGTCCAGTCAAAACCGGGTACATGCGTGACGCCTGCGAATTGAGCCTCCTTGGCTAGCTGTTTAGGCACGACGAGCAGTGAGAAAGCTGACATGCCGAATGCTGCGGCACCGTAACTCCAGAAAGTCCAGGGCCACCACGTGGTTTGCGAGAAGAGAGCTCCGAAGAGCGCACCGATCACAAACCCCCATGGTGCCATGGCGCCGAACAACGCAAAGGTGAGATTCTTCTTGATACCAGGAGGGTATGCGCGTCCGAGCAGTGCGAGAGCGTTGGGAGCCAGTAACGCACTGCCGATGCCTTGCATGCCTCTGCAGACGTCGAAGAAGATCTGTCTGCCGACGTAAGCACTGAACCCGGCAAATCCGGACCAGATTCCAAGAAACAGGTACCCGAACACAAACACGCGTTTATGACCGAGGATGTCACCAAGTCGACCGGCGATCAGGATAAATGTACCGGTGGTGAGACTGTATGCGGCTGAGAACCATGCTTCTTGACCAGGATTGTTGACACCCAATCCAGCTGAGATGATTTTGACCGGTGCAATTGCTTGGCCCAGACCTGCAAGACAGAAAAATTGTGCGAGGACAACTGCCGCTATAAAGCAGAATTCGTGAAATCCGCCGATCTTGAGTTCCGGATGATCATTTGTTGGTGGTCCTTGAGGTGGAGGCATGTGTTCTATAGATACATTCCCCAGAGCTTCGTATGGTTCCAGTTTTCCTGCAGCCTGAAGCAAGAGTGAATTTGTCGAGTTACGCCGTCCATTAGTGTAAATGGCGGGGATCTGTGGGACTTTCTCCATACTCTGATGTAGCCAGCTATCAGTAGCCAGTAGTTCACTACGAGAATGTACAGATATGTGCTTGGAGTTATGGCGGGATGATGACGCGGAAGGTGTTACAGGTGTGTCCAGCGGTGATACCGGGCCATGGTTGTATTCGTCATACGTTCCACCCATGACGGGCTCCTGGATGTCTTTATGGTCCTTCAGGAACTGCGGGAAATCGTCCATTGGCGATGGCACCTTGGTGGTAGCTGTTGATGGCTTTATACAGTTAGCAAACGATCTGTTTTGGTGATATCAGGATACATACCACGTTGAAGCCTGGCTCGGGGCTCACTTTACCCATTCGTGCGATTGCTTGAAGAGGATCGAATAGAGGGTGTGGGTTCGATAGTGTATAGGGAAGCTTGCGAAGTTCAAGGATTGAAAGAGTTCGGAAGATAAGAAAATACGGATATGAGCATGATATAGAGATGAAGACAGCCAAAGGCGTGCCCCTCTTTTCTTTCCACAGTCCCACAGTTCTTCCTACCTGTAGTAGCACACTTACGGATGCATAGCTTACTTACATGGATGGATAGCTTCATCATAGGTGCAAGTTAGTTGACCGCATCAGCAGGTAAGCTCGATTTGGAAGCGGGTCGCTGCAGGCTGTGGGCATCTCGACCATCGACCACGATCTCGCGGGACCATGCATAGCATGCAAGGAGCGTCACGTAACTTGAGTGGGTGGAATTAGGCATCTGGAGGAGGAGAGCCGAAGTTGAAGGAGCAGGACCTGGGCTGCCACGTCCCAACTCCACGATGCGAGAACCGCAGAAGTGAGGGCCAAGGACGTGATCAATGGTCAAAACAAGAGGTCGCTTCCAAGCTTCTGATGCAGACATGCATGTGCCGCGTACCTTGGCACAATCCCGAAGTAGAAGTGGATACGGGTGGATATCACAAAACACGCTTTTGTCTTCCTCGAGGTCTCGTCTTGTGCGTTGCAAGCACCACAAGCCCAGCCAGCCACGAGGCGAAGAAGAGCAAGCCAAGCTGAAGCCCGTCAGCTGGAACACAAGATATACCGCCAAGGTGAACAGCAGTCAGGACGCCTTTACATCGCTGCTTGGTAGTCAGACGTTCGAGGGTCATTCTTGACGTCTTGACACATGCCGATACGTTTTCCCACGCAGACCAAGCACAGCCCACAGAGCGGCGTGTGTCGTTTGCTGTTGCTATGGTATGCAGTGCGACAACGCAGACCGGGACATGTATACGCCGAGTACGTCGGTGTGAGATATGCCTTGGCTGTGGAAGGCGTTCTTTCTGTTCTGGTTCGCTCTTCTTCCACATCGGGCTGTATCGCATCAAATTTAGGCTTCGTCGTCCCCAGAGCAAAAAGTCCGAAGCCTCAGCTCCATTCAAAGCCTGTTGGAGTAACGCTGTTGCCCATCAACTCTATATTTGCAAGACATGCTGTCAAGGATACTCGAATACAAGCAGACAAGTCACCAGCTCCTTCAATCGAACCGTGTCTATGTAAAGAAACGACTGCATCACTCGATCTAATGGTGAGCGGTCGGAGGATCGGCGAAAAGGAGTGGGCCAAGAATGTTCCGGTTTCCACTTTACACCTGCATGAGCTTGCCAATAGCTTCGGACGTGTGCTTAATATTAGATGTGGCTTTTGAGTTTCTCACGGATAGACATGGGAACCCGCAAAGGACAAACAAAATCCTCCGATCTGGTCTTGCGCTGACCGAATTGAGCATCAATCGTGCAAGAGGAGCCGGCAAATGCGCCAACCTGACTGGGTACACTTGCCGCGGTTAAGAATCTCGCTTCATGAGAGCAGGGCTATATCCTTACATTTCCCTTCACTCGCATCTTGACTCGTGAGAAGTATGCAAACCTTCAAGCGTCCTGGAAAAATATCTCATCTTGAAATGGGATGGTCTGAGAGACAGGGCTGACCCGGCTTCTAAACAGACAGGGACACAAACAAACTCGTTGCAAATTGACAAGACTCGGGAGTACAATTGAGTACAGACAACAGACGCACTCTATCACAAAACATGGCAAAGAGAGAATAGATAGGAGATTATAACTTGAAAGACTGGTATTAGGGTACAAAAGCTAAGGAAACCGATTTTCTGAATGAATGCAGGATAAGAACACTCCACCATTATCACTCGCATGTTATGTTGCTGGGGTATAACGTCTCTTTTCATATCCTCCTTCCTCTTCGCAACTGCCGTGCGGCAGTGGTATCATGACGGTAAAAAACATCGCGAAACAGAATAACCAAAGAAAGTAAACATCAGGTGAGACGCTTAAACACGACCCTGGAAGACGGGGTTGTTCTTGCCGAAGAAGGTGTGCTGAGTCTCGTCACCCTGGACAGCACCAGTGGTGCCAGTGGTGCCGGTAGTGCCGGTGGCAGTACCGGTAGTGGCATCGTGGAAGGCGCGGTCGACCTCGCCACCAAAGTTACCAGCACCAGTGGACTCGCGAGTGGTACCCATAGGACCCTCGCCAGCAGCGTAGTGAGATGAGCCCTGGTGGTAGCCAGTGGTGTTGGTGGTGTTCTGGTCATAGCCAGTGCCAGTGGTGTTGCCACCACGGACGGGAACCTGACCAGTAAGACCAGCAGTGTTAGAACCACCGTGGTAACCAGTGCTGCCCTGAGAACCGTAACCGGACTGAGAGCCGTAGCCAGTGTTGCCCGAAGAGCTGAGACCACCGCTGGGGCCAGTCTCAGAGGATCCGTTAAATCCAGAGCCATACTGGTCGGTGCCGAGGTTGTTGGGACCACGAACACCCTCCTGGTTGACACGGTGGGGCTTGCGGCTGATGGCAGCCATCTTGGGCAGGTTGGAAGTCTCCCTAGCAGAACCAATGCTGAAGATGGGGGACTCCCACTTGTCGCCCTTAGCGGCAAGCTCCTTGTACTCGGTAGCCTTGGTGCTGATACCGCCGGGAAGGGAGATGTTCTTGAAGATGCTGTCGTGCTGGGTGACGGCCATGTTGACCTTCTTATCGGCAGCGACCTCATCCTTCTTTTGCTTGCCCTTGGTGAACTTCTGCTGGGCGGCGGTGGCGTAGCGCTGGTAGATGTTCTGGATGTTCTCGGGGTCGGGGTTGTTCCTGGCCTGAGCCTCAGCCTTCTTGGCCTCCTGGTGGATGGCGAAGAGCATCTCATCGAGCTGGTGGATGTTGTTGCGGATCTGGGTCTCTGCAACCTTCTGGATAGCAGGACGCATAACCTTGAGGAGAAGAGGCTTGAACATGTTGAAGAGAAGCTTGTGGTTGGACTGCTTCAGCTTGATGTTGATGTTCTTGATGTCAACGTGGACAGAGTTGACCTTGAAGAAGTGCTTGCTGTCGGTCTTGTCTGCAGTCTCCATGGCGACCTTGAAACTAAGACCGGTACCACCAAGGAAGATGTCCATGACACCCTTGTCAGTAATACTGGGGAAGCCCTCCTTCTTCTTGATGTAGTAGCTGACGTCGCGAAGGTCGCACTGGACGCCCGAGACGGAAAGCATGACCTTGTTCTTGTTCTTGCTAGTGATGGACTTGCGGCCCCAGCGCCAGTAGTTGTCGCTGCCGAACTCCATGACGTTGGGAGCAAGGTTGTCACCCTCGAGGACGAGGTTCTCGACGATAGCGTCCATCATGGGGTCGGAGTACTCGATGCGAGGAATAGGGACATAGCGGATGGACTCGAAGAGACCGGGGAGGATAACCTCGGTCAAATCCTTGATGAGATGAGGCTTGAACTGAGCCTGGCCGTTCTCATCCTGACCGAGGTCGAGGAAGAGCTTCTGGACAGCATCACCGAAGGCGACGTTCTGTCTGTCCTGGTTGAACTGATCGATGTAGAACTTGAACTCATCGGCAATTCTGTCGGTGTGGTTGCGGTAGCGGTCACGGAGGAGGAACTCGCCCTGGTCGTAGAGCTTGTTCCACTCCTCGGTGGAAGAGTCTTGGAGGACGTAGCCTTGCTCCTTGAGGCACTTGCGGATGTACTTGTTCATGTGAGTGAACCAGCCCTTAAGCTCGGGATCACTGTCGGCATCGCGGTAGATGACGTTGATGGAGTCGAACATGTCGTCCAACGAGGTGCCGTTGGCGAAGCGCTCGATGAGAGTCTTGAAGTTGGTCAGCATGTGTTGGTTATTCATCTTGAACTCTAGAACATACCTTGAGGTCAGCTTCAGCCATCTGCAGACTGTCATCCTTGTGGGCACCTTTCACGGTTCCCTGGCTCTGGTTGGCCAGGTTCTTAGTGTGGCCGGAGTACTGCTCGGCAAGGCGAAGGAGGGTATCAATGGCCTGCTGGTCTGAGGAAAGGGTTAGCGACTGGCAGGAGGGGTTGATGTGGAAGGCATTGAACACTTACAGTCTTGGTGGCCCTGGATCTCGGCGACCATCTTCTTCAAGCGGTAGATGCCCTGGTCGCGGCGCTCCTGAGGAATCTTGTCCTTCATGTAGTTGGTGGTGCGCTCCCTGGCGTTGCGAGCCTTCTCCTGAGTCTCGTCGGGGATGTTCTCGCGAGCAGTCTGGTGGAGCTGGTCAGCACCCTGCTGAAGACCCTTGCCGGCATCGACACCAGAGTTGGTACCCTGTTGCTGGTCGCGGGCGGCGAGCTCAGCAGCGTGGGCGGGGTCACGAGAGCCGCTAGGGTGAGCGGCCTGGGCAGCATCACCAAGAGCACCCTTAGCCTCCTGCTTGTTGAACGGCTTCTGCTCGTTGTACTTGGACCTAGCCTGGTTCTTAAGGTTATCCTTGGAAAGGTCGGGAACATCGTGCCAGGTGTTGTCCTCGGCAGGTTTGTCAATCTGGTTGAGCTCATCCTCGGAAGGGTTGACCTTGTTGGCCGCCTTCTGAGCGGCATCACCGGCCATGTCTCTGAAGAGAATGCTGGCATCGCTCACTGGAGGTTGTTAGAACAGACATTGTTGAGTTGAAGAGATCAAACTTACAAAGCTTGCGGAATTGACCGTTGGACAGGATGAGCGTTCCGAGGGTACGCAGGCCGTCAAGGGCCTCGTTACCGTGCTGCTTGGCGGTTTCCTTGTCGACAGGAGCGTTAGGAGTGCCGGCATTGCCGCCAGAGATCTGCTGGGTTTGCCAAATGAAGTCCTGAAGAAGGTTGCCCTCGTTCTTTGTCAAGAGGAGAAGCTTGGCCTGCTCAACAACCTCGCGCAAATCACCAACAAGCTTCTGACCCTCTGTTGAGAGCTTCTTTGAAGGGTTTGAGAGCGGTCGCGATGCGAGAGCGCTGTTCATAGCAACATCAATTTGCTTGTTTGATGGGACCTTGCCATTGGAAAAGGCTGAGCGGAGCACATGTTAGCATATTGACATAGCTGACAATGTCGCATCGGTGAAAGAACTTACCAGAGAAGATTCCATAGAGCTGGAGCTTGTTGTTGACATCCTGCTCCTTGATCTTGGTGTTCGTAGGAACGTTGACCGACGCAGAGGGCGCCATGATGAATCTACTGTGGTGGGTTGTAGGAATTAACTGTGATGTTCTGGGGTATCTGGATGTGAGAGGTAGAAGTCGTAATCGTCAATCAGATGAAATTAACAAGTAACGTGGCGGGTATCGTGGAAGGGGGTATCTAAACTGCAAAGGAGAAAAGACGTGGAATTAGAATGGTGTTTTGCAGCAAGGAAACACGATGGGTTTTGAGAGAAGGGAGCGTTGCTGGACCACCTGCCACGAAATTCCTGACGTCACCGCGCCTTCCCCAAAACGGGCGCGCCCGATCGATTTACCTCTTGCCGTTGATTTACCTCTAGCGTCACCATCACAGAACCTTGGTTTCCCCAGAACCTGTCGTTCGGCCAACTTGCCAAATGCCAACTGTTTCCATCCAGCAGAGGATGAGCTTCCTGCGACTTGTGTGCTTTGCCTCACTTTTCACAGCTGCTATACATGTCGCGCGTAATCCACGTCCAACGCAAGACAAAAGGGGGATTGACAGACCACTGCATGCATGAAAACCAGGGACAAGAGCCATCAATCAATCCGCCGCGGGCGCCACGTCCATCATCGTCCACTCCCCGCTTCACGCTTCCTTGTTCGACGGTTGGACAACAAGATGAAGAGGCACGTGAACTTGAACGGTGAAGGGGCAGTATTTGATACCAAGTGTACTATGGATTCTAAAGCCAGCGCATTGCATTCCGCTATTTTGGAAATCATAACAAGCAGTTTGTCGCAAGACGAGCGAGCTGAAAGCTCCAGAACGAGCAGTCGTCCCACCACAGAGCCTCATCATGGCTGCTCCAATGAGCATGGGCCTCGATGGACCACATCCACTTTGGTCGAGATCCATCGCTTTCACGCACATGAATTCGAATCCCGTCCCACAACCGCGAGACTCGATCCGATCAAGCAATCTTCCTTTCTGAGTGAAGGTTCTCGTATGTCTTTTACCACATTCGCTGCCCGCGCCGTGCCATTATATTTAAATTATCCACATCAGCCACAGAGTAAGGAAAAGAGCTGTGGCTTTGCGGCTCTTCTTCCCCAAGTGTCGACTCCACTGTTTTGCTTTCATCACAGGCTCTCTCTGCCGCTATGATGACGTCTATCAACAAATCAATACAATTCGTGTATGTCTCAGAGACAGAAGTCTTTTTACCACTTGGCTCGCGTAATGCTACCTCTTCATGTGTGGTTCTGCACACGCGGCTTGTGGTCATTCGATGTGCCCTCTGCCTTGGAAGTGCCTTGGAAGCAACTTTTGGGGGCTCGCAAATCATGATTGCTTTTTCCAGCCCTTCCCCTGTAAAACCCCTGTAAAAATTTGGGGGGGTCCTCCCGCCGATGCAGGGATCGCATGATCATCGCGGGACCCAGGGCAATAAAAGCATCATCATATTAAGATTTCCATATCAGAGCGGTCACCAAATACGCTTGTTTTCCGTATCGCATCATCATGTGATGGCTGTTGAGAGAAAACACTCATCATGTCGTTGTCGTCGTCGCTTCACAAAGCACAAACATTCTACACTATTACAAAGAGGTTCGCATGGTCACGCACGCTGGCGTGCTCCATCCTACAGTCCACCTCACGCTGCCCATGATGATCACCATGAGACAGAGACCAGCTACCACGCTCGCCATGCCGTAGACATAGGCGTGTCGTCTACGTAAAGACTGCAATTCGGACACCCAAGTACTGACGGTGGTTGTGGTACCGCAGAAGCCGTCCATGACACCTTGCAGAACTTGACAACTCACTCTGCCTCCACCGACCAGAGCGCCTGCTGTCGAATTGATGGGCACGTGCTGGACGGAATAGCACATCGCTTCTACCGCGCATCCAAACACATTGACCGCAAATGTACCGAGTGGAAAAGACGCAGTGATCGGATTGAGTTTGAGCGACGCATAGTAGCGAAGCAGACACCCGACGGGCGCAAAGACCAGTGCGAAGAGGACTTCCCCACGCCAGACCTCGTTGGTCCAACTGCCACGACTCGAAGGACCAGACGGTCTATCTGGCGGCCATATTGATAGGAAGATGGCACCAAGCCAACAGCCCCAAGCGAGTACAACAACAAGCGGATCGACGAACTTACGAATAAGTCTGAAGGGCAAGGTAGGCGTAAAACGGTCCAGAGCAAGAGCAAAGTGTGCGCCAACATTGAGGGCGGCCAGGGAAAGCGCTACGGTATATACAATGACAGCCAGGAGAGCCATGAATGAGTATCCACCACTTCGATGGATCGTGGACGTAAATGAGGGCACTGTCGAGTATGGGTGGTTTACAGGAGTTGGCAGATTGTTCGACAGAGCCAGAAAGACGTCGCGCATGAATGAGGAGAAGGAGGTGAAAGAACCACAGAAACCGGTAGCCAGGCCTATGTATAGTGGAATCGTCTTCTTCGTCTTTGCATGGGCCTTCTTGGCAGCAGCAGGGTCTGACTTCTCTTGTTCAAGCGCCTTTTCTCTTGTGTGCGGATCCATATTGTCCAGGCCCCATTCTTGTCGAAACAGGCGTCCGTCCTCAGAGAGGAAGCCCATGACAAACGAGCCACCCACGTTGGCCCAGAGCACAGGGGTGACAATTGGAGCGCCGGGGTAGAAGGTGAGCCATTGCATTCCCAAGCGAGCGAGAGTGCCCCATAGGGAGAAGAATATGAGGTGTGATACGATGTAGAGCTGGGTAGCGATGGGCGACAAGGGGTCTCTTCGTGGCGGCGAGGCTTGCGATGAGCGCGTGTGGAAGGAAGGCGGTGTCGGTGCGGACTCGAGCGACTCGTCCTCTAAATGAGTTTGTCGCCGCCATTCAGAAGTGTCGTCTCTGTTCTGTACCGGTGCTGGCGCGTTGATTTCGTCTACGCCAGGTCGATTGTCCATGGTCCCAGCCTCGGCGGCCGGATCGGCACTGATCGCGTGTCACGGTCGAAGGATTATCCGGAGTGGTCAGGATAAGAGAAGTCTTACAGCTGTAGCGCAGCCTGGCTCAAGTGGTATCACTCGAAAGGATAATGATGTCGTCGAATCATGTTTGGGGAAGAGTACGTACCTTCCGCAATGGACGCAAAACTGCAATCGCCGGCCGGGCCGTGCCTCTTCGGTGATCTCGGCCCGTGGCTTGTTGTCCTTGCCCTTGCCCCAAGCGTCAATTGACCCCGCCATTGATTGCTCCTCTCAGTGCAAGTCGGCGTCCGCCGCCCTATCAATGCATCACATGCCTTTGTCGGCCTTCTTATCTTGCGTAGCCTTGAACAAACAGTGATAGTAACACGCTCAAAGGTGTTCTCTTCTCGTACCCGAGCTGCTTGAAATTGTGACCATCTTCTCATTCTCATCCTGTCTCTCTTGTTCATCGAACCTCTTCGTCTCTCTCGAGCTCACCCCGCATCTCGCCGTCCAAACATGTCTTCTCTACCCTCCAATGTGCACGTAGCTCAACATCCCTGTCTACGAGCAAAGGTCTCGCAGCTTCGATCGCAACAGACTGGAGCTCGCGATGCTAAGCGTCTTATCCATGAGATCTCGACTATGCTGGGTTACGAGGCATTGGCTTCTTCCCTAGAGCCTACACAACAAGGCACTGTATGAACTCCTGCTGTCAAGTTTCACATCATGTCTGACCATCGTGTTCCAATTGCAGGATCAATCACCATTGGGTTATGAGTTTCCTGTCGACTCCATCTCACCCTCTCATGTGTCCCTCGTACCTATTTTACGTTCCGGCCTGTCAATGGTAGACGGTACGTTTCATGCCAATACTTTCTCACGTATCCTTTTGCCTGACACGGCATTGCAGCCTTGCTTTCCGTCCTGCCAGACCCAGTCCCCGTATTCCACCTAGGCATGTACCGTGAAAAGACGACCCTTCAGCCTGTAGAGTACTACAATAACCTACCCTACCATTCCGCTACAACCACTTCACAACAAACCACACCCTCCGACATAGCCATCCTACTTGACCCTATCATCGCCACTGGTGCTACAGCCAGCGCTGCAATCGACACATTGAAAGATTGGGGTGTCAAGCGTATTGTCGTCTGCAGCGTCCTCGCCAGCTACGAGGGCTTGGAGAAAGTTAGTCGCGTTTGGTCAGAGGGCGTTCAAATCTGGGTCGGCGCTGTAGACCCCGGAACAGATGCAAAGGGCATGATCAAGCCGGGTCTAGGAGATGTCGGTGACAGACTGTTCCTCACCATTGGCAAATAAACATAAAACAATACTTTTTTCGTTTTTTATTCGTGTTTTCTTGTGTTGTTCACCTCCAATCGGCTCTTTAAAGAGGGTCTTGTGACTGCTTTTACTTTCTCTCGGACAACCAGACATCGGCTTCCTCCCAGATCTTCTTGTCCCTGTTTGAGACCAAATTATCGGGGGCTGCTGCAACAGCGGCATAGACCTGTTCATTAGATTAGCACACTCCTGCGTGTTTCCATCCCTGATAGAGCTTACCGAGTCCCAAAGAGCGAATGCCCTCTGCAAATCACCCTGGAAATCCTTGGCATGAGGGAACCACTCGTTGGCTCCCTTGATCTTGACAGCCTCACGTGAGGTCTCTGACGTGGGCTCGCCCTGCGCCGAAAGTTCATCCAAGTACGACTTGACGGCAATGCCGAGAGCGCAATCTACATCGTTCAAAAACGGCAAGCTAGAATAATTAGCAGTTGTCCGTAGATATCAGGACTCAAGATTGTCACTCACCTGTAGCTAATCTCAGCCAGCTGGTCGAGTGCCATACTGCGGTCCACGTGGTAGTTGGCCAGCAATCCGAAGAGACTCATCTCAACCACGTTACGCAAATTTCCACGAACTGCAGACACCATTGACGTGTAAGCCAGCAGGTGTCTACTCAGAGGTCCAGTAAATCCAATTGTCTTATGGCGGAGTCCAGCAAAGCAGGCAACTCTACTGACCAGCAGTGTGTTGCGCTTATCGGTATCGGAGCCACGCTGAGGAGAACCGTTGTATGGGAACATGTTGTTAGAGTTGAGAAGGTTCAAGCGCAGCATTTCGAAAGCAAGAAGTGCAGGCTCTTCCAAGTCCTGCTGGTTGTGACGCATAAAGGCAGTTTGGAGACATTTGCCAAGAGCACTGAGCTGATGGTCTTGTTGGATGTAGCCACGGAGCTGGAGGAATCTCCACAGTGCATTCGATCGTACCTCTTTGGGGGAGCTCAGCGGTTTGTTCCCGCCGGACTTGGCGGTCACGCTGTTCTTCGCAAAGTCGGTGTCTTGCAAGCTACCCACTATGAATGCCAACGACGACACGTCGCGTTCAAGTTTGTTCGCCTTTGCCTCAATTTGATCCAACCGAACATTCCATCCAGAAATTGTCGATCGAGGGTCTGTGGTGTCCGAGACATTCAACTTCTTTGGCGCAGCAGGATTGAACCAGCATCTCAGATCGATGGGATTGTGCTGGTAGAAACGATGAGCCGAGTACGAGAGAAGTGACAGAGCAGAGGTTCGCAATGGAGTGAGGCCATCTGAGACGAGACGGCGGTAGGCATCGGCATCACCGCCGTCCAGAGGCGGGCGCTCGATAATCTCGTTGGATGCGATCCAGCACAAAACATCGGAGCCAATGACACCACGTGAAAGGTATGCAAACGCTTCCTCTGGCAAGCGGTGACCCATAATGTTGTTCAAATCGCTAGGTGCAGAAGCTGCATCTGCGGTCTCAATCTTGCCGTTAGGTCGAATGCAAACGTAGTGCTTGACGTAAAGGCTTGCTTTCTGGTAGCGATTCAAGTAATCCAAGGCCACCATAGCGGGGTCGTCGCGATACTGTAGACACAGAGCATTGCCGTTGATCTGACCTCTCTTAAGCAGGTCAGCTGCAGCTCTGATCCGAGGGCCTTTGGGAGATCCGGTCAAGTCGTTCTCCAGCTGAGGAAGGGTCGGTAGGAAGGAGCAGCCAGCAAGCAGGCAGGTATCAACGAACATGCTTGTAGATGTAACTCCGAGGGCCTCGATGCATTCTCGACGAGTAATCCAAGAGAATTGAGCCTTTTCGAAATCGAGTTCCGTGATGAGCTGATCAATCTCAAACATGAGGATGTCACTAGAGCCTGCTACAGCGTCGCAAAACTCAGTTCCAGCAATCGACGCAAGCTGATCAAGAGGTTAGTGTCAGACCGAGATCATCTAAGGTTTATGCTTACCTGGGCGCATGCGCTGTGCGGTGCGACCAAGAACGCAACACCGTTCTTGCGCAAGATATCCTGGACGAACCGATAAATGTTTTCGACGTTGATTGTGCCTGCTGTTCAGTTATATCAGTCGTCATGTTCAGTATTCAGCAAGGCGACATCTCAATGCTTACACAAAGTACCAAATTCGGTGACAGCATATTCAGGCTGGGAAGCGCCATACAAGTCCCATGCCTTCGCAATGCTCTTAGTCGCGCGGATGGCAGATTGAAGTCTCTCTTCCTGGCCGTTCGAGACTACACCACTGAAGATGAAGTAAGGCTCGCAGCCATGATCCTTCAAAGTGGTTACTTGTTGAATGATAATCTCCTCCAGGGCAAAAGGAAGACCACCAAGAGCCGGCAGCAGAGGTTCTTTCGTAGGAGCAGTGGTCAGTATGTTAGCAATGAAGTCTTCAGCTTCAATCCCGAGTCGGCGATCGTTGAGCTCGACAAATGAGTCGGTATGGCCCAGCTGGGCTGATGCCGCCCATTCGTTGAATCCGGATATCATCTTGGTAGAGACGTGGCTCCAATCGTATGGCAGTTTGTTCAGGAGGTATTGTCAGTGTCAAGGAGCTGCGATCTGGCACCTTCCGGTTTGAATAGTGCGCACTCGGTTATGGTTGAACAGCGCTGGCATAAGGAGTCTTTGGGAGACGAGGTGGCATGTGAAGGGAGGTCTGTGCGTCGACAGCTCCACATTTGAAACACGACGACAGAGGCAAGAGGCGGGAGGGTCCTTGCGAGTTCAACTTCAAGGCTGAGAGGAGAGCGGTGAAGTAAAAAAAATTAAATCAGGAAGCTGGTATTCATCTCTATTGGGTATCTCTCTGCGCATCCGTCGCATGCTGTCGTCTCCGTCCTCACATCTAATCTAAATCTAAATGCATGTTCAATGCGAAATCAAACAATCAAGCATCCTCCACATCTCCGTACTGCCAGCGATATGATTGATAGAAAGCAAAGGCGAAAAACGCGACCATAATGGCTCTAATTAGGCCTGCCGACTTAGGTTCTGCGGTCAGTTGTGCTACGTTCTCTGGGAGAGCAGCTCTGGTAGGAGTCGTCTTGACATGAGAAGTTCCGTGCTTGGCCTCTCGAGAAGCTAGCGACTTGACGAGTTCGAGATCGGTCATGAGCTGGCTGTCTAGAGACTCAACAATGGCAACACACTGCTCAAAGATGAACTGGGCCTCATCAATGATGTCCTGACGCTCACGTTCCGTAAGCAGTTCTTCGGCTTTCTCGAGACGAATCTTGAAGTCTGCCTTGATGTCCTCTCCGTCTCTTGTGCCCGAAAAGCAGAACAGTGTGAAGCCAGGTCTGAGCGTTCCGTGCACCCAATAATCCGTCTTGTCCGCTTCGTTGTGTGCGCCCCAGAATTCGGGACCGGCATTTGTCAGTTGCTCTCTGATCCAGCGACCGCCAGAGAAGATGGCCATGTACATGATCCATGCGTATGCAACCAAGACGTGTGGCTTCTCTCGAGTTTGTCGGTATATGTGTTCGGTAAAGGCGCGAAGTTGTTCGTTCGATATTATCTCCAAGTCAACACCAGTGGTTGTCTCTAGATATTCTACATCTTTCTTGATCGCATCGGAGCGCCATAGACCGGGTGGGACTAGCTGAGAGAGCCATGGTCGCAACTTGGCGCTGTGTGTTGAGTCGTCACCTTGGGACTTGTCGACGTCGGCGATCAGGGCCCGCCAGCAATTCTCAAAAACAAGATAGATGTCGCCGAAGGTATTGATGCCATGAGCGTATAATTCGGGGGACTTGGCTATCGGAGGAAGAGCGAGAGGCACGCGGGAGACGATGAGTTTGTTCAGTCGTGTATGGACCGATCTTGCGTCATGTCAGCGACTGCTAGGTGACTCTGTGCAGTGGTTTGGAAGAAGCGCACCGTGTGGCCGTGTTGATCTCGGTCGACAAGTTCTGCGGGGCGGGAGAAGGCGGAGGCGAGAGAAGCTGAGGCGGTGTTTGCAACGACGCCATGACGACTGCCGGACGAAGCAGTGACGATGTTCTTCCTTTTATGCACTTGCCCAAAGGTCGGCGATTATCTCGAGAGGAAGTCACAAAGGACGAATTGTCACATGGCTGCGAACAGGCACATGAACAAGGCAGCACGGGAGAGGGTCTGGAACTCCCGTCTGTGCTCTCATCCGATGCGATCGCTTTGTCGGACCGTTTGGATGGCGACATTGTGCTTTATTTCTTCTTTTTATTCCTTTTTCTGTTTATCTACCGAGTCGCTTTGTACTCGAGTACCTTCGTGTATGAGCACACGACCACATCACCGGCCTCCCATATTGAAGTATCCTGGTTGTTCTTTTTGCGTAGCTACAGTGATATCCTAGACCTGTAGCAATCTTCTGACAGTATTCGTTTCATTCGTCACTTCATATTGTATTCTTCGCGGATCGCTGCCGTCCACGCACTCGACCACCAACACCAGTACCACCGCTTGCATCAACATCACGGACCAGCCCAGGGCTCTCGACTCGTGTACCGATACTATCATCCATGAGTCGCGTGCCCATCTTCTTGCTCATCTTCGCACGATATTCCTGAGCATCTGGCATCTCGTATGTGACTTGTTGACTTGGTGCAGGTGCGTCCGCTTCTATCAAGCTTGCTAATGGGCCTGAGTTGGCTGTGTCCATACTTGGGTGTTGACGGAATGAGACAGACGCAGATGAGTTTGATGTGTATGATGGGGCCCGTCCGAGTTTTTTGTCCTTTCTCCACCTTCCTTTTGCCGGTTGTTCCACTGGCGAGGGTCCTGGATGCGAATGTTGTCGTTCGAGAAGTGACTTGATTTCTCCACTTAGTCGCACTTGGTTGGCTTGCGCTGCTTCAGCACTTGGCGTACTGGTGTTTTCGTCCGCCGTCGCTAATCCTGCTGACTCTGATTCGTGTTTCTTATCTTTCTGCAGTGATGAAGGGGCTGGGTGGATCTCCATATCTCCGGATGATTTTGGTTTTGACTGTCGTCTAGCAGAGTTAACCTCCGGGGGTATGTTTTGAAGTGGCTGTATTCCTTGCGCAACATCGACTTCTATAACATCATTTTCCGCTACGAACGGTGGTGGATCATCGGTCTCCACACCATACTGCTCTATCGGCTCCCGAAGCTCGTCGTTATTCTCATTGGCAGGTATCACTTCGTCCTCGTCTTCTTCGATGAAGGGTCCTCGCCGTTCAAGCTCAGTCTTCTGTTGAGGCACTGGACGAGCAGGGCCTGAGTGGTAGAGATGCAGAGAGGGAGCAACATTTCTTTTCCGAATAGCTGAGAGGCGTTGAGCAGATGAGCCATCCTTTCTAACAGACTTTATCAGCCTGTATGCTAGCAATAACACCAACTAATCCTACCTATTGTCTTGGGGAGGAGCTACACCTGCTTCTCTCGAAGTGTGATCGAACTTTGGGTGATCAAGAATCTGCCTAGATTGCCCGGCCACAGAGTAATCGAACGTTGGCATCTTTGTCAGGTTTTGGAGACTAGAGAAAAGCCAATCATCCAGTACCACCAAAATTTTATGTTTGGCAGCATATGAGATCTTTGGATTTGAAGCAGCACCGGGAACAACAAGGATAGAGGTTTTCGGTAGTAGTGTTTCGTCATAGGATGCGCCTGTTTATGTCAGCTTCATTGTGCCAGCATCTCCCCGGAACAAATTCTGACCTGCAAGTTTGACAACCTTCGATATGTGTAGAACATCATGGCCCATGCCAGACGTTGCTATTGACATGCCTTTGAAGCCTGTTACTGTTAGCAGGCAGCAACATACAGCATCAAGATTGCACAGTACCATCAATGGGGAGGCGTAGATGCGGCTGACTGAGCACATCATGATTTGGGTCAAGGACAATCTTCTGTTTGATGCATCTTTCAAGCCACCACTCCGTGACAAGCCATGTCTCAGGAGGAATTTCGGGTGTCGAGCCCTTAGTGAGTGATGTCCATTCACTTGGTAGTACAAGAACTGTGCGTTGATGCTTGTCTTTGTCTAGGGCCGTGTACAAAGCATCGGTAGAATGAGCAATCTGGCCACCATTCGAAGTTATGATCTCATCAATCTTTGCTGCCTGTTGAAAGCATTAGCACGGGATTTGACTCGAGCCCAGGACTCAACATACCTTCTTGTTGTCATGACCGTGAACGAGGCACAAGATGCCAGAGAATAGTCTATGCTCCTCTTCGTGAAGAGGAGTTGGCCCTCGAGATGCATGGCGAGATATGTCGTGCTCTGGTCTAGAGGGACTTGCACTTCGTGTTCGTGTCCTTGATCGTGACGTTTCATTCTTGGGGTCCTTCCACTGGTCGTTTGCGACTTCAGACGGCTCGTCGCCTCCATGAGACAGGAAGCTGGTCATCATGCTTTGACTGTGGTCCGCCAACTTCGCACTTGCAGTTCGGCGCATTTTTCGCCTCCCAGCTTCTTCCATTGACGTATTGGCGGACACATGACGTTGTCTCTTTCCTAGCACGGGAGGCCTCTGGTAAGTGCGGTCGAAGGCGTTGTAGCCCTGATCTTCTACAGGTGCCAGGGGATGGTATAGGTCCTCATCAACGGCCATGCCTCTTTCTAGACTTTCATCGAGCCATTTCTTAGACACTGTTTTGAGATTCCATGTTTTGGCACGATCGTACTTGGCGCCTTTGGGTTTCGCGACGATGAGATGGGTGACTTCTCTGGTGAGGTCCCCATGGTAATGAGCGCCATTGTCGCCGATCTTCTGGATCAGGTCTTGCCTTAGGTCAACTGTGACCAGTTTTGTTAGATGGCTATCCGGCTCTGGCATGTGCAAGCATACGTACTATCTTCAAAGCCAGTGACACAGATGTGTAAATTGTAAAATACCGGAAGGCGGTACTCTTGAGCCAGTGCATCGACGTCTATGTCTTGGTCCTCCATGTAGGCTTT